>Ga0307376_10000633_pt1 | contig 43156 bp, 33 predicted proteins | sample TR2MG_FD_202536 | JGI IMG/M metagenome (GOLD analysis project Ga0307376, IMG submission 202536) | Soil microbial communities from Risofladan, Vaasa, Finland - TR-2 | ecosystem: Environmental > Terrestrial > Soil > Coastal area > Acid sulfate soil | place: Finland: Risofladan, Vaasa | collected...
GCATCCTGGGGCTGGAGCAGGTCCCAAGGGTTTGGCTGTTCGCCAATTAAAGCGGTACGTGAGCTGGGTTCAGAACGTCGTGAGACAGTTCGGTCCCTATCTGCCACGGGCGTTGGATGGTTGAGAGGAGCTGCCTTTAGTACGAGAGGACCGAGGTGGACGAACCTCTGGTGTACCAGTTATCCTGCCAAGGGTAAGCGCTGGGTAGCCAAGTTCGGAAGGGATAACCGCTGAAAGCATCTAAGTGGGAAGCCCACCTCAAGATGAACCATCCCTGGGGCTATAAGCCCCCTGAAGGTACCAGGGAGACTACCTGGTTGATAGGCTGGAGATGTAAGCGCAGCAATGCGTTCAGTCGACCAGTACTAATCTACCGTGAGGCTTGACCATATTATTCTACGCTCTTGAAGCGGGCACGGCTCGCCAGCGAGCCTGCGGCTCACCGGCAAGTCTTCGACTCGCCAGGCGGTTTCCTTCGGAAACCGCGGCTTGATCGCCTTACGCATTCGGTCGACACGACCCCTGCTTCCCCGCGGCCTTTTGATGAAGAAGGCCGTCCTCGGGTTCCTTGCCTTCGTCCTTGCGGACGATGACGGGGGATCGGACTTCTAAAAGAGTCAATTTTGCCTGGTGATTATTGTGAGGGGGCCACACCCGTTCCCATTCCGAACACGGAAGTTAAGCCCCTCAACGCCGATGGTACTGCCTTTGGGTGGGAGAGTAGGTCGTCGCCAGGCTTTTTTTTATTTTTAAAAGGCTGCGGGGGCCTTCGGCGAAGAGCTTCCCGTCCTTGCCCGCACTTGAGAAAGATGCTACACTTCAGCCTGATGTCCTTGAGGCCGGGGGAACTATGGCAGAACAAGATACGCAACTACAGCTTGTCACCTTTCAGATAAGCGATGAGCTTTACGGCATCGATATCATGGACGTCAAGGAAATAGTCCGCGTCCAGGATATTCGCTCCATTCCCAACGCTCCCAGCTACGTCGAAGGTCTGTTCAATCTCCGCGGAGAGATCATCCCGATCATCTCCCTCCACAAGCGCTTTCATCTGAAAAAGGCCCAGATAGCCGAAGATGAGGAGCTGCTCTCCGGTTTCATCATAATAGACATCAACGGCATGAAGCTCGGCGTCATCATCGACAAAGTGGAACGGGTGGTTTCCATCGAGCTTTCGGAGGTTCAGCCGCCGCCGCAGATGCTCAGCGGAATAGGAGCCGAGTACATTCAGGGTGTGGTCAACAAGGATTCCGGCTATATGATCATCCTCGACATCAAGAAGCTGTTCAGCGCCAAGGAACTGCAGAAAATAGAAGAGATTCGCCTCTAAGGGGCCGGGTAAGGATTTTCGCCACATGAGCGTTCCCGTTTTCCGTTCCTATATACGCCGTAAGGACATGGATACCGTCCTCAACTGCCTGGTGACCGATTCCGTAGGGCCGGGCGAGTATCTCGACCGTTTCCTCAAGTCGGCGCGGGAAGAACTGGGTTTCGACTATGGCTTCGCGGTCCGCAGTCCCTATATCGCTCTCGACCTCGCTCTCGACGCCCTGGCTCTCCAGGAAAATGACGTCGTCGCCGTCCCGGCCTTGGCCCCTTCGTACTATCTGCGGGTTCTCGAGGAGCGACGGCTACGGCCGGTTTTCCTGGACGCGAAAGCCGAGACCGGCATGGCCGACCTCGAGTCGCTCGAGAGCCTCGAGCCTCGTCCCAAGTCCCTGATTCTGTTCGAGTCCCTCGGACTCATGCACGATCCGGATTTCGTGCGCTCCCTCGGCATTCAAGTGATCGAGGATATCAGCCAGTCTCTGGGCGCCTACGTGGGCGAGACGCGTTCCGGCTCCCTGGGCCAGCTCGGCATACTGGGCCTCGAGCACGGCGGTCTCGTGACCGCAGGCGGCGGGGCCATCGTATTCGCCCACGCTCGCCGGGAGGGCTCGGTGCTCCGGAACCTCGCCGGAGCCACCGCCCGGGAACTCCTCATGACCGACTACAACGCAGCCCTCGGCCTAGCCCAGTTCCGCGACATGGAATCGTCCATCGCGAGACGGCGCGAATACGCCGCGCTCTTCGCCCAGTCGCTCGCGCGCACCCGCCACCGCCTTCTCTCGCAGCCGAACGAGGGCGAAGCGGGCTACTGGGCTTTTCCCGTGTCGCTGGCCTCGGGCATGAAGGATGTGCAAGCCTACGCCAAGAAGAAAGAGGTGGACACCGAGCCGGCCTTCGCCGGAAGCATCGCCGCCGAAGGCCTCTTGCCGGAAGGGCTATGCCCGGTCGCGCGATCGCTCGTCATGCGCTGCATCCTCTTCCCGCTCCACCAGAGGATCGGAACCGCGAATGCGCAGAAAATATCCAAGGTTCTGGCGACCCTTCCCTAGAAAGGCAGGGATAGGATGGGAGCAGTCGGGAAACGGATTCTTGTAATCGCCAACCGGGAGAAAGACGATGCCGCCGGCATGGCCCTCGAGGTGCGCGAGCATCTGCATTCGCGGGGCATCGAAGTGCAGAGCTTCGCCTTCGAGGGAGATCCGGGATCGCCGCCCGATCTTTCCGACACGGACCTCGTCGTCTCGCTCGGCGGCGACGGAACGGTCCTGTATTCCGCCCGCCTCGCGGCCCCGCGCGGCATTCCCCTCTTCCCCGTCAATCTCGGTCGGCTCGGTTTCATCGCCGAGATCGGCCGGGACGAGTGGAAGGAGGCCTTCGACGCCTGGCTCGAAGGGAAGCTCGCCGCCTCCGAGCGATCCATGCTCGCGATCGAGGCGGTGCGCGACGGGCAGACCATTGCGAGCTTCTCCGCGCTCAATGACGGCGTCATATCGGCCCAGGGCATAGCCAAGCTCATCGACCTGCGGGTCGACGTCGGCGGTTCCCCCCTCGGCCTGTATCGCTCGGACGGCATCATCATCGCCACTCCCACGGGCTCGACGGCCTACAATCTCGCGGCGGGCGGCCCGATCCTCCACGCCGAGATGGAGGCCATGGTCCTCAATCCCATCTGTCCCTTCACGCTTTCCAACCGCCCGCTCATCCTTCCCGCGAGCGAGATCATCGAAGTCCATATCGAGCGGGGCCGTCGGGCCGCCGCGATGCTCACCGTGGACGGTCAGGAAACGCTGACGCTCTTCCCCGACGACCTCGTGCGCTTCGGCATGAGCGGCCTCAAAGTAAAGATCTTCGCCTCGGGGCGCTTCGCCTTCTACGAAGTGCTTCGCTCCAAGCTCGCCTGGTCGGGAGGACCGGATGCTTGAGGAACTCTCCGTTCGCGACTTCGCCCTGATCGAGCGCCTGTCCGTTTCGTTCACCGGGGGGCTCAATCTGCTCACGGGCGAGACCGGTGCGGGAAAGTCCCTGCTCGTCGGAGCGATCGGCTTTCTCCTGGGCGCGCGGGCCGACACCGGCGTGATCAGGACCGGGGCCGAGGAAAGCCTCGTCACCGGCGTCATCGACGTTTCGGGCAATGCGGGGGCGGTGGAATGGCTGCGCTCCCGGGGACTCGAGCCGGAAGACGGGCGCATCCTCGTCCGCCGCGGCATCAAGTCCAACGGCCGCGGCTCGGCCTACATCCAGAACCAGAGCGCCCTGCGATCCGACCTGGCGGAGCTCACCGCCCTGCTCGTGGACCTCCACGGCCAGCACGAACACCAGTCGCTGCTCTTGAGCGAAAACCACCGCAAGCTCCTCGACAGCTTCGCCAGGATCGAGGACGAGGTGGCCGCCTTCGGCGCGCGCTTCGCGGAGCTCGCCGCCGAGCGGCGGGCCTACGAGTCCGCGATAGCCTCCGAAAAGGAAAGGGGCAGGGAGATCGAGTTTCTCCGATTCGCGGTCGACGAAATATCCAAGGCCAAGCTTCGGCCCGGAGAGGAAGCGGAACTCGAGGCGGAGGAACGGCTGCTTTCCCAGCACGAGAGACTGTACGCCGCGCTGGAAGCATCGCACGAGGCCTTCGCCGCGGCCGGCGAGGGCGCGATCGCCGCGCTGCGTCGCGCGCGAGGGGGGCTCGAATCGGCTCAGGCCATAGATCCCTCGGTCTCCGAATTCGCCCGCCGCACCGACGACGCATTCTACGAGCTCGAGGATGTGGCCGAGTCTCTGAGGCAGCACCTCGGCTCGCTGCGCTTCAGCCCCGAGCGGCTCGAGGAAGTCGAGACGAGGCTCGCGGACATCCACAAGCTCAGGAAAAAATACGGTGCCACCGTCGAAGAGGTGCTTTCGCGTCTCGCCGAGGATATGGAGCGGCTTTCGCGCCTGGAAACCTGGGAGGAGGACCGCGGCGAGCTCGAGAGGCGCATCGCGGCCATGGAGACCGCGGTCCTCGCCGCGGCTCTCGCCCTCTCGGAGAAGCGCGCCGCCGCGGCGACGAGCCTCCAGTCGCGGATAGAGGAGATCGTACGCGGCCTCGGCATGCCGCGCGCGAGATTCTTCGTCCGGGTGGGACGGAAGGACCCCGAAGAGGGCAAGCCCGTCGTGGGTCCCTTCGGTGTGGACGAGATCGAGTTTCTCATCGCCCCCAATCCCGGCGAGAATCCTAAGCCTCTGGCGAGGATAGCCTCGGGCGGAGAGCTTTCGCGCGTCGCCCTGGCCGCCAAGACGGTCCTGGCCGACGCCGACGATGTCGATACCCTCATTTTCGACGAGGTCGACGCGGGCATAGGCGGCGAGGTCGCCGTGGCGGTGGGCGAGCATCTGAAGAACCTGGGACGGACGAAGCAGGTGTTCTGCATAACGCATCTGGCTTCCATAGCCGTTCGCGCCGATAATCATTACAAGGTCGAAAAGGAGATTTCCGGAGGTCGAACCTCCACCCGTCTGGTGCGCATGGAGGGGAGGGCTCGGGCCGAGGAGATCGCGCGCATGCTGGCGGGCGACCCGCGCGAGGAGTCTTCGATCGCGCACGCGACCGAACTCCTGCGCAAGTACGGCAATTGGCGGGAGCTCTGATGGGAAAAATAACGAGCGAACAGAGGAACAGATACTTCGAGAAGGTCAAGGAGCATCGGGCGACTATCGAGGCGGGACTCGCCAAGGAGAAGACCCTTCTCGAGCTGCTCTCCAGGGACGAGGCGGGGGCCGGCTACAAAAGGCTGGTCCTGACGGAAAACACCATCGATCTCAGCTCCTGGTACGTCCTCGTGAACGCGCTCTCCGTCTCGCTCCTCGGCATCAAGAACGAAGACTACCTGCTCGAGGCGCGCAAGACGATCGTCCGGGCCCTGCGCTATCTCGAGGACACCGTCTCAGGCTATTTGGACGTCCCCTTTTCCGACTACGAGGCCAAGCTGGACGAGATCGTCAATATCGATCCCGAGGCTCGCTACCGCTTCGTCAGGAAGCTGGGATTCGCCATCAATTCGCTGGAGGACGCCTTCGGCGAAAACTCGAAGTACGCGGCTTCGTTCCTGGAGCTGTGGGGAAAGTACGCCGCGCTCGCGAAGAACATGCTCAACCTGAAGACCGCCGTCGCGGACATGGATTTCAGCTCGCCCAACCGGACCGTGGTCATGAACCATCTCGGCCTCGTGAAAAGCCTTTTCCGGAGCAGCGCCGACAAATACCGCGAGCAGTACGAGCTTTACACGCACAAGCACGAGGATTTCCGCAAGGCCATACAGTACCTGCAGACTCTCAGGCGGATACACATGGTCATGTCGGAGCGGGACGATGCCGAGACGCTCAAGAAGAAGATCGAGATCTGGACGACGAAGCTCGAGGCAGACCAGAAGAAGGCCGAAGAATCCAGGAAATAGCCTGGGCGATCAGCGTTTCGGGGAAGGAGCCTCTTTGAGTTCGTGGAGCGCATCGTGGGGAAAGAGCTCGCCCATGGTGGTCGCGACGAGCGCGCCGGCCGAGGAGCCGAAGACCACGGGGGCCTCGGGCGGGAGGAACTCCGAGAGAACCTGTCTGCATGCGCCGCAGGGACTCACGGGATAGTCCGCGTCGGGGGTGGCCACGACGATGCCGACGAAGGAGCGCTTGCCCGCCGAGACGGCCGCCGAGACCGCGGAGCGCTCGGCGCAGACGGTGAGTCCGAAGGATCGGTTCTCGACATTGGCGCCGGTGAAAACGCTGCCGTCTTCGCAGAGGAGCGCGGCCCCGACGCGGAAGCTGGAATAGGGCGAGTACGAGGCGCGCGACGCATCGAGCGCGAGCGAGAAAAGTGTGGCGTGATCCATGGTTGGAACTCCGTACCGAGTTGACAGGCTCTTCGCCTAGTATATACCATTCGTTGCGAGCATGGAAGCTCGGCCGCTTCATTCGGCCGACTCCGGAAGGCAAATCAGACACAAGCATGGAAGAAAGCGGAACCAAACGTCTCGTGATTTCCGGCATCATCCTGGCCGGAATCGCATATTTCCTCATCTGCGCGCAACCGCTGCCCAAGGAACTCGCGCTCATACCCGTGTGGGCCCGCGGCCTTGCGGATGCGCCGACGGCCCCCGCCTCGACGCCCGCGCTCGGGGATGTGCATTCCTTCAGGCTCGGCGACAAGTTCGGCTATTTTTCCTCGTCGGGGAACATCCTGTTCTCGGCGCCGGTTCCCTACGGCCTGGCCCTCGCCTCGAATTCCTACGCGCTGTACGACAAGGATTCGACAGGGTTCTCGGTGCGGACGCCTACCGGCTCGGAGTTGTTCAAGGCCTCGATCCTCGGTTATCCGTTTTTCGCGGCCGGGCGCCGGTTCGTCATGGGACCCGCTCAGGACTCGGTCGCGGAACTCGATTCGAGCGGGCATCGCGCCTGGACCTACGAATTCCCCTCGATCGTGACCGCCTTCGGAGCCAGCCCGAGCCTGGCCGTCTTCGGCCTCATGGACGGCAATCTGGTCGGTCTGGACAGGACCGGCAAGGAAGTGATGCACTTCTCGTCCGGCGGCTCCAATATTCCGGGAATCTACGGTGTCGCGGTCTCTCCCGACGGCAAGCTCGTCGCGGCCGTAGCCGGCCTGGAAAAGCAGCGCCTGGTCGTCCTCGAAAAGCGATACTCGGCCTACAGGGTCACATGGCATAGATGGCTCGACTCGGACTTCCGGCGTCCCGTCGCGATCTCCTTCACATCCGACGGCAAGCGGCTCATGTACGAGGTTCCCGGCGGTGTCGGTGTGTTCGAACGCGATTCGAGGAAGGACTATACGATCGCCGCCTCGACCGCCGACCGCCTGGGGCTTTCCGTGAATGACTGGGGCATTCTGGTCCTGCTCTCGGGTTCGCAGGATTCGAGGCGGCTCATCTGCGCCGCGTCTCCCGACCGCCGCCTGGTCGACATTCCCATTTCAGCCTCCGAAACCTTCATCACTATCGACGGGAGCTCAATCTACCTCGGTGTGGACGAGGATATCGTGCGCCTGGACCTGCGGGAGGAATGATGCGCAAAGCGACGAGTCAGCGAAGCAGAGGAAAGAGGCTTGCCGCTTGGCTCGTCGCCGCGGGTCTTCTATGCGGAGCGCTCGGCGCGGGTGCGCTGTGGGCCATGGACTGGCCCGTCGAGGCGCCCAAACTCGCCGCGACCTTCGGGACGCCCGCCGCGGGTCGGGTCGTGACCGGTGTCGCCATAGCCGCCCAGAACGGTCTGGTGCGATCGATAGACGACGGTGAGCTGGCCTTCGCCTTCGACGAGGCGACCACTCCCTCCGGCTTGCCTTCGACGCTCGGATCCTTCGCCGTGGTGGAGCATCCGAACGACATGGCCGCCGTGTATGCGCACCTCCTGCCAGGCTCCGTCTCGGATTACCTGACGAAGGTCAAGCGCGGCACGATTCTCGGTTCCGTCGGCTCCTCGGGCTGGACCGAGGGGCAGGGGCTTCTGCTCGAAATCTTCGACCGCCGCAAGGGCAATTGGGTCAATCCGCTTCTGCTTCTGCCCTCGCTTCCGGACGGTTATGCGCCGACGATCAGGTCGGTGGCGCTCATGGGCGGGGAGAAGTCCTACGCCTTGGGCGAGGCGAAGAGCGTTCCGCAGGGCACCTACGAGATCGCGGCGGACATCACCGACGCCACCGACGCTCCCTGGACCGCCGGCCCGCTCGCGCCCTACGTCATTCGGCTCTCGGTCGACGGGACCGAGCTGTCGCGCGAGGTCTTCGACGTGGCCTTCGGCAAGGGCGGGCGGCTCTCGCTCTTCTCTTCCTCGCCCCGGCCGCTCTCCGAGCTGCGGACCGGAGACGGCCGTTACCTGCTCGCCGAGCATCTCTTCACGAGGGGCAGGAGCATCATCGAGATGAGCGTGGAAGACGTCGCCGGCAACCGGCGCGACGCGACCTGGTCGGTCTCCATTCAATGAAAACCTTCGCCACGCCGCCTCGAACCGAGCCGCGTCGCGTGGTGCCCTGCGCCCTCTGCGGCTCCCTCTCGTTCGCTCCCCTGTGGGATTGCGGCGGCTTTTCCTTCGTGGCCTGCGGGACCTGCGGCCTCGTGCAGCAGAACCCCCAGAGCGAGGCCGCATCGGTGCAGGAGCGCTACGACGCCTCCTACCTGGAATACGAGCTCGGGAACCAGACGGCCTTCCGCGACCTGGAGCTGCTCGCCCTCGAGGAGCTCAGGCTGCGCGCGGCGGCCTCGGGGCTCTTCGCCAGGGCGGAGAGCGAGTCGCGCCGACCCCGCGCCCTGGACGTGGGCTGCGCCACGGGCGCCCTCCTCGACGCCCTGCGGGAGCGGGGCTGGGAGCCCGAGGGGGCGGAGCTGTGCGCGCCCATGGCCGAATACGGCCGGCTCCGCTACCGGCTGCCGATCCACACGGGCAGCCTGGAGTCGGCGCGTTTCCCCGACGGCCGCTTCGAGCTTGTCCACGCCTCGCACCTCATCGAGCACCTGAACGCGCCGGGGCTTTTCCTCGACGAGGTCGGCCGGGTGCTCGCCTCCGACGGGCTGCTCGTCCTGACGACCCCCAACGTCTCGAGCCTTCAGGCGCGGCTCTTCGGCTCGGCCTGGCGGAGCGCGATCAACGATCACCTGTACCTCTTTTCCAGGCGCGGCCTCGAAAAGCTGCTCGCGGCGCACGGTTTCCGCCCGCTGCGCGCGGTGACCTGGGGAGGCTGGGCGCGCGGGCTTGAGCCCGCTTTCCTGAAGGCGCCCCTCGACCGTCTGGCGAAGAGCCTCGGTTTCGGGGATGTGGTGGCGATCCTAGCCCGAAAGGCATAGGGCTCGGAAACGAGAGGAGGGCCGCATGGAAACGACGCAGAAAGTCCTGTTCGTCGACGCTTCGACGGGCTTCTATCGGGTACGGCGCTACAAGGTGGGCGACTATTTCGGCCCCGTCGACCTGGGCGTGCACCTCTCCGGCCGGCTGCAGAGCCTCAACTTCGGCGTGGGGCTCTTCGCGGGTTCCATCTTTCCGGGATCGAATCGCCTCATTTTCACGGGTTTCTCGCCCTCCTGGCGAAGTTTCTTCGTCTCGAGCATGGGCGGAGCCGGGCTCGTGTTCGACAATCTGGGCATCAACCTCGTCACCCTCGTGGGCAAGGCCGCCCTTCCCTCGGTCCTCTACCTGAATCGCTTCCACGGCGAGGAGATCGAGGTCGAGGTCCTGCCTATCGACCTCCACGCGGCCTGGGCCGGAGCTCCCTCCGGCTGCGCCGAGGATACGGCCGCCGAGGATACGGCCGCCGAGGATACGGCCGCCGAGGATACGGCCGCCGAGGATACGGCCGCCGGCGCGGCGGCGGGATCGGCGGCCGCAGGGCGGACGCGCGATCCCGAGTTCCCGCGCACCGGCAGCTACGGCCTGCTCGACGCGGTCATAGCGGCCTACGGTCCGCGCTACGCGGGCGATTACCGCGCTTTCGCCGTGGGGCCCGCGGCCGAGTCGACCGACTTCGGGGCCATCGTGTCGGCGCCCCTCTCCGGCGGCAAGGCGACGAGCGTGGACACCTGGGCCGGCCGCGGCGGCTTGGGCTCGAAGATGCTGCAGGAGCACGGCATATCGGCCGTGATCTACGGCGGGACGGTGGTGGACGAGGACTTCCGCGACCGCAAGGTCGCCGACGAGTGGTTCGAGGCCAAGTACAAGCAGAAGCTCGCGGTCAAGGACTTCGAGGCGACCACGAAATACCGCTTCGACCCCAAGTTCTCCACGGGCGGCACGCTGGGGGTCAACTACGCCTCGCTCGGCGGACGCATGATCGCCTTCAACTACCGCTCGGTCGAGTGGAGCGAGGAGGAGCGTGTCCGGCTCCACCGGGAGCTCGTGCTCGAGCACTACCTCAGGCAGTTCAACGAGGAGAGCATCGCGACCAAGAGCCAGGCCACCTGCGGCGAACCCTGCTCGGCCGTGTGCAAGAAACTGCGCGGCGACTTCAAGAAGGACTACGAACCCTACCAGGCCCTGGGGCCCCTGTGCGGAATCTTCGACCAGCGCGCGGCCGAGCGGCTCAACCACGCCGCGGACTCGGGCGGCTTCGACGCGATATCCCTGGGCGGCGTCCTCTCCTGGCTCATGGACTGCCTGGACTCCGGCGAGCTTGCGCCCGAGGACCTGGGCGTCACGAAGATGCCGCGCTGGAAGGTCGAAGGCTTCGATGCGGTGAAGGACTCCGGGCACAACGCCGAACTCGGCATCGAGCTCGTGGCCTCCATCCTGGGCAAGAAGGGGATCGTCGATTTTTCCGAGGGACCGCGGAAGTGGGGCCGTCGGGTGCGCCGCGAACGCGGCATCCGAATCCTGGACCGCTTCGTCTACACTGCCAACGGAAGGCGGGGATGGATGGTGCCCAACCAGTACTGGACGCCGGGCGTCCTCGCCCCCATGGCCATCATGGGCAAGTACTACATGCACTACGGCGCCGAGTTTCTGCCCCCGCGCCAGCTCGGCCGGGTCTGCGCCGAGCGCCTGCGCAAGGAGCTGGGCATGGACGACGCCGGGCTCTGCCGCTTCCACCGGGCCTGGGGCGAGGAGATGATGGCCGAGGCCATAGGCGCGGTCTACGGGCTCAAGGACCGCTACCTCCAGGTGATTGCCATAACCGCGAGCCGGATCAACAGCCGCAACGCCGCCGTGTACTGGGAGAGCGAGAAGAACCTCCGCTTCCTCAAGGCCTTCCTGACGCGGCGGCGCGATGTCGAGGGCGATGCGAGTCCCGAACTCGCCGCCTGGATCGCCGCCTTCGAGGCCGATCCGCAGGAAGCCGCGCTCTCTTTCTGGTTCGAGATGCGCAAGGGCATCGACGAATCGCTTCGGGACTTCTTTTAAAGCCCTCGGGCGGCCGAGTCCGGGGAAGGAGCAGAGGCGAGCATGGCAGAGTACGAGTTCGTGGCCGGGAGGGTCGAGGCCGTCCGAGAGCGGATCGCGGCCGCCTGCGCCCGCTCGGGCAGGAGGCCCGAGGAGGTGGAGCTCCTGGCTGTCACGAAATTCCACCCGGCCGATGCGGTCCTCGCGGCTTATGACGCGGGACTCCGCAGTTTCGGGGAGAGCCGCGTCCAGGAGGCCGAGGCCAAGTTTCCCTCGATCCTGGACTCCCGCCCCGACCTCCGGCTCGACATGATCGGCCACCTCCAGGGCAACAAGGCCAGGAAAGCCGCCTCCCTCTTCGGCCGGATCCAGTCGGTCGACAGCGCCGAGCTCGTGCGCGCTCTGGGCGAGCGGGCCCGGGCGGCTGGCCGGCGGCTCGAGATTCTCCTCGAACTGCACACCGGGGAGGAATCGAAGGAGGGCTTCGAGAGCCTCGACGAGCTGAAGCGGGGGAGGGACGCCGCCCTCGAGTGCCCGGCCCTGACCTTGCGGGGGCTCATGACCATGGCCCCCTTCACCGCGGACGAGGCCGCGGTGCGCTCATCCTTCCGGAGGCTGCGCGCCGCCTTCGAGCTTATTCGCCCGGGCCTGCCGCCGGGCCCCGGCAGCGAGGCCTTCGACGTGCTGTCCATGGGCATGAGCGGCGATTTCGAGCAGGCGGTGGAGGAGGGCTCCACGCTCGTGCGGATCGGAACCGCCCTCTTCGGGGAGAGGCCGAGGTGAGGCGCCGCGGAGCCCTCGTCGCGGCCGCCCTGCTGACTGCCCTCTTCCTCTCAGCCCTGCCCTGCGCCCGCCTGGCGGCGCAGGAGGCTTCGGTTGCGGGAACGCCCGCGGCCGCTCCGTCCGCGGCCGCTCCGACAGGTACGGGCGCTTCGAGCGCGGTCGGCGCCTCGCCCTCCGCCCTTCCTCCGGGCTTCGGCCAGACCGAGGCCAAGCCGGAGAATCCCTGGCGGCGTTTCGAGATCGTGTCGATAGGGGCCTTCCCCATATCCCTATTCTACATGAGCTTCGGCTTCGACCTCGGCGGCTACGTAGGCTCGGGCTTCGATTCCCGCTACGCCCCCTGGCCCTTCCAGAACTCATCCTCGGTCCTGCCCACGGATTCCCAGAGGCTCGGGCGGATCGGCGCGGCCGTGGGCCTCTCGCTGGTGATAGGCGGCATAGACGCCATCATCCACCAGGCCAAGCTCAAGGCCGAGGCGCGCAGGGAAGCCGCTAAAAGCGTCGAACTTGACAGTGGCGGGGCCGGAGACTAGTATTATCCTCCGTGGTCATGCCTAAGACGAAGGTGTTGGTCCTCTATGAGGACGAAAAGCCCGATAGCGAGCGGCTGGGGCTTGCCATAGCCCAGAGGCTCGACGCGGAGCGCTACGAGGTGCTCGCCTGCGGCGCCTCGGCCTTGAGCGTGTCCGAACTGCTCGCATCGAAAGTCTACATTTTCGGCGCGGAGGCGCCCGAAGCGCCTTCTTACGGAGAGCTGGCCCGAATGCTCAAGGGCATCAATCTCGCCGGGAGAAGGGCGGCTTTCTTCGGCGCCACGGGCGCCGCGGTGGCCTGGCTGCGCGCGATCTGCGCCGACAGCGAAGTCCTGGCCGCCCACGCCGACCTGGTCGGCCGCCGACCGGAGAGCGCCGCCCTGGCGGCTTGGCTCCGCGGCATCGCACCCTAGATAGATAACGCGAGGTACTCCATGTCCGAAGGCTTCAATCTCGACGACGCCATTAGAAAAGTGCCCGGATTTCCGAAGGAAGGCATCCTCTTCTACGACATCACGAGCGTGCTCGCCAATCCCGACGCCTTCCGCTACTGCATCGATTCCATGGTGAGGCTCTACAAAGGCTCGGGCATCGACGCCGTGGCCGCCATCGAGTCGCGGGGCTTCGTCTTCGCCGCTCCCTTCTGCGACAGGCTCGGCCTGCCGCTGCTGCTCGTGCGCAAGAAGGGCAAGCTGCCGGGCCGCACCATCAGCGCGAGCTACGAGCTGGAATACGGTCAGGCCGAGATCGAGATGCACGTCGACGACATCCCCTCCGGCGGCAAGGTCCTCATCGTCGACGACCTCATCGCCACGGGAGGCACGGTTAAGGCCACGATCGAGCTCCTGCGCCGCGGGGGCGCCCAGGCCGTGGGCGTCTTCTCCGTCATCGGCCTGCCCTATCTCGAATACGACAAGGCGCTCGGCGATCTGCCCGTGCGCACGCTCATAGAATATTTCGGAGAATAAGGAGACAGCTCATCATGGTACAGCCTCTGGCGAAGAATCCCGCGTGGAAGGGCCGGCGCGGTCCTCTCGTGCTCGTCATCATGGACGGCGTCGGCTACGGCACGTACGCCGAGGGCGACGCCGTCGCCGATTCCAAGATGTGGCATTTCCGCGCCATGGAGTCCTCCTCGCCGCACACTCGCCTGAAGGCCCACGGCAAGGCGGTCGGCCTGCCTTCCGACGAGGACATGGGCAATTCGGAAGTGGGGCACAACGCGATCGGCTGCGGACGCGTCTACGCCCAGGGCGCCAAGCTCGTCTCGACCTCGATCGAGACGGGAGCCATGTTCCAGGGCGCGACCTGGAAGAAGCTCGTCGGCGAGGTGAAGGCGGGCGCGAACGGCGCCCCGAGGACCCTGCACTTTATCGGCCTCTTCTCCGACGGCAACGTCCACTCGCACATCGACCACCTCAAGGCCATGCTCGCCCGGGCGGCCGAGGAGGGCGTGAAGCGGGCCCGCGTCCACGTGCTCCTCGACGGGCGGGATGTGGGCGAGCAGAGCGCCCTGGAATACGTCGAGCCCTTCGAGGCCTTCCTCGCCGGCCTGCGCGACAAGGGCATGGACGCCCGCATCGCCTCGGGCGGAGGCAGGCAGTACATCACGATGGACCGCTATGGCGCCGACTGGGAGCAGGTGCGCCGCGGCTGGGACTGCCACGTGCACGGCGCGGGGCGGCAGTTCCCCAGCGCCCGCGCGGCCGTCGAGGCCTACCGCGCCGAGAAGCCGAACCTCATCGACCAGGACATGCACGAGTTCGTCGTCGTGGAGGGCCAGAGCGGCACGGCTTCGGCCAGACCCGTCGGCACGATCGAGGACGGCGACTCGGTGGTCTACTTCAACTTCCGGGGCGACCGGGCCCTCGAGATCACCGCCGCCTTCGAAGAGGAGACTTTCGACAAGTTCGACCGCGGCCGGCGCCCCAAGGTCCTGTACGCCGGCATGATGGAGTACGACGGGGACGCCCACGTGCCCAAGCACTACATCGTCGAGCCTCCCTCGATCGACCGCACCATGGGCGAGTACCTCGCCGCCTCGGGCCTGCCGCTGCTCGCCATCTCCGAGACCCAGAAGTACGGGCACGTGACCTACTTCTTCAACGGCAACCGCACGGGCAAGTTCTCCGAGAAGCTCGAGGACTATGTCGAGGTCAGCTCGGACCGCGTGCCCTTCGAGCAGCGCCCCTGGATGAAATGCGCCGAGATCACCGACAAGGTCATCGAGGCCGTCGAGTCGGGCACGTACAAGTTCATCCGGCTCAACTATCCCAACGGCGACATGGTGGGCCACACCGGCGTGTACCAGGCCGTCGTGGCGGGCCTGGAGGGCATGGACCTCCAGCTGGGGCGGCTGCGCGCCGCCGTGGAGCGCGCCGGGGGAACGATGATCCTGACCGCCGACCACGGCAACTCGGACGACATGTTCGAGCACGAGAAGAAGTCGGGCGCGGTGCTCCGCAAGACCGACGGCTCCCCGCGCGCCAAGACCAGCCACTCGCTCAACCCCGTGCCCTGCGTGCTCTTCGATCCGGAGGGCAAGGGCGAGTACGAGGCTCAGCTGCGCGAGGGCCTGGGCATCTCGAGCCTGGCCGCCACCTGCATCGAGCTGCTCGGCTACAAGGCTCCCGAAGGCTACGATCCCTCGGTCCTGAGCCTGAAGAGCTGAGGGCGATCGGCCGCGCCTCGGGGCGCGGCCGGAAGCGAGGAGGCGTCGATGATCGAGGTCGAGCTCAAGGCCCGCCTTGGCGACCGGGAGGCCGTCCAGGCCCGCGTCGCGGCTTTCGCCCGCTACTCGGGACCCGTCGACAAGTTCGACTCCTATTGGCACGAGCCCGACTGGCGGCGAGCGCGCGGGGCCAAGGGCTTTCGCGTCCGGGACGAGGGCGGCTCTTCCGTCGTCACCTTCAAGACCAAGCGCGTCGAGGCCGGGGTGGAAGTCAATCTCGAGCGCGAGTTCGGCGTCGGCGACCCGGACATTTTCGTCGAGTTCTGCCGGCGCCTCGGCTGCGAGCCCTTTTACACCAAGCGCAAGCGGGGTTCCCGTTACGTCTACGATCCGCCGGCCGCCTCGGCCGCGGCGACCGGCCCCCGGCCTGGCGCGCAGAGCGGCGAGTCGGCCGCGGCCTATTCCCGTCCGGCGACCATCGAGATCATCGAGGTCGAGGGCCTCGGCGACTTCATCGAGATCGAGATCCTCCTCGAGAATGAGGAGCCCGCCGCCCTGGCCGCGGCCCAAGCCGAGCTGCGCGGCCTCCTGGAGCGCGCCGGCGTGAGCGCCTCGGAGATCGAGAGCCGCTTCTATTCCGAGCTGCTCATGGCGGCCGGGAAAATTCCGCCCGCCTGAGCCTTGGCGCCTGGCCAAGCCTCAATCGAGTCCGCGTTCCCGCCGCGTTAGGCGGGTATGAACTGCGCATTCCTCGGCTGCGATCCCGCGCTCCTCTGGGTGCGGCTCGGGCTCTTCTCGGCCTTCGCCCTCCCCATCACCGTGATCGACGCGCGGACGCGCCGCATACCCGATGCTCTGTCGCTCGGGGCCGCCGCGGCTCTGACCGCCTTCGACGCCATCCTCTTCCCGCGCGAACTGGGCGCCTGCCTCGGGGCCGGCTGCCTCTTGCCGGCCGTCTTCCAGGCCACGAGGCTCGCGACCGGGGCCCTCGGCGGGGGCGACGTGAAGTACTCCTCGTCGATCGGGCTCTTCCTGGGCCTGCCCTGGTGCTTCGCCGCGATCTTCCTCTCCGCCTTAGCCGCCATCGCATTCGGCCTGTGCGCGGGAAGGCGGGTTCCCGGCGGCGCGTCCTCGGCCCGGAAGAGCGGCCGGACGGAAGCGCGGCGCGATGTATCGCGGCGCGATGTATCGCGGCGCGATGTATCGCGAAGCCCCGGGCGGGAGATTCCTTTCGCTCCCTTCCTCAGTGCGGGAGCCCTGTGCGCCTACGCCATCGGGCTCCGATGGAGCTGAAGGGCGAAAGGGGGGAGGGGGCATGAAAATCGCCAGGTGCCTGGGCCTCTGTCTCGGTGCGCTCATCTCGCTCCCGCTCGGGGCCCAGAGAATCAGGCAGATGGAATTCCGCAACCAGAACATCGTCGACATCCTCGTCGCCCTCGGCGAGGCCTCGGGCACCGCGATCCTGCCGGACGAGACCGTGAGCGGCAGCGCTTCCTTCTACTTCGCCGAGGCCGAGCTCATGGATTCCCTGGCCCTCTTCCTGGCCGCCTACAAGCTCTACGCGACGCCCTCCGGCCAGGCCATCCGGGTCTCGCGGATCCGATCGAGCTACGACCGCGAGCGGCGCCTCGTGTCGCTCGCCGCCGAGGATGTCGACGTGCAGCTCCTCGTCCGGGCCCTCGCCAAGGCGATAGGCGCCACCATTCTCTTCGACCCCCTGCCGCGCGCCGGCATCAGCGTGTCGATCGAGGCCCTGGCCCCCGAGGCCGCGCTCGGGATACTCGTGAAGCGTTTCCCCGAATACCGCGTCGAGGCGGGAGACTCCTACTACTACGTGCGCAAGATCGGCGCCGAGAGCAGGCCGAGCCCGCCGCCGCCCAAGCCGGCGGTAGCCAGGAACGGGGAGCTGTACTCCCTCGACCTGGACAAGGGCCGGTTCTTCGACATCGTCGCCCAGCTCTTTTCCGCGGCGGGAAAGGAGTATTCCCTCCTCGCCCGCGGCGACGCGGCGCTCGAGTCTCTGCACTTCTCGGGCCGTCCCTTCGATGAACTTTTGCGCCTGGTGCTGGAGCAGGGCGGCGCCGATTTCGCCCAGTCGGGCGGCGTGTACTACATCTTCGAGGTCCAGCGCAGGGACCTGCTCCGCAGGCTGTCGCGGACGGTCGTCGTGCCCTTGGAGCATGTCGCCGCGCAGGAGGTCGCCGGCCTCCTGCCCGCCGAGCTCTCGTCGGGAAGCCAGCTCAAGGTGGACCGCGGCGGCAACTCGATCCTCCTCACGGGCACCGAGGAGGCGATAGCGCCGGTCTGCGATTTTCTCGCCTTGCTCGACCGGCCCCTGGAGGGTCGCTCCTACCATCGCTTCGACCTCAGGTACGCCAAGGCCAAGGAGATCGTCGCCCTCCTCCCCGCGAAGCTGGCCGCGACTCAGCCCGTCCTTCTGCCCGAGGGCAACGCCTTCCTTCTCCTCGCGCCCGACGAGGCCGTGGGCGCCGTGGAAGAATTCCTGCGCCTCGTCGACCGGAAGAGCGAGGGCTTCCCGGTCCGCCTCAAGTACCTGAAGTCGGACGAGCTTCTGAAGAATCCGCCGCCCTCGGTCGGCAAGGACGAACTCGTCGACTCGGGCTACCCGAACCTCGTCTTCTTCGTCGGAAGCGAGGACAAGCGGCGGCTCTTCCTGCGCGAGGTCGGACTCGTGGACCGGCCGAGGCCCCAGATACGCTACCAGCTCCTCGTCGTCCAGTACGACCATTCGACCAACCTCGACTGGACCAGGAACATCTCCGTCTCGCCCGCGGACCGGGGCTCTTCGGGCTCGATCGCCCTCTCGCTCTCCCGGCTGTTGAGTCTCAGCTTCGACGTGGTTTCGCAGTTCGGCGCCCTCTTCGCCGCGCAGCTCAGCCTCGAGCTGGACGAGAACCGGGCGCAGGTCTTCGCCGACACCACGCTCACCGGGCTGTCCGGCCAGGAGCTCAAATTCCAGAACACGAACACCTTCCGCTACCGCGAGATCGAGATCAACGCGACCACCGGCCAGCTGCAGTACTCGGGCGCGACCTCCTCGATCACCTCGGGGCTCATCGTGGGCATCTCGGGCTGGGTCTCGGGAGACGGCATGATCACCATGTCGGTGGCCGCCACGGTCTCGAAGCAGGGCGAGAGCGCCGCGGTCGACGGGGGCAGCCTCCCGTCCACGTCGGAGAAGGTCGTCGCGACCCAGCTGCGGACCCGCTCGGGCAGCGCGGTCGTCATAGGCGGCCTCCTCGAGCGGAACGTCTCGACGGCGAGGAAGAAAGTCCCCCTGCTCGGCGACATCCCCCTCCTCGGGGCGCTGTTCTCCGACTCGATGAGGACGGAGCAGGACAACGAGATCGTCCTCTACATCGTCCCGCGGGTGACCTACGGCGAGGAGAACGCCCAGGACCTCCTGCGGGAGCGCCTCGACTCGCTCTACGGTTCCTGCGTCCGGGGTTTCGCGGAATGAAAGCCGTCGCGATGCGCGATTTCACTCCCCTTCCCGCGGGGAAGGATCAGTATCCCCTCGAGTACATCGAGGCCAACGGCGCCGTCAAGCTGCGGGAGGCCGAGGGCCTCGTGCAGGTCGGGCTCGTTTCCGGCGTCGCCGAGGCGGTGAAGGACGCGCTCCGGAGCTTCCACGCGGGCAGGGAACTGCGCCTGTACGAGATCGACCGCACGGAGCTGGCGGCGTATGTCGGCTCGGCCGCCTCCGAGGCTCCGGGCGGGGCCGAAAGCGGGGAGCTCCCCAGCGAGGACCGGGTCTTCCTCGACGCCTTGGCCGACGGAGCGCCCATCGTCAATCTCGTGAACTCGATCTGCATCGAGGCGATACGCGACGGCGCCTCCGACATCCACCTCGAAGCCCACGAGGCGGGCGTCCGGGTGCGGTACCGGCTGGACGGCACGCTGCGGACGGTCCGGACGCTGGACGCCGCCAGGTTCCCCGCCCTCTCCTCCCGCATCAAGATCATGGCCAAGCTCAACATCATGGAGCGGCGCCTGCCCCAGGACGGCAGGATAACGGTCGCGGTCGGCGGACGGAACGTGGACCTGCGCGTGTCGATCGTGCCCATCGCGCGCGGCGAGTCGATCGTCCTGAGGGTCTTCGACGGCTCGGGGGCGAAACTCTCGCTCGGGGAACTCGGCTTCGCCGAGGACCATGTCGGGCTCGTGCGGCGCCTCCTGCGGATACCGCACGGCCTCGCGCTCGTGACCGGTCCCACGGGGAGCGGCAAGACGACGACCCTCAACGCCATGCTCCGGGAGCTGGCCTCGGAGCGGCTCAAGATAGTCACGATCGAGGACCCGGTGGAGTGCATCGTCGAGGGCGCGAGCCAGATCCAGACCAACGATCAGATCAAGCTCGGCTTCGACACGATCCTGCGCCGGGTCCTCAGGCAGGACCCCGACGTGATCATGGTGGGCGAGATCCGGGACGCCGCGACGGCCGAACTCGCCGTCCGCGCCGCGCTCACGGGACATCTCGTCCTCTCCACGCTGCACACCAACGGCTGCGTGTCGGCCATCCCGCGGCTCAGGAACATGGGCATCGAGCCCTATCTCGTCGCCTCGGTGCTCCAGGGCGCGATCGCCCAACGTCTCGTGCGCAGGCTCTGCCCGGCCTGCGCGCGCCGCCGGCCCCTCGGCGCCGCCGAAGCCCGGCTCTTCGCCGCCCATGGGGTCGAGGCGGAGTTCGTCTTCGAGGCCTGCGGCTGCGAGCTCTGCCGCGGCACGGGCTACCGCTCGCGGACAGCCGTAGCCGAGATGTTCCTCATGGACGGCGATCTGGAGGAACTGATCCTGCGGAACGAGCGCGCCTCCCGGATCGCCGCGCGCCTGGAGGAATGCGGTTTCCGCGGCCTGGCGCGCGACGGCCTCCTCAAGGCCGCCGCCGGGCTGACGAGTCTCGGCGAGCTCGAGACGGAGCTTGCCCTGTGACGCTCCCGCGCCGAAGAGCTCTCGCCGGCCGCCTGTCGGAGGCTGAGCTGCTGGACTTCACCGACATGGCCGCGGCCTTGCTGGAAGCGGGCCTGGGCCTCTACGAAGCCCTTAGCCTCATCGCCTCGATGGGCCGCCGGGGCGCGGTGAGCCTGCTCGCCGGCGCCCTGGCCGCCGCCCTCGGCCGGGGCGAGAGCCTCTCCTCGGCTCTCGCCTCGCGGCCGAAGAGTTTCCCGCCCATCTACCGGGGCATGGTGGCGATCGGAGAGAGGATCGGCTCGGTGGAGAGCGTCGTGCCTCAGCTGGCCAGGCTGCTGCGCGAGCGAAGCCTCATCCGCGAGCGGACGAGGACGGCTCTGGCCTATCCGGCGCTCGTCCTGGCCCTGACCTTGCTCGGCGGACTGGCCGCAGTCGCCTTTCTCCTGCCGCGCATGGAGGAGCTCTTCACCGCCCTGGGCGGCAAGGCCGCGGCGGACATGCGCTCCCGAGGCGCCCTGCTCGCCGCGGCGGCGAGGGTGGTCGCCGTCCTGGTCCTGTGCGCCTCGGCCTGCTTCCCGGCGATGGCGGCGCTGAGGCGGGGCGGGACTCCCCTGGCCGAAAAGATCGACCGCTTCCTGCTCGCCCTGCCCGTGATAGGCTCTTCGCTCCTGGCCTATGAAGCGCATAACTTTTCCTTCGCGATGGAAGCGCTCGCGCGCGGCGGGGTTCCCATGGAACTGGCCCTCGCCGAGGCCGCCGAGGTGGCCGGGAACCGGGCTTTCCGGGCGGCCGTGCTGAGGGCCCGGACCGGGGTGCTCCGCGGCGGGTCACTTTCGGCCGCTTTCCGCGCCCAGGTCGAGTTCCCCGATTACATGTCGATCTGGATCGCGCTCGGCGAGGGCACGGGGCAGGTGGACCGCGTCTTCGCCCAGATAGCCCGCTATTTCCGCGGCGAGCTCGAGCGGCGCGCGGCGCGATACCTGGCGGCGCTGGAGCCGGCGCTCATCGTCCTGGTCGGCGCCGCGGTGCTGCTCCTCGTCCTGTTCTTCATCGTGCCGCTCTTCGAGATGTACGGCTCGGTGCTATAGGAATCGTTCATCGCGGCCGCATAACGCGCGGCGGGAGGGGATCGTGGAATGCCGTAAAACCGTGGGCCATGGACACCTTCGCAAGCTTCGGGACGAGGGAGGCTGGACATTCATCGAGACCCTCATCGTCATCGGCATCATTCTCATCCTGACGGCGACGGTGGGCTTCATGGCCTTCCGCTATCTCGACAAGGCCAAGACCGTCGGCGCCCGCAGCCAGATCGAGGCTTTCTCCCTCGCGCTCGAGACCTACCGGCTGGACTGCGGCTCCTATCCGGACCAGGAGCAGGGGCTAGCCGCGCTCTGGAAGGCGCCGAGCCGCGCAGCCGATCCGGAAGCGGGAGGATGGCGCGGGCCCTACCTCGCGAAGCCCGTTCCCGCCGATCCCTGGGGCGGAATGTACGAGTACCGGGTGCCCGGACCGGAGGGCCTGCCCTTCGGCATCCGCTCGCTCGGCGCCGACGGCAAGGAAGGAGGCGAGGGGAAGGATGAGGACATCGCCTCGTGGGAGAACTGAGGGCTATGCGCTCCTGGGCGCGCTGGCGCTTCTCCTCGCCGCCGCGGTCGCGGTCGGCGCGGCCCTGCCCGGCCTCTCGTCCGCCTTGCATCAGGCGCAGCGGCTCGCCGATCGGGCAGCTGCGCAGATCGAGGAGCGCAATGCCGCGGCGGAGGGTGACAGCGCGGCCTTCGCTCGGCCATGAGGGGAGCGGGCTGCTCGAGGCCCTCGTCGCGCTGGCTCTCGTCGCCGCCCTGGGCTCGGCCTTGAGCCTCGGCGCCTCGGGCGGCATCAGATCGGCGCTCGCGGCGCTGACGGCGATCCGCGCTTCCGCCGCGGCGCTGCGGGTCGACGACAGCCTGCGGCGCGCCGCGTCCCTGGTGGCGATGCCCGTCTGGGAGCGCGCCTTCTCTCCCGACCGGGACGGCTCCTCGTTGCGGCTGCCCTACGCCGCGGGGGAGCGCGACGCGATGGTCGACATAAGCTCATCGAGCGGCGGCATGGTGATCGAAGCCCCCGGCTTCCGCGCGGAGTTCCCGGGGGTCGTCCTCCTGGGGGCGGAACCCTTCCTCGGCGAGGGCCGCGCTGCCGGCATCGCCGTCGAGTACCGGACCGGCGGCCGGAGCTACCGCACGGCGGCCCGCTTCGGCGGCGTCTCGCTGCCCGCCGCCGAGGGAGAGTGAGATGGACGAGCGCGGCGAGGCGGGAGTCGCCTTCCTGGCTGTGGCCGTATTCATCGCCGCCCTCGGCATGGCCCTCGCCCTGCAGCTCGGCGCCCTCGCCCGCTACGAAGGGCGGAGCGAGGCGGCCTACGAGGAGCGGTCGAGCCTGGAGCGGGAGGCGAGGAGGATCGCGGCTCTCATGGCCGAAGGCCTCGGCGCCGAGGCCGACTCGCCGCTCGATCCCCTGTGGTCCGGACTTTCCGGGGAGGCGGGCGAGGCGCTTCGCATCCGCGATCTGTCCAGCGTCCTCAATCCCAATTTCCTCGCTCCGGATCTTCTCGAAAGCGAAGCGATCGCCGAGATCGTCGGGCTGCGCGCCTCGGCCGGGGACCTGCAGCGCTATCGCGAGGAGCGAGGCCTGTCCTGCCGTCTCGAGCACTACGCGCCCTTCTTCGATCTCGCGGAGAGGCGGCCCCTCGGCTGCTACGGCTGGGCGAACATCAACACGGCGGATGAGCTCGCGCTGCGCCTCGTGTACCGCTCGGCGACGGGTTCCGAGGAAGGGGCGCGGCTCTTCCGGGAGAAGGTTCAATCGCTGCGGCGGCTGCGGCGCGTCGTTCGAAGGGAGGAACTCGCCGAAGTGATCGGATCGACCGCCCTGTTCCCGCTCGTCTGCGCGGAGCCCTCGCTCAACGTCAACTACGTCGATCGAGGGCTGGCCCTCGCGCTCGCGGCCTTCCTCGCTCGGGGGATCGAAGATCCCGAGCGGCGCTGCGCCGAGCTCCTGGACCTGCGCTCTCGACGGCCCGTCAGGGAGGAGGATATCGCGCGGATCCTCGGCGTGGATCCGGGGCACCCGATCCTGCAGTTTCTCGGCTCGCGCACCTGGTTCTGGGAACTGCGCGTGGAAAGAAGCGGCCTGACCTGCGTGCTGGTGCTCGCGCGCCGGCCCGGCGCCGGGCCGATGGACAGGGCGGCGAGACTCGACATTGTCGAAACGAGGTTTGAGCGATGAGCTGCCCGGCCTTCCTTCGCCGCAGCCTGCGGTTCCCGCCCGCCCGGCGGTTCCCTCCTGCCCTGCGGCCGCCCCTCCTTCCCCGGCCCGATTGTGCCTGCTTTCCGGTGAATCTGTCTTCCGTGCCGAGGCGTTCACTGGAAGCGGCCATCTCCCGCCGTCTTCGCTCGCTCTACCCCGGCGATCCCGGCGAGACCCGCATGGATTGGCGGCCCAACGGCGGGGAGCGCGGAGCCTATCTCGTCTTCGCCTCGACGGCCGACCGTCTCGCTCGCGCCGGCGCGAGGGAGAAAGGCTGCATCTCATCGAGCGCGCTCCTCCTTGAACTCGCTCGTCGGCGCAAGCGGCCGACCTTGGGCCTGTTCGTGGCGGATTCCTGGATCGAGCTCGCGTCCTGCGCGGGGCCGAGGATGGCCTGGTCGATTTGCCTGCTCCGCGAAGGCGGCGTAGAGGAGGATCTGCGGCGCGGCCTCGGGCGGGCGGCGATCGCGGGGGAGCGGGAGGCCGTCCTCGTGCGCGCGGATCGAGGTTTCGACGGCGATCGCGGGACCGGAAAGGGCCCCGGCCGCGGGGGCGGCGCCGGGTCGGATGCGGCCCTCGGGTCGGTCCTCGCGGAGCGTTCGATCGGCCTGGAAGCCTCGCTCGGCTACGACGAGGCCGTGCGCCGGGCCGGGCCGGAGAGATGCGCCGTTTTCGCGCCGCGATCCCGCGGCCTGACAAGACGTTATGCGACGCCCTTGCTGGTTTCGGCGCTCTTCGCCGCCTCCGCGTCCTTCGCGGTCAACCGCCGCGCGGGAGAGCTCGAGCGCGAACTCCGGCCGCGGCGACTCGAGCTCGCCGTCGAGCTCTCGGCCGAGGAGCGGCGCCGGGAGGCCGAGCTCGAACTCGAGCGGCTCGAGGCGTCCTATGCCGCTCTCGCGAAGGGACGGCGGCCGGGCGCCTACGACTTGATCGCCGACGCGGCGGCCAGGCTGCACGCAAGCGCCTGCGTGCTCGGCTTCCGTTTCGACGGCGAGAGTGTCGGCATCGAGGCTGAGGGAGGCGATGCCTTCGAAGCGCTTTCGTCCTTCGCGGGCGGCGCCGACTACGACCTGGCGCGGCTCGACCGCTCCGTCCGGTCTTCGGGCGGGCGGGAGCGGTATTCGATCACGATGAGGCTCAGGCGATGAGACCCGCCGAATGCTCGGCGCCGATCCTTCCGGAAAGAGCGCCGCGCGGCGAGCCGAGACTCGGCCGTGGCCCCCGCGGACAGGGCGCGATGGCGTCTCTCCGCATCCTCGTGCCGCTCATCTTCGCCGTCCTGGCGGCGCTCGGTCTGTCCCGAGCCATCGTCCGTCTCGATGAAAAGCAGGCCGAGTCGAATCGCATCGAGCGGGAACTCGCGCGGCTCGGACCCGCCGCGGAAGCCGGGAACCGGAAGGCCGAAAAAACCGCAGCTCGCCTGGCGCAACTGAAATCCTCGCTCGCGCGGGATTCGAGGCCGGAACCTTCCGTGCGGGGAATCCCGGGCATGGCCGGCGGAGGCTCTGAGATCAGAGCCGCGCTCGCGCGCGCAGGCATCTTCGCTTCGAGCTGCCGCCTGTCGGGGACGGGGAAGGACGAGGCGATGGAATTTTCCGTCGAGGCCGGGGCCGTCCCCTTCCTGCGTTTCCTGGGCGACGCGGCATCGAGCCTCGGACCGCGGGCTGTCGTCTTCCTGTCCCTTCGCAACGATCCCGACTCGGGCAAGCTCAGCGCCACCTTCAGGACGAGGGCGGAGGCCGACTCCGCCGAGGCCATTGCCTCACCTGCCGCCTCGCCAGATCCCGCGACACTGGCCCGAGTATTCTCGCGGCCGCGGCCGACGGCCGTAGCCGCCAAGGCTTCGCGCGCGCCGAGGCCGCAGCTCGCCGAACGGAAGCGCGAGCCGAGCGCGGCGAGCTGGCTGCGCGCCCTGGGCAGCCTGGAGGAGTCCTCGGGGCTTCGATGGCTTTTCTTCAAGGACGAGCGCCGCGACAGAGTCCTGAGACTGCGAGGCGACGGGGCGGTCGCCGAAGACGGCGCGGCGCCGCGCTTCCCCGCCCGCCTGGTCTCCGACGAAACGGAGCGTTATGTGCTCGAGATCGACGGCGAGATGGTGGCGGTCGGGAAGGCGCCGCGATGAGGGCCGCCCCCCTGCGGGCCCTCATCCTCGCCGCCGCGACGATCCTGTCCTGCGCCTCGGCCGGCCGCGTCCCGGGCGCCGATCGGTCGGGGCCGCCGCTCTTCGGCATGGTCTACGACGACGACAATGTCCCGGTGGCCGGGGCGCGCGTGTCCGTGGACGGCGGAGATCCCGTGACGAGCGATGTCAACGGCCGGTTCGCGCTCCCGGCGCCCTCGATCGGGAGCCATTCGCTGGTCGTCGAAAAGCCGCTCTTCGAGACCGCCCGCGACGGTTTCGACTACCAGAGCGCGGTCCAGCTGCTCTACGTCAAGCTCTTTTCGGCCAGACAGCTCGCGGCCCGGGCCGAAGGGGCCCTTGTCCGGCGGGATCTGGCCCTGGCCGCCGAAATCCTGGAAAGGGTCCTGGCCCTCGCTCCCGACGACATCGAGGCGCGTTATGCGGCGGCGATAGTCGCCTATCGGAGCGGCCGGGCCGCCGAGGCGCGATCGCTCCTCGAAGCGCTCGTCCGCGAGGGCTGCCGCGAGCCGGCGATCTATCTATTCCTGGCGGACATCGCCCAGTTCAACGAGAAAAAAAACGAAGCGGCCGCCGGATATTTGAAGCGCAGCCTGGACCTGCGCGGCGATCCTGATGTGGAGCGACGCCTGGCCGAGCTGGAACGCTCCGGTCTCGCGCTCCGCTGAGCCCTCCGACTGGAGCATCGAGGCTGGAGGATTCCGTCCCATTTCCCGTTTGCGCGGGCCCTTCGCCCGGCAAGGAGCGCACATGGCCGCATCGTCCCAACGCATACTCGCCGCGACCGCTCTGGTCCTGTCGGCGCTCGCCGCCTACGAGCTCTGGTCGATAGCCGCGATGCGGCGCGATCTTCGCAAGGCCGTGGACGGCCTCGGCGCCGAACTCGGCGCCCTGGACGAACGCCGGAGCGCCGATGCGGCGGAGCTTGCCAGCCGTCTGGAAGCGGATCTGGGCCGCCTCGATTCGCGCTCCTCGGAGGCGGCGCGCGCGGAATATTCCTCCTTGGGCGCCCTGGAGCGCCGCCTTCGGCGTTCGCTTCCCGCCCTCGAGAGCGAGGTCGAGGCCCTGAAGCGGCTCTTCGAGGCCGGAATCCCCGTCGCGGAGACTCGCGCTGCGGAGCCGCCGACGGGGAATGCGCCGCGGCCTGCGGCGCCTACCGCGGAAGAGGGCACGGTCGGCGGCGGCCTCGGGAACGCCGCGGCCGAAAGCGACCTGGCCGCGTTGAGCGAACTCGCAGCGGGGCGCGAGCGGTTTTCCTCGGGCCGGTACGCCTTGGCCCGGGAAAGCTTCGCCGCCGTTCTCCGCCTCCAGGGCGACAATCTCACGGCCCGGCTCTATGCCGCCCTGAGCCTCTTCCGGCGGAACCCCCAAGACGCGAGCGCCTATCCCCTCGTCGAGCGGGACCTGCGCATCGTCCTCGACTCCGACCCGGCCCAGGCCGAGGCGCTGGATACCCTCGGGCTCATTGACATGGAACGGCGGGAATGGGACGAGGCGGAGAAATGCTTCGCCCTGCTCATAGCCGCCGATCCCCGGGCCGCGCGTGCCGCCGATGCGCGCAAGAAGGCCGGGCTCTGCGCCCTGTATGGAGGACGGCCCGATAAGGCGGCGGACTATTTCGAAGCCGTTCTGCGCTCTTCTCCCGACGACGCCGAAGCCGCGGCTCTGAAGGCGAAGGCGCTCGCATCGGCGGCGGATTGAGGGCGGCCGGCATGGACGCTCGCATCTTCTTTGCGCTCGCGCTCTGGCTTCCGGCCGCTCGGGCCTTTCCGGCGCCCGGCGCCTTCGATATGCGCATCGCTCCCATCGTCTTCGACGAAGGGAGCGGGGCCGAGGACTCGGCGCGGCGCGTTCCGGAGCGCGACCTCCTGGAACGGCTGCGTTCGAATTTCCGCGGCGAGAAGCTGTCCTTTTCGCGTCTGTCCCCGGCCGAGCCAGGGCGGGGAAGCCTTTCGCTCGAACGAAGGGGGAGCGCGCCGAGAACCTTCTTCGAGGCGGCGCTGATGTGCCAGGCGACGGACTGCTCCTGCCTGCTCTACGGCTACGTGAAGCGGACAGCCTACTCCTACTACGCCGAGCTGAAGCTCGTGGCGCCGGGCGGCGCGGGGCCCTCCGCGGTCTTCGTGGGCGGCGACGATGAAGGGCACTACGAGCGGCTGATGGACGACCTGACGGCCAAGATCGCTCGCTACATTCGCGGCGATCTCGGCATAGGCTCCCCAGGGCCGCGGCCGGCGCGGAACCTCCTGAGCTTTCCCGCCTCGATCGGCTACTGGACCCCGGCTGGCTTCGGCTGGAACGCGGCGCTCGCGGGGCTCGTCGCGAGCTCGGTCGGTGTCCGCTTCGCGCCCGAACGCCCTCTGTTCGCCCTGTGGAGCCGTCCGGGCTATGTCGCCCTGGGACTCGACCTCGAATATGCGCTGGGAACGAATCAGCCCGGACTGGAAAACTTCTATCTGCACGCCGCGCGGCTGAGGTTGCCGGTGGAAGTCATGCTGGAACTCGGCGGGGGACACCGGCTTGGTCTGGGCGCGGGACCGCTCTTCGATGCGGACACGATGCTTCAGGCGCGGAAATACGCCTCGACCTTCACCGAGACGAGAATCGAATGCGGAGCGAGCCTTGCCGCCCTGTATAGCTGGGACCTTTCCCGATCGCTGTCTCTGGGCTTCGGCAACATAGTCGACTTCATCTTCTATGCGCCGCCGCTGGTCGTCTATTCACCTCGGCTTTCCGTCGAGCTGCATCTCGGAGCCGGCGAGGAGGGGCTGAACCATGAGTGAGCGCAGCTTCGCTTTCGGCGTCTCGGCCGTCGCCGCCCTGTGCTCCGTATCCTGCGGGGCCGGGCTCCTTTCGGACATGGGCCGGAGCCTGGAGGACCCGAGGCTCGCCGCGCCCTCCGTCGCATCCTTCGCGGACGAGCACCGCATCGAGGTTAGCTGGGCCGCCGATGCCAATGCCGACCTGTGCGTGCTGGAGCGGGCGCCGGACGCCGCGGTCCCGAGCTGGGAGACGATCTACCGGGGTATCGGCACGCGTTATGCGGATACGAAGTGTTCCGATCAGGGACGGTACCTCTACCGTCTGACCGAGCTGCGCGGGGAAAGGAGCTTCGGTCCCTCGGAGGCCGTGCCGGGCGTGGCGAGCGCGACCTGCCGCGACGCGCTCGAGCCGGACGACGAAGAGTCGGAGGCGACGCCGCTCGCCTCGACCCTGGCGGCCAATCTTTTCTACTACAGCTTCGCATTTCGGCCGAACGGCCTTCCGATCATCGTCCAGGACCTTGACTGGTACGCGGTGACCGTCCCGCCGAACAGGACCGCCAATCTCGTCGTGACGCAGCTGAGCCCCGCTTTGGCCGGAGGATCGACGAGCACCTGGATGTATCTCTACCGGAAAGGGATGAACCCGCAGCAGATCGTCAACAATCAGGCGATTCCCTTCACGAACTATTCCAACGCCGCGGCGACCTTCCTCTTCAAGATATATCCCGTGCCGGCCAACTTCCCCGCCGACGGAGGCGGGGCCGTGGTGGATTACACGGTCTCGCTCGACAGCATCACGAATTGAAGGGGAGCTCGAAATGAAGCTGATGACGGCGGCCACGGCCGCGGCGGCGATGCTTCTCGTGCTGGCCGGCTGCCCCAGCCCCGTCGGCGCAGGCTCGAGCGAGAGCGCGAACGGAAGCGCCGGCGGCACGTTGGCCGAGGCGAGCAGCCTCTTCGTGCCCGATGCCCAGACCGGCAGCTACGATTTCTCGACGAACGACAGCGCGTACTGGGGGCCGAACGGCTACACCCTGTGGACGCTGAGCTCCAGCCAGACCCCCTTCGCGCAGCGGGACGTCGTGCTCACCAAGACGAGCGGTAACGCCTACGCGGGCTACGGGATCGTGTTCTGCGAGTACGACTCGGGCGACGCTGCCCACGACGAGACCATGCTCGTCGTGATGATCAACACCCAGGCGCAGTACTCGGTGGGCGTGGCGACGGGCTCGAGCTACACGGCCTACACGAGCTCGACCTGGCTGAGCTCGAATTATCTCGCCAAAGGCCTGGGCATGGCGAACGAGGTGAAGGTGACGCGGGATGCAAGCGGGCTCTTCACCCTGTACCTGAACGGCGTCGAGGTCATGAGCTTCCGCGACGGGAGAACGCCGCTTCAGATGGGGGGCGGCGACGGCTATCTGGCGGTGATTTCGCCGCAGGACAGCTTCCCGCAGACCCCGGTGACGATCATCTACAAGGAAAAGTAAAAACCGGGAGGATCCCATGGCGAAGGTAAACCGCGCAATAGCGTCGATCGTCCTCGCGAGCTTCTGGGCGGCGCAGCTGCCGCTCTGGGCGGCGGGTGGCCAGGGCCTTACGGTCGGGCCTCGCGGCTCGGTCGAGCCTGGGGGCTCCATCGAGCCTGGGGGCTCGATACGGTCGTCGGCCTGGATCGCGGATGGGATTGGCGCCAGTTCTTCGACGGCGGCCTCGCGGGAGATCGGCCCCGCGGGAGGAATCGTCGAGATCGAGGGTGCCAGGCTGGAGCTGCCTGCCGGTGCGCTGAAGGCGCGTACGCTCATCAGCATCCGCAAGCTCTCCTCGACGGCAAGCCTGGACGAGGGCATGACCAACGTGACCACGGGCGCCGCGGGCTATCGTTTCGAGCCGCGCGGGATTCGCTTCGAGAAGCCGGTGCGGATCACCATGAGCTTCGACCGCTCGATCCTGGGCTCCGAGACGGCGCTGTCGAACCTGTACACGCATTTCCACGACGAGGAGAAGGGGCGCTGGGAGCGGCTGACGCGAGAGAGCGTGGACCGGAAGGCGGCGACGATCACGAGCCTCTCGATGCACTTCACGGACATGATCGCCGCGACGCTGAAGCTGCCGGAGGGGCCTCAGCCGATCCAGTACGACGTGAACTCGATCAAGAACCTGGAGGCGGCGAATCCGGGCGCGGCCGTGCCGATGCCCGAGGGCCCGAAGCCGAGCGCCTTCGGCTCTAACTCCTTCACGATTCCGCTGCGGCTGCCGCCCGGACGCCGGGGCATGAGCCCCGAGCTGGCGCTCCGCTATTCGAGCGACTCCTCCAACAGCTGGCTCGGCAAGGGCTTCGATCTCGACATCCCCTCGATCACGATCGACACGCGCTTCGCGCTGCCGAAGTACGACGCCGTGTCCAACGCCAGCGGCTCCGACCGCTACAGCCTGGGCGGGGAGGAGCTCGTGCCGATCGGGACGGACAAGGACGGCTCGCTTCTTTTCGAGCCGCGGGTGGAGAAGAGCTTTCAGAGGATCAGGTGGTATCATCCGGGACCAAGCGATCCGGGGAAGGACGACTACTGGCAGGTGACGGACAAGGACGGGACGGTGCGGGAGTACGGGCACAGCGCCGACGGGGCCTATCTGGGGCCGGACCGGGCAAATCGCAGTAAGACCTACGTCTGGTACCTGTCGAGCGTGCGGGACAGCTTCGGGAACACGATCAGCTACGAGTACGCGAACGACCAGGGCGTCTCGGCCCCGAGCACGGTACCGAACAACTGCACATATCTCTTGGACATCTATTACACGGGCTACGCGGGAAGCGGGGACCAGGGCGCCTTCCACCTCCACTTCGCGCTGGAGGGCCAGGACCGGCAGGACCGGCGGATCGACTCGCGGGGAGGCTTTCCGTCCAAGCTTCCCCGACGGCTGCAATCGATCGAGATCGACTACCGAGGCAGCCTCGTCCGGACATACAACTTCACCTACACGTACAATGAGTTCGGACAATCTCTTCTGGCCAGCTACGCGGAGACTGATGGCTCAGGCTCCGCGCCGTTCTACAGCTACAGCTTCGATTACTACGCCCTGCCCAAGCACTTTGACCCTCCGGGCAACTTCATCGGCTACGATGCCTTCGGTCCCGAAAAGAAATGGCCGATTCAAGGGAGCGCGTCTCCCTTCGCGGGTCTCGACACGACAAGCTCCACGTCCATCGGAGGGGATCTCTATCTGGGTCTGGAGTTCTTCATCTGGATACCCTTCTGGGGTAAGGAGACCATGGCCAACTTCGGCGTGCGCGGCGGGATGGACTTCACTTCCGGAGGGACTTCCAGCACCGTGCTCGACCTCAACGGGGACGGGCTTTCCGACCTCGTGTGGAAGAGCGGCGGCAACGCGAGCGCGTATCTGAATACGAGAAACGGCATCGACACGTCGAAGGTGTTTTTCCTGTCGGGCCTGACGGGGCCCCTGGAAGCCGACCGGCAGGACGCCTACAGTTTCGGCGTGTCGGCGGGGCTCCTGGGTTTCAGCGGCGCCGTCACCTGGCAGGAATCCTGGTCGCGGCAGCAGAACGGCTTCATCGATGTCAACGGGGACGGTTTCGTCGACTATGTGACGGTGGGAAGTTCTACCTACGGCCTCAGCACGGGGAGCGCGCTCGGCACGGGGAGCGCGCTCGGCACGGGGAGCGCGCTCGGCACGGGGAGCGCGCTCGCTCCGACCCCCTGGTCTTCGGTACCGGCCGTCGCGGGCGGGGCTCAGGGTGCGCTGGGCGACGGGGCGTATAACTCGACCTACTATGTGGAAGAACCCTTCCGCGCCTGGAAGGCGTACCGTTCGGGGACGGTGGAGATCGACCAGACGGCGAGACTTTTGAACCCTTCATCGTCCAGCGGCATCTCGCTCCTGACCGATGCACCCGACGGGAGCTCGCCTCCCGTCATGAACCTGGGTCCGGGCGCCACATCCGCGAGCATGCCGGCCCGACAGTACGCGGTGAACGCGGGGGATCGCTTCTACTTCCATGCCGACGCGGGGGCGCTCGCCAGCGCGGCCCAGGAAGCGGCCGACGCGACGAACTGGAACATCAAGATCCGGTACACAAGCATACGGCTCTTCGAGAGCCTGAAGGAAGGCGCCGTCTTCGAGCCGCCCAAGTCGAGTCAGGACCAGTATCCCAGCGACGATGCCAATCTCGCCCCGATCTATTCCGGGACCACGAGCGGTGGCGGGAGAAACGGTACGTCGACCACCACCTATACGCTCAAGAGCGGCTGGCAGAGCCTCGACGCCACAACGCTTGCCGGCGTGTACACGGCCCTCATCCATGACGGGTACTTCGTGCCGAGGAGGGCGCCTCAGGCCCTGTTCCAGGCGGTCCTCGCAGCGGCGGCCCGAGGCGAGGCCTTGATCCTCTCGACTCCCCTGACGATCAGGCGCCCGGACGGCGCGACTGCTACGGTAACGAGTATCACTCCCGACCAGCTGCTGCTCGAGGGCTTCAGCTACGAGGCCGAAACCGACTCCTTCGTCAGGGACGCGGCGCCCGCTTCGGTCACCACAGGGCTGTTCCCAACCACGATCACCAGTGACGACGTGTTCATGCAGTACGCCGTCGACGCGTTGAATGATAGCGAGAAAGCGAGCATAGCGCTCTGCGCGAGTGTCGACGGGACCTCGCTCGTGCAGGTGCAGCAGTTCGGCGACGGGTCGGTGGGCTACGATACCGCGGCGCCGCAACTGACGCTGGGCGCCGCCATCACGGCGCAGGGCGGCCAGGGCAACATGCTGCCGGACAAGGGACTCCTCTTGGAGACGACCTACGATCCGGCCGGGAAAGCGCTGGAGCGCCTCTGGCTCCGACAGGACGCGTCCGGCCAATGGACGGTGCTGGCGCGGGAGAGTCAGGGTGCGGCCACCCCGGGACAGACGACACTGGAGCCGGGCGCCGCCTCGACGACGATAGGCACGGACTCGATGTCGGTGACGATCGACGATCGGGGCGTGAGCCGGAGTTTCGCCTTCTCGGGCAAAAGTATCGTCCGCGAGCTGCCGGCCGCCTTATATGAAGGCGTGGTGAGCGACCGCATACTGGCTGGGCAGGTCTTCTCCGCGGATGCCTATGCGACGATACCAGCGGCTTCCTGGGCGACCTTGACGAACAAGGGCGATACCACGAATGCCACCTACCAGGCCCTTCAGCCCTGCTATGTCCAGGGCAGCGACGGGGATTACCACCTGGCCGATCCATCGACGTACACGGCTAAAGACTTCGACACGGCCCTGCTCGCCCTGCAGAAGGCCTCGGCGCAGACGGGCAGTCTTTTCGACCTGTATCCATCCGACCCCGCCGCTGCGCAACGCCTCATCCTGCTCAGCGCGGATCAGATGACGGCCTTCCTCGCGGCAATGCCGAACGCCGAACAGGCGGGGCTCGCTGTTTGCTTCTCCCAGTTCACCGACAGCGCGAGCTCGACGACCTATTATTACGAGAGTCCCGGCCTGAGCTCCGACGAGCTCGGGCTCGTGCTCACGGCGATGCGGCGCTACCGCCGCGATGTCGAGCTTTTCCCGTACTACAGCTTCCAGCCGGCGACGGGCAGCTGGACCCTCGACTCGAGCGTTACGGTACCGAGCAGCGCCGCGGATGCAGTCAATTCGATGATGGATGCCTGCGGGATCCAGATCTGGACTATTCTTAACCGCAGTATCCGCTACAGCTCGGCCGATGCGCTGAGGGTGAGCGCCCATCTGCCCCTGCCCCTCGGGGCGCGCGAGGACGCCATTGCGCCGACAGGAAGCCAGGGTGCCTCATCCGGCGAGACCGTGGGCCTCGTGTCGGTGCCGTCCTTCGATCAGCTGAGCGGCAACACCGTCGAGACAGATCACTACCTGCACGACTTCGATTCGCTGGCCGACTATTCGGCGCAGAACCTCGTGAACTTCCCCACGGATGCCGACGGCGGAGCCTTGTATAACGGCGATGCCACCCTGGACGGCGGCGTGTACGGCTGGTATTTCGGCCTCTGGTCGGGCTACTACCCCTGGAATCACAGCCTCATCGGCGCGAACTCGACGACGAGCACGGGGCCCTCGAAGCCGCCCTATGCCGCCTCGATGGGGCCCAACCAGAAAGCCGACGGTACGCTCGGCATAAGCACGAGCGGCAGAGAGTATCAGAGCCCGGTGGCGAGCGATGCGTGGATCGGGAATGTGAGCAGCTATTCTGACGTCAGCATGAACGCCGACCTGACGACGACCACCACCCCGTATACCTTCGCGGTCTCCATGGACAGGGACGACTTCAGGGTCGGCAGGAACGGCGGCGACGCGTACTACCGGATACCGCGGGGAAGCGGGAGCGGGGGAGGCAGCCTGCCCTTCATACGAAGCAGCCATTCCAAAGGCACGGACTGGAACGGCGGCATCAGCTTCACCGGCATAGGCGGCGTTTCCGGCAGCGAGAACACGAGCAGCTCCTGGCAGTACCAGGGCATCATGGACCTGAACGGCGACCGCTATCCCGACCTCGTGTCCTTCCCGGACTCCGAGGGCGGCGCCTCAAGCTTCAGCGTCACCGCCGGAACGGGCGGCGGCTTCTCCCAAGCCACCACCTACAACTTCTCCGAGGGCGGCCACCACATGGCCAAGTTCGACACGACGAGCTACGGTTTCGGCGCGTCGATGAGCGCCTCTTCGGGCGGGATCTTCGTCAAGGTAGATCCCAAGGGAAAGCCGACCTCGATATCCATCGTCAAGCCGGATCCGGGCTCAGGCTCCGGCGCTCCGAGCGGGAGCCTCTCGGTCAACGGCAGCTTCGGCTCTTCGGTGCAATCCGAGGGCTTCTACGACATGAACGGCGACGGCCTGAGCGACCATGTAACGCGCTCGGGCACGGGCGACTACTACGTCGCCCTGAACCGGGGTGATGGTACCTTCGCCCCCGAAGAAGACTGGGGCTCAGGCCTGTCGGAGAAGATCTTCCCCCTGAGCTTGGACGGCATGGCGAACACCACCTCGGGCCTCTCCACCACCGGAACGGGAAGCTTCGGCGCCTCGGGCGGCATCTCGGCCGGTGTGGCCACCTTCTCCGTCGGCGTATCCGCGGGCTTCAACGGAACGGTCAACCAGACCTACTCCGAGCTCATCGACGTGAATGGGGACGGTCTGCCCGATCAGGTGGTCAAGCTCAAGGGCGAGGGCTTCTTCCGCGTCCGCTACAACCTGGGCGACCATTTCTCCGACGAGGTGCTGCTCTATCGCCCGGACTGGAGCTTCTCGGATTCCGGCTACAGCGACAAGATCACGAAAGACCTGGGCACGCTCTCGGGCGGCTTAAACGGCGTGAGCATACCCGGAGGCTTCTCGCTTCCCAGCATGACAGCCCTGCCCAGCTCGAGCCAGAATCCGCTGGCGACAGCCTTCGATCCCTTCAACATGGACGACGACCTCGAGTACTCGACCGGCGCGAGCTTCAACCTCGGCGCCGACGTGAGCTTCGGCTTCAGCTTCTTCCTCCTCTCGCTCACGATCACGCCGGGACTGAACGGCAGCGTGGCCACGACCTCGGCGAGCCTCAAGTTCGTCGACATCGACGGCGACGGACTGCCCGACCACGTGCTCAAACTGCCCGGCGAGAACTTCCTCCGCGTCAAGCTCAACATGAGCGGCAAATCGGGCCTCCTCAAGACCCTCCACCTCCCCCAGGGCGGAAGCTACAGCTTCGACTACGAGCGCGCGGGCAACACCGTCGCCATGCCCCAGAGCCGCTGGGTCCTCTCGAGCCTAACCCGCGACGACGGCACTTCAGCCCTGGCCAGTCCGCCCACCGACCGCGGCCTGCGCAGCTACACCGAGACCTACAGCTACTCACGCGGCTACTACGACCGGAGCGAGCGCCTCTTCTACGGCTTCGCGAGCGTCGCCGCCACCAAGGCCGACGGCTCGACGGCGACCACCACCTACCTCAACGACAGCTACTATACCCGCGGCATGAGTTCGGGGAGCGAACTCCAGGGGCAGGACAGCCAGGGCGACCTCGTCACCTACCAGCAGAGCAGCATCACGGTCAACACGAGCCTCGTCACGAGCGTCACCGAAGCCTCGGGCCGGATCGTCGACATCTACTTCCCCTACGTGCATGCGGAGGCGGATCGGCAGTACCAGGCGGGCAGCCCAAGCTATGTCGAGACGACGAAGAGCTACGCGTACGACGAGCACGGCAACGTCGTCACCTACGACGACAAGGGCACGACGGGAGACTCCGGCCAGGAAGTGATCGCGACCATAGCCTACGACTACAACATCTCCGGCGCCGACTACCAGATGCAGTGCCCGACCGACATCACGGTGAGAGACGCTTCGGGCACCGTCCTGCGCCATCGAAAGGGCAGCTACGGTAGCGACAGCGAGCTCCTCGAACTCGACCAGTACGAGAGCGCGAGCAGTTCCCACGCCTACACGATGAAGTACGACGAGTACGGCAACCTGATACGCCTCACCGACCCGCGCGGTCACAGCCTGGCTTGGACCTACGACGACCAGCTGCGCACCTACGCCACCGCCATCCTCAGCTCCGGTTCGGACGGCCTCAGCCTCAGCTCCTCTATGAGCTGGGACTGCGTCCTGGGCGCCAAGCTCTCCGAGACCGACCCCAACGGCCAGGTCATGAGCTACGGCTACGATACCTTCGGTCGATTGAGCTCGGTCAAGAGTCCCTATGACACAACAATCCCTGCGGTGAGCTACCAGTACGAGACCATGAGCCTGCCCTGGAGCGTGCTCACCACGAACAAGCTCCTGTACGATCCTTCGGACACCCAGACGATCCAGACCCTCGTCCAGATCGACGGCCTGGGACGGGCGCTGCAGACGGCCAAGACGGGCGAGTACCGGAGCTCGGACGGGATGCGGACCGTAGGCTGGAACCTCTCGGGCGCGATCGCCTACGACGGGAACGGACGGACGGCGCAGGAAGGCCAGCCCCAGTTCGCGGCCGGCTCAGGCCTCCCCGCCCTCGCCGCGATGAAGAACCCCACGACGACGAGCTACGACGCCCAGGACCGGGTGATCGAGCAGGACCTGCCCGACGGATCGAAGCTGACCGAGAGCTACACCATCAACAGCGCGGGGACCCGACTCGTGGAGACGAGCATCGATCCCCTTAAGAACGGCGAAACGCGCGAGCGCGACGGACGGGGCAACATCACACAGGTGAGCCGCCTGGACGCAAGCGGGAAGCTCCTCATGAGCGAGAGCTACCAGTACGACCCCTTAAGCGAGATGCTCGCCGCCGTGGACTCCAAGGGCAACAGCGTCACGTCGGCCTACGACCTTCTGGGGCGGCGCACGAGACTGTCGGGCCCGGACTCAGGCACCGTGGAGTTCAGCTACGACGAGGCCGGCAACCTGGTCCAAAAAGTCACATCCGTCCTCCGGAGCAAAGGCGAGGCCATAGACTACGAGTACGACAGCCTCGAGCGCCTCGTGAAGATCGACTACCCCGAGAGCCCCGACGTGAGCTACGTCTACGGAGCCGCCAGAGCCCCGAACTACGGGGTCGGACGCCTCGTGGAGCGGGACGACGAGAGCGGCGTCGTGAGCTACCAGTACGGGAAGCTCGGCGAGACCACCCGGATGAGCCGGAGCATAAACCGCCTGAGCCCCCTCTCCGATCCGGTGAGCGCCACCTTCAGCTACGTCTCCGACTACCTGGGGAGAATGCAGAGCATCACGTACCCGGACGGGGAGGTCGTGAGCTACGGCTACGACTCAGGCGGCCAGGTGAAGACCGTCACCGGCGTGCACTGGGGTCAGACGACCCAGTACGTCACCGATATCGCGTATGACGAGTTCGGGCAGCGGACCTACATCGCGTACGGCAACGGCACCAGCACGAGCTACGCCTACGACCCACAGAGGCGCTGGCTGGATAGCATCAAGACGCAGACCCAATACGGGAGCGTCCTGCAGAACATGAGCTACAACTTCGACCTCGTGGGGAACATCACGGGCTACGACAACGCCGCAGGCAGCTACGAGACGAAGCAGAGCTACGGCTACGATGCCCTGTACCAGATCACGAGCGCGACCGGCACGAGCACCTACAAGCCCTACGGCATCAACGACTACGTGAGCACGTACAACCAGAGCTTCGCCTACGACCAGATCGGGAACCTGACCCAGAAGACGAGCAGCTGCAGCGCAAACCCCTCGAAGAGCGTGGGAGATGACCTGAACTATGGCCAGAGCTACTCATACTACGCGGGGAAGGCCCACCAGGCTGAGATCATCGGGAACCTGTACTACCGCTACGACGCGAATGGTAATATGATAGAGGAGCGTCAGGGCGGCCACGGCACGGGGACGGTCCTGGCCGGTACGGTGCAGAAGGAGGGGAACCTCCGGATGACCGACACGGGTTTCGGCCTGGTGCTCTCCGGCGGCACGCCGACCCAGAGCGCGTATTGCCGACAGTATGTCTGGGACGAGGAGAACAGGCTTACGAGAACTGCGGACGGGAACATCACAGTCGACTACCGCTACGGAGCTGACGGCCAGCGGGCCGTGAAGTACTCTGCCAAAGGCGAGAGCCTCTATTTCGATTCGATGTGGGAGTGCCAGACGGACTACCCTTCCTTGCGGCAGATGAAGAACATCTACGTGGGCCAGAGCCGCGTGGCGACCCAGCTGAACATAGCGGGCGACGACAGCCTGGGCTACGAGAACGTGAACACGTACTACTACCACCCTGATCACCTGGGGAGCTCGCAGTTGGTGACCGACTACCAGGGGAACGAGTACGAGCGGATCGAGTACACGCCTTACGGGGAGAGCTGGATCGACAAGGAGAGCAACAGCGTCACGACCCTGCCCTTCAGGTTCACGGGCAAGGAGCTGGATAGCGAGACGGGGCTGTACTACTACGGTGCGCGGTACTTCAACCCGCGGACGAGCATGTGGGTATCTGCCGACCCGGCCTTGGGCGACTACATCCCGGTGGCGCCGGTGGACGACCAGGCGCAGAAGCACAACGAGAACCTGCCGGGCATGGGCGGGGTGTTCAACCTGGTGAACTTGGCGGTGTATCACTATGCCGGGAATAACCCGGTTAGATACCTGGATCCCATGGGGTTGGCGGATGTCGGGGCTGACGTGCCTGCGATTGGATGGTTCAAGCAGGCCTATTTTGAACGTTTGCTTGGCATTGAGCACAATGAATTCTGTGTTGGGACGTCAGTCTTGAACGCATACAAAGCGAAAGAAGGTTTAACTCTCGGAGACGCAGTAGTCGCTACAAAGAGTGCTCTTAAAAGCGGTTCGGTGAAGTCAACTGGCTCAACGGTCGTTAATTCCTTTAGTGCCACTATTGCCGATACTGCCAAAACAGACAAGGTGTTAGTTGCGTCGGCGCCTACAACAAAGAGTGGATTCGCAAAATCATCAGCAGATATTGCGCTTGTGCGTATGTCGCCAGCACATACTGAACTGGCAATCAAGGGGCAAGATAGCCTTGTTAATCCTGGAAACGATGCCTCCGCGAATCAGTATGACGTTCGATCCGGGAATGCTTATCGGCCGCTGCTGTCAGTTCCAAGGATTTCTCCGATGTTGTTGGTAAATCAGTGAGGCATATATGCTAAGAAAAATCGTATTCTGTGCCATGGTCATAATGTCTGTTGCCGCAATGGCGGATCCGTCTTTGCTATACGTCAAGGGAGGGGTACTGCCTTCTACGGGCGGTAATGGTACAGGTACCAAGATTGAAAGCCTCTACTGGGCCAGGGACTTGGTTACTTACGGCGAATGGATGCTGTTTGTAAATGCAAGCTATAGGTCGTTCGATGTTGAACGAATTGGTATGGACATTTACCAAATGGATCCGGGTTCCAAGATACCCAGTGACTTTCCGATGTTGGGCGTAACATGGCTTGAAGCCATCAAGTACTGCAACTGGAAAAGCGAAAAGGATGGACGAAAACCTGTCTATACAATCCGTGGTGATTTCCCATTCGTCTTCACCCCGGATGTGACGGCTCAACTGCCAACCGTTCTTGAAGACAAATACGCAAATGGATATAGACTCCCTACGTCTGCAGAGTGGGAGTATGCCGCGAAAGGCGGTTCAAAAGGGATTGCGAATAAGTGGTGGAAAACGGCCGACCAATTAAAGTATGGTGTGTTCTATGAGAACTCGTCGGGGATAGTCAGACGGGTCAGAACCTTGGCACCGAACCCTCTCGGCCTGTTTGATATGGTTGGATTAGCCAAGGAGTGGTGCTGGGATTCAAAGACAGAAGGCGCTCTTGGTGTTAGCTCGCGAGGGAAGGAGGTCAGAGGAGCTGATTTTGGAAATAGTCTTAAGGAGTGGCCGGACAGGGTAGTAGATGGCAAGCTGGTGTCACATCCTGGCGTTCCAGACTACTATACGGCAGAAATGGCAATGGACGGTCTGGCTCGTGATACTATCGGATTTCGGCTTGTCACAAACTCACCATAGCACTGCTTTGGATCAAATCCAAAGCAATGAACTCCGTGAGGGAAAGAGCTCCGCGAACTCCGTGAGGGACAGAGCTCATCTGAATCAGGCGCAGTGCCGGTGCGCGTATGGGAGTCATGAGAAAGCCACGAGAGCTTAGGACCGGCGCGCGTTATCACGTGACAGCGCGCGCTAACCGCAAAGAGATGATTCTGGACACGAGCGCGATGAAGGAACTATTCCTTTCGGTGGTAAAGCGGGCGAAGCCTGAGTGGGGGCGGCTGTTATTTCCGGAGCGCATGCAGCTGCTTCTTCTTGGTTGCTAGGTGAACTCCGCCGTTAGGGACAGAGCTCCGCGACCTTCCCTCGTCGGTCCGCGACCTTCCCTCGTTGGTCCGCGACTTTCCCTCGCTGGTCCGTGACCTTCCCTCGCTGGTCCGTGACCTTCCCTCGTTGGTCCGCGACCTTCCCTCGCTGGTCCGTGACCTTCCCTCGCTGGTCCGTGACCTTCCCTCGTTGCTCCGTGACCTTCCCTCGTTGGTCCGTGACCTTCCCTCGCTGGTCCGCGACCTTCCCCCGTTGCTACATGACCTTCCCTCGTTAGTCCGTGACCTTCCCCCGTTGAACTCCATTGTGGACAGCGCACACACTGCGACGAGCAGGGGTGACGGAGCCCGCCGGAGCCCCGAAGAGGCGAGGAGTTCGGTGCGATTCGATGAGCGCCGAACGAGGCAGGGGGAGCAGCGGCGCAGAAGTGCGCGATCGCGATGAGCGCACGAGGGGCGCCCCATGCGACGCTAGCGGCGAGGCTCATCGCGATCGCGCAGACTTTAGACGATGTGCTTCCCTTGCAAATGCTCTGAGTCTTCGAGTGGCGGTCCGCGCTCGGTGCGAAGGCTCGCGCGGTCGCAGGAGCATACCGCTACAGCACCGCCTCGATGAACTTGCCGTTCTCGTAGAAGAGCTCGCCATCGGCCTTGATGGTCCCGCCTTTCCTCATGTCGCAGAGCATGTCCCAATGGATGGATGATTTGTTGCGGCCGCCGGCCTCTCCCATCGAGTCGCCGATCGCCATATGCACGGTACCGCCGATTTTCTCGTCGAAGAGCATGTTCTTGGTGAAACGGTCTATGCCGTAGTTGGTGCCGATCGCGACCTCGCCGAAGCGCGAGGCGCCTTCATCGGTCTCGAGGAGCCGCCTGAGGAGCTCCTCGCCCCGCTCGGCCTCCGCCTTTACGACGCGTCCCTTCTCCACTTCGAGCCTGATTCCCTCGATCTCCTTGCCGAGGTAGATGCCGGGGAAGCTGAAGCTGATCGCGCCGTCGATGTCGTCGTCGACGGGGGAGGTGAAGATCTCGCCGTCGGGGAAGTTCAGCTTGCCGTCGCAGTTGATCCATTTCCTGCCGGCGACGCCGACCCGGATGTCGGTGCCCTCGGAGACGATCCGGAGCTCCGACTTGCCGTCGAGGTAGCGCACCCAGCGTTCCTGCTCGGCGCTGATCCGCCGCCACTCGGCGACGGGATCGTCGAGGTGGATGAGGCCGGCGCGATAGACGAAATCCTCGTAGTCGCCGAGGCTCATGCCCGCTTCCTGGGCCTCGGCCTGGACGGGAAACATGGTGCCGCACCAGCGGAGGCTGCCGTCCGCCATCCGTTCCGAGTAGATGCGCCGCCAGGCCTGCGATCCTCTCGCGGAATACATGAGGCGCTCGGCGTCGATGCCCGCGTTGGCCTTGGTGTTCGCCGAGCCCCAGGAAGTCAGCCAGACGTCGATCCTCGGCATGACCGTCTCGCGGATGAATTTCTCCCCGAGGAGCTGCTCCTCGGTCGAATACTTGAGGATCGTCTCCGAGATCTCGGTCGAGCCGATGAGGGTCTCGACGTGGGCGCCCTTCTGCAGCGCCGCCCTCACGACTTCCCTCATCCAGGGGATCGTGACCTCGTCCGCCTCGACCAGGACGAAGTCCCCTTTCTTGACCTCGGTCGAATAGTCGACGAGGAGGGAGGCGAGCTTCTCCAAGCGGATGTCTTTCATGAAATGCTCCTTGCGTCCTGGGTTCGGGGTTACAGGCCGCGCGGCCTGTCTGGCCGCGCCTGGCTGCCCGATCCAGTATCGCGCGAGCCCGCCTCCTTGTCGAGGGTCGGCAAATTCGGCCTCGGGCGATGCGCCCTCTTCTCGACATGTGCCCTTCGGCGGCCTATCGTCTATACTCGAGTCCATGAAGACCATCAGGCCCGCTCACCCGAGCGATCTTCCCTACCTCTACCGCATCTGCCACGACAGCGCCGCTGACGGGCGCGGCGCCGAGGGCCTCGTGCGCGACCGCGCGATGGTCGGCCACTACTTCGCCGCGCCGTATCTCTTCCATCCGGACGGCCTGGCCTTCGTCCTGAGCGCCGACGGCCTGCCGGTCGGCT
>Ga0307376_10000640_pt1 | contig 42988 bp, 53 predicted proteins | sample TR2MG_FD_202536 | JGI IMG/M metagenome (GOLD analysis project Ga0307376, IMG submission 202536) | Soil microbial communities from Risofladan, Vaasa, Finland - TR-2 | ecosystem: Environmental > Terrestrial > Soil > Coastal area > Acid sulfate soil | place: Finland: Risofladan, Vaasa | collected...
TTAGGATATTTGGCAGACAAAGACGAAGCGATTTGTGCATACTCATCTACAACTTGATACTCTGGCCTAATTTGCATTTTTTTTCTCCATTAAAATTGTGTTTAAAATTGTTCTTTTAATCATAACAAAATTTTAAAGCACTTCTAAATATATTTTCGTATTAAAACCCATTTATCGGACAGTTTTATTCTGCCATAATTAATTAATTCAAGATAATCGACACAATCTTCTTCTGTATCAAAAAATAAATTGTGGTCTAATATACCAAATAACCATGTAGGAGTTTTTTTCTTACCTCCTTTGGTAATAACAAGTACTGGCTTATGTTGTTGATCTGCTAAACTTGCCTCACTATATGAACCACACATATGTAGTGATGTATCAACTTTGAGAATCACAAAATCTGAGATATCTATTTGCCTGAGGTCTAGCCTTACAATAGATTTCATAATTTTGGTCAATTCTTCCCATCTTTCCGAATCTCGCAAATCCTCGTTTCTTCTCTTTTCTTCTCCTACTTCCTGTGCATACCCACCGACTTTATCAGTAGGATCAAGAAATTTAATATCTATTTCCCTATCCTTTAACAATTTTCTCAGTTTTTGTCTCCATCCTATTCCGTCATCACTAGCATTATCAATCGCACCAGCTAAATAGCAAACAGCCCCTTTCAAAACATCTTTTTCCATTTTTTATCCTATGTCTAAATTGACTTTCTTTTGCCCAAACATTCTTTCTTTAGGAGGCTTCTCATCTTGATTTTGTGCCCGAAGCATCATCAAATCCATCTCTTCATCTGCAAATGTTTTATCGAATAATTCAACATGCCACTGTCCTATTAAAGTGTTATAATAGGCTCTATGATCGATATTTAAAATTTTACCTACCGAATTACGTAAAAAGTTTTCTATCATAGTCATACTATACAAATTTGCAGAAATAGAATAAAGAAATAATTCAGGAACTATTCCTGTTATTCCAATACCATCTTGATTCTCTATCTCAAATCCCCATTTTAATATATCAAACTCCTTTATATCATTGAGAAAAATATCCGTGTCCTTTTTATTTTGTTTACCATATATCTTCAATTTAATACAATTGTCATGTTGAATATTTATATCTGTCAATAAAGGATTAAATTGCATAACCATTTCTCCATCTAATATATTTGAAGAAATGTTGTTATTTATTGTCACTTTTGAAATAGAAAGGCTTTCCATACCGGACCAATGTTGCATAATATATTTTTTATTAAAAATTTTGTAAGTAATTAAAAAATGGAATAACGAATAAAAAGGCTTCCGCCGAAAACTTTTTTTAAAAACTTTAATAATATCTGATAAAGATTTGTATAAAACACCATATGTTCCAGGTTTTTTGCCCACTGGAGTGATATCAAATCCATTATTATTGTCTAATTGATCAGCCATTTTTCTTTTTGAATTTCTTTTTTGGTTTTATTTCTTCTCCATCCATCTTCCTCATCCCTCTACATCCTTTGCTATATTTTTCACAACCTTGAAACTGACCAAATTTACTAGATCTTATAACCATTTTTGAATCACACAGAGGACATTTTGAATCCCCATATTTTATTTCTTTTTTAACTTTTTCAATAGGAGTCCCGTCTTCAGCGATTTTTGCCGTATATTTGCAATCAGGATATGTTTCACAAGAATAGAAAGGACCAAATTTACTAAATCTTTTTACTAAGTATTTTTCTATATTATTCTTATCACATTCTGGACATTTGTATTTAGTTTTTCTTTTTTCCACAGATATATTTTTAGCATTTTTTAAATCTAATTTTAATCTATCATAGAAATCGGTAAGAACAGACAATTTGCATTTTTTGGCTGCGGCTATTTCGTCTAAATCTGCTTCCATATTAGCTGTAAACATTAAATCAACAAAACAGAAATTAGAAGACACCAAAAAATCTGTTACATCTATCCCCAAATTAGTTACATGCACCGATTTTTTAATTGTCTCAATATAACTCCTATTTTTCAACGTATCTATTGCAGAAGCATATGTAGAGGGACGACCTATACCTAATTTTTTCATTTCTTTTACAACTGAGGCTTCTGTATATCTCGAAGGAGGTTTAGTCTGATCCTTTTCCTTGTTTATAGATATAATATTAACTATATCACCAATTTTAAATTCAGGTATTTCTGAATTGTCTATAGAACCATAGTTCCAAACTTTTCTCCAACCGTCAAATACGCATTTAGAAGCATTCGATGATAAGATATAATCCTTACACTCAAATTCTGCCTTAGTTCTAGAATGTATAGAATCGTTCATTTGGCTTGCTAACGTCCTTCGCCATATCATTTCATACAATTTGGCATTATCCCCATGACTTGCAGAATGAATTGATATATCTGTTGGACGAATTGCCTCATGGGCTTCTTGGGCATTTTTAGATTGCTTATAAAATCTAGCAGAGGATGGTATATATTTATTACCGTAAGAAGATTCTACTTGAGTCCTGATTGAATTTATAACATCAGGAACTATAAAAGTACTATCCGTCCTATGATACGTTATAAAAGATCCTTCAAAAATAGATTGGGCTACTTTCATTGTCTTTGTAGGCGACCAGCCAAGTAAAGAAGAGGCTGATTGTATCAAAGTATCGGAAGTAAAAGGTGCATACGGATTATTTTTAACTTCTATTTTTTCATATTTAAATACTTTAACTGGACCCTTAGTAATAACATCACATATCTTATCTGCTTGATGTTCTGTTTTAACTTCCATTTTATCAGGTTTTGTCAACCTGGCTAGTATTTTTTTAAAATCTTTTGTAACAACTTCGGCAGATATATTCCAAAATTCTACAGGAATAAAAGACTGTATCTCCTTCTCTCTTTCCGCCAAAAATCTAAGAGTAGCACTTTGTACTCTTCCTGCGCTTGGTCCACCGGTCGATTGCTTAACTATAAAAGAACATTTATAACCAGTAAGACGGTCTAGAATTCGTCTAGACTCGTATGCCGCCACCAAATCCATATCCAAGTCTCTAGCATTATCTATAGCCTTTAAAATAGCATCCTTGGTAACTGAATTATATACCACTCGTTTTATTAACTTATTTTTTGGCAGATATTTAGAGAGGTTAGAGGCAATTCCTTCTCCTTCACGGTCTAGGTCAGTAGCCAAATATATTATTTCTGCCGATTTAGCTTTTTTTACTATATCATTAACTATTTGTTTTCTGTCTGGTAGTATCTCGTAAATAGTTTCAAACTCTTTTTTGGGATCTACTCCAATCTTCTTTTTAGGAAGATCGGCAACATGTCCTTTTGTAGCAACTACATCAAACGAAGCCCCTAATATCTTTTTAATATGTCCGGCTTTGTTAGGGGACTCTACTATAAAAAGTTTTTTTGCCATAGGAACTCCTCAAAAAAAGGTAGTGGGCAGGTGAGGAATAGGCCCACCTGCCCACACACAGTATAATATTATAATAGAATATAATTACGTCGCCGCTGCACGTCTCTCTACAAGTATGGGCAAATCATAAAGCTTCTCTTCTCTGGACGGGTTGGATGCTACATACCAACGAGCCCAAGGATCTTTACGTGCAGTGATCCCCTCGAAATTGCCTCGTCTGGCCATTTTTACTACCTGTCCACGAGTCATCCGCTTCCCATCAACCATGTATCCCGTCGTGTGCCTTTTTACCGAAACAATCCTGTGAGTAATACGCATTTCTTAATCTCCTTCTGTAATTAGTATTTTCTACTATATGATCTTTGTATTAAACCGGAAGCAATTCCAAAAATATTTCCCCAAGCACATAAAACACTAGTCCTATCTGCTTCTGCTATGAGAGCTTTATCTTCACGAGCATTAAAACCCTTATCAAAAACTCCGCTACTCTCCAATTTTTCAAAAGATACCTTAATTTCATTCTTATGAACACCAAGATGGTTAGCGATACTCTCTATTTTAGGATCAACGCCATGTAAAAAAGCCAACATACATGCAACGCCCATTGCTCCATCTATATCAGTATTTTCCGTAACCTTTTTTAAGTTAAATCCGCAATACTGTGAAATTAATCTTTCATATTTCATATCATTTTATCCTCAAATTCATTCTAACAAATAAACATATCACATCATACAGGTTTTACAAAATCTTTATAAATGATAGTTAAATATAAATCATCTATTGCTTTTTTATCTGGTTTATCTGGCAAAATTGATTTTTCTAAAGCCATCTCTGCTTTTTCTCTTTCTTTTTCATATATCTTTTCGATTTTTGAAAATTTCAGTTGTCCATATCTTATCCTCTTCAACAAATCACAATCAGGTCTGGGAAAATCTATATGACCAGTTAATAGCAATTCTTGCACTTCGGATAAAAGTCTAATCGCATGTGCAGCAGAACTTGATCCATATCCATATTTCTCAAATTCTTTTTTCCTTTTTGCTCCCAATTTTCGCGTTGATGAAATTAATTTAGTTTCTCGATTAGCTTCTAAAAGTAAAATAATTTGATCCATCGTTGCTTTATCTGGTTTGTAAACATTGCGGATATCTGCTACCACTTGATCTTCTGTAGTTGTTCGCTTAGCTGGTACTAGTTTTACTCCTTGAGCTTTTCTCCATTCGGAATTACTATAACCTGCGATTCTATAAAATATTTTCTTGCTTAAAAATATGGATCTATTTTCTAAAACAGTAGTTCCAACTCGTGTTATTTTGATTATTTTATCATTTGGAACAAATAGCATCTCCAAACATTGAGGGTCGCCTGAAGAAGCCAAATCTATCCATCGTTTTAGAGAATAAATCTTATGATCTGCCCCCTTTACGTCCATATCATTGAATGTTTTTAAACCTATTAAATAACTATATGGAGGAACAATAAATCCACGAAGATCCTTATCTGATTCCGGAATATTGGTCCCATAAAGTCGGCTACCAGTCACAACCAAGAAATCAACAACATTATTATCTATTTTATACCGGAGTATTTCTTCCAAACTTAGCATCTTTGACATCCTTGTTTAAAAAATTATATCATCTTCTAATTCATCATCTAATTCTTCTAGGACCATATTTTTCATTTCTTTTGGACGCTGATATGTAACCGAATAAACCCTTCTGCCCTTATCCATAAAAAAAATAAAAGGAATTTCAGCATCTTTGAACAGATTTTCAGCTATTTGAAATACATCTGGATCATTAATACTAAATAGCATCTGTTTGCCGTCTGAAAATTGTATTTTATTTATGTGAGCATATACGTCTTCGATGCTTTTTAAACTTCTGTATCGTTTTCTTTTAGGTTTAATATCTTTTTTCTTTAATGTCTTTTTCTTTTTTTCCATAATAAGTAATAATATAAGTTATAATATAATCACATCGTGTATTTTTCATAGAAAGTTCTTGAAACTAGTCCTTTTTCAGCCATTTCGCAAAACTTGTTTCTATTTTTTATAAAATACTCTCTATAGGTTTCATAATCTTTATGCGATTTAATCGGTAAATTCATAATATTATTCATCTCTTCTTTTGTTAGATCTAGTCTTTTCAACACATATTTTATAAAATTCGATTCTACCTCTGGAAAAGTAGTTATACGATCTAAAGCTTCTTCTCTGGACATATTATTTGATCTAACAAGTGCCGAAAACTCAATATATCTCTTATCTATTCCAAATTTTTTAGGCAATAAAAACGATTTGACAAATTTTGTATAAACGTTTTCATGGTGATGCCCACCATACCATTCCCACTTAAAATTATTATGTAAAAAGTCTTTTACTTGTTCCTTATTATAGTCTAAATAGTATAATAGACGAATTCTTTTTCTATGTATATTTTTCAACCAATAATCTATGTCTAAATTAAGAAAAGTTTTCATCGGAATTTTACCAAATTTTTCGTGCACGGATTTTATGTATTTTCCATCCATATATGTCCATCCTATCGGAACAGTACCTTCAGTTCGAAAAGAATGACCACATAATGAAAAATCCACATCAAACTCATTCATAACTCTATAGTATAAAGAAGCTATAGCTATGTCATTTGGGATATCTGCATCAGGTACTGAAGCATACAAGAAAGAACGACTTATATCATTAAACTCTTCGCCATCAACCACATAAGTATATAATTCAATATCTAAATTATCACACATATTATTTATATTATTGTTAGCAATAATAGTAGACCAAGTATTATCAAAAGTAACCGCTAAAATCCTTAATCCCCATTTTTTAGCATTATAAAGAAGAAATGAAGAATCGCAACCACCTGAGACTCCTATAACACAATCATATTTCTTTTTTTTACCTTTTTCTTTTATTCGATTAACTATTTTTTTTATTATCTTTTCTCCTTCTTTTTTAGTTGGATACTTAGATACCATTTTGTCATGCAGATGACAGTATGAACAAATCCCTGTAGAATCAAATGTTATGTTAGGAATATTTTCATCCATTATACATCTTTTGCATACATGCATTATCTATTTCCTTTCTATTAGGAGCACTTATCAATATAGAATTTCTATTATTTTTTCTAAAAGTAACCATACTACCTACGTAAGCAGCATTAGAACCTAACAAAAAAATATCTATTAAATCTTTCGTAGAAGATATACCTCCAGATATACCTAAATTACAATTTATTATTTTTCGAATTTTTGCTATTAGTCCCAAATCGCTTCCACAAAACATGCCTTCTCTATCTATTATTTGTAAAATAATTTCACCAGCACCAGATTCTTCTATATATTTTACATAATTAAATAATTCCTTATTTAACCTTTTTTTCCCGTTTTCAATAAATACAATATAATCTTTTTCCTTCCTTTTAATATCAATACAACATATCAAAGATTGAGAACCAAATCTCCTAGCCGTTGCATACGCTAATCTATTATGCATTATACCAGAATTTAAAATTACTTTATCCGCACCGGCTTCCGTAATTAACATACTAACATCATCCATATCTCTAATTTTTCCTCCTACAGAAATAGGGATGAAGGATTCCGAAGTAACTTTTTCTATAAACTTTAGATCCCTATCTCCGTCTATACTTATAATTGCTATTTCGTCCATTTCAGAATTAGAAAGTATTCTTATAGCATTACTGGGATCTCCAACATATATATGATTCTCAAATTGTCTTCCCTTTACTAATTTCCTGTTTTTAAACAATAGAGTAGGGATTATTCTTTTTCTTAACATAAAAATTTTTGAGCTAAAACGAGGTCCTTCCAAACTTTTTTTTCTGGTATTCTTTCGCAAGTTTGACAAAAATTTTATTTCCTTTGGGACTAAACTCCTCTGCCGCCTCTATCTCGTCCCATCGGTCTTTACCTATGTCTACATACAAATTAAAAGTTCTTTGTAACCCCAACAATTCTTTAGAACTTAAATGCTCAGTTCCTATAGCATCCATTCTATAATCTCCACAAAGGAAATCGTCTCCTATAATACCCTTCTCAATACACAACTTTCTTAAAGGAGTTTTAACATAAGGTTGAAACAAATGAATCATTATAGAAGACGGTTTAGATTCTCTCATCAGTTCTATAGATTCGAATATATGTTCGCGAGTCTCTCCTGGAAATCCTATTATTATATTAGCATTTATTCTGACACCAGCGCGGTTACAATGAGACACTGAATCAATAACCATATCATCTTTGTATCTTCTATTCAATATTTTTTTTCTAAAATTATAGTTACCGCCCTCAACACCTATATTAACAGACTTAAGACCAACAGATTTTAAGGATAATATTTTTTCATAAGAAATAGATTCCGGCCTGGTTTCACACCAAAAGGGAATAGATAATTTTCCATACATATTTATAAAATCATTAAATCTATCGCTAGATATATTTAAGATAGTTTCATCAGATATATAAACAAAAGACAAGCCATATTTTGATTTTAAATAACATATTTCGTTAACAAAATTTTCTACTCTTTTTTCTCGATAATGACCTCGAAATTTTTCGTTTAAATATGAATTTGCACAGTAACTACATTTGAATGGGCAACCTCTAGATAACTCGGCTAAAGCCGTTAATTTAACGTCCCCTGCCATTGCTTTCATCGCCCGAGGAGGGATACCCCACTCTGACCAATCTTGAAACGGTACATTATTAATATTAGATAAGGTGGAAAACCCGTTTTTTACGACTTCTCCATTTTCCTTGAACCATATGTTCTCTATTCCTTCAAACGTTTTTTTTCTAGATACAGCATAACAAAATTTTGCTATCGCCTTTTCTCCTTCTCCAACACATACAGCATCTACAAAGTCTTTACAAATAATTTTTTCCGGACAAAGAATAGCTAAAGCTCCACCAACAATAATATATCTTGTTTTATCTTTTATAGATAAAAGTAATCTAGATCCTAATTCCCATAAAGGTTCAGTAACAGAAAGTCCAACTATATCCGGTTGATAATCTATTGCAACTTTCCTTAAATCGTCTACTACTTGAGTTATGTTTTTGACATAACCTGTCAAATGATCTGAAGAAGTCGGAGGGACCTGTAAAGTATTAACCCTTATTTTATCACCGGTTATTTTTCCGGATACATATAGATTAGTAGAAAAAACCTTTACATCAACATTATTTTTTTTTAGAGAAGACACTAAAATAGCAATATTGGGTGGTATACCCATCTCCAATTCGGATCCGGCTTCTATCATTAAAAATCTTATTTTTTTTGACATTTTATTCTGTTTATGATATCCGTGGTCGAAATACTAGGATAATAAGGAACTGTTTTTATTTTATTTTTAGCAACCGGTCCCGGATAAAAATTAGATAGAGTTTCTATACACATATCATCACCATGGACAACCATATCTATAGACCATTTTTCTAAAAATTTTTCGTTAACCTTCAATGGGGCATTACTTATTACCTTATCGACATAACGGCATGCCGATACTATCTCTACTCTATCCTCCATTGAAAATATAGGCTGCCTTTTATAACTAGCAACATCAGAATCTGAATGTATCCCAACTATAAGGTATACATTCTTAAAGGATTTTTTAGCCGATTTCAAGAATTCTACATGCCCCCTATGAAAAAGGTCCGCTACCATATCTACATATACTCTTTTTTTATGCATGTCTTATACAATCAAATAAATCTTCAATGTTTTTTTTATTAATATTATATCCCATGTTTGCTACTCGAAACTGTCCTGGGTATTTACCTTTATATATTATAAAACCATTTGATTTTGCTAATTTATATATGATATCATATTTATCTTCTTTTATTTTAAACGAAGTCAAAACCGACGAGTAATTATTATCTAAAAGTAAGGGAAAATATTTTGATCCTATTTCTCTAATGTGTTTTGATAGGTTACAATATCTTAAAGGACGATTTTCGTTTAAATATAGATCTAGAGCTTGATCTAAAGCCATTATCGCATTAGTGTTCGGTGTATATGGAATTTTTTTATCTATATACATATTTAATTTCATATAATCACACACATCATCTCTAACAGTTATATTTTTTTTCCATATCACAATAGCCGCACCAGGAACAGATTCTAAACACTTATTAGAATTCGTGCATATAACATCAACATTATTATTTATATTATGCACCGGGAAACTGCTAACAGCATCAACAAAAACTCTCGTACCTGTTTTTTGAGCTACGTCACATATCCTATTAATAGGATTCAAAATTCCTGTTGTTGTTTCATGATGTACTAGACATACCCAATTATATTGATAAGCATTTAACTCTTTACCTATTTCTTCCACATCCGGGATTTCTAAAAAATTATAAGACAATATTTTTAAATTGACATTATCCCTATTACTGAGAGATTTAACAATTCTATTACCATAATCTCCATTTACTATAACTAGTACCCTACCTTTAATAAAATTTTGTATACCACTTTCTACCGCAAGCGTACCAGAACCATGCAAAATAGAAACATAATCTATAGTTTTTTTTGCTATCTTTAATATCTTTTTTTTAACTCTAATTAATATATTAGTAAATTCTTCTTGTCTATGACATAAATCATTTGATATTGCAGCTTTTCTAACCAATGGATGTAAATTTACTGGGCCGGGATTAAATAATATATATTTATTCATTTTTTCGCCATAATAATAGAAAATCTAGATTTTTTATTAGGAAAAGAAAGAGGTAATTTTAAATGATCGTGATCATAAATAGAGATATGCAAATTATATTTTTGTGCAAAATTCGTAAAAAAACTTTTTTTATAATACATGTGATTAGATTTTTTTCTTTTTTTAAACTTCCTTTCCTTAATATCTATCTCCTTTTTAAAATAATCTGGAATATCTCCAACAAATATTGTTCCTTTATTTTTAGTATATAAATACATATTCTCTAAAACCTTTCTTGCCATAGTATAATCATTAAAATATTGAAAAACGCTAAAAGATATAGATAATGTAGCAACATCTTTAAATTCATATATTGTATCCGATGCATTACTTAACAAAAAAATACCGTCCAAATTATCAGATATTCTTTTAATAGAAGAATGAGAGATATCGCAACCATATAGTTTTGAATCAGGAACAATATTTTTAATTACTTTTAAAAAAGCACCAGCAGAACATCCGATATCGATTACTGAATCAAATTTTTTTTCTCCTATTATATTTATAAAAATTTTTATTAAATGTCGCCAACTTTTATAGGACATCATATCAAATCCGCTAACAAAATGTAGAGGAATATTATCAACTGTTACTTTTTTGTTCCATATGTTTTCCCACTCATTAGATCTACAGGACATTTTTTTTGTTCCAGAAAATAGACAAAGCGTTACGTTAAAATCCTTCCATGTTAAAACCGCGGGGTTCCACGTCCACCTTTCTAATATCTCTAAATATTTTTCATAAAATCAAACTTAATATCTTTTGTACTTATATCGATACGTTTTAATGATTGACTGCTATTATGTGTTTTTATTTCCAACAAAGAAGGTCCATTTTTGTACTTCCCTTCGGAAATAATTTTTTTCAAATCCGTTTTAGAAAAAACTGTACTAGTATAATTATACCCACAACTCTCAGCGATCCTGCTTATACAAATATCACTAGAAATACTCGATTGTCTTCCAGTAGATTCATATGACTCATCGGACAAAACAATATGTAATAAATTTTTAAATTTTCCAGATCCTATAGAAGCAATAGTTCCCATTTGCATTAATATAGATCCGTCACCATCAAAAACAACAATAGAAGAATCAGGTTTAAATTTAGCGACCGAATATCCGATGGCAGATATGCAACCCATACTTCCCATCATATAAAAATTTTTATAAGAACCTGGGAATTCTGATTGTATAAAATGGGCAATTCGAGAAATATAACCAGTCGTAGACAAAAATATACTACCTGGCATACGGTCAAAAAACAATTTTATTACTTCTTGTTTGGTTAATTTCCACTTGTTTAAATTATATATATCAATATCACTTCCATCCTCCTGTAGATCATTAGACCTTATCAATATTGCTAATTTAGCATTTGTTTTTCCTTTTATTTTATTAAAAACATTATGAATTATATTTTTAATATCGCATTTCCCCCCTAATTCATAATATTCAATATCCAACAACTTTAAAATATCTATAGTTATCCTACTCATATGTATATGTTGAGGAAGCGTATCTCCTCTAACTCCTATTATCAAAATAATCGGTATATCATAAGCGTATTTTGAAAATAATGAAGTCATTGGATTAACTATTTTCCCCAAACCAGAATTTTGCATGTATGCAATTCCGGGATTTCCAGTAGACATGTAGTAGCCGGCACACATCGCTACAGCTTCGCACTCGTTAACTGATTTTACATTGTACAATCCAGCTTTATCTATCTCCCTTATAAAATTTTTTAATGTAGAATCAGGAACACCGGCAAAAAAACTGGCTCCTTCTTTAATAATAAGATCTAATAAATAAGAAGAGTTATTTTTTTTCATAAAAATCTCCTGTTTCGGTTATCGGATTTTAGAGGATATTGAAATATATTTTCTAACATTATATTATGTCATTCAGTATAAATAACCTACCAAAATCAAATGATATTACAATCACTGGACAATTAAGGACAGGAGTACGCTGTTGCTTTGTAGACAAAAATAATTGGAGAGATATAAGATCCATAATTCCTAGAGACAAAAACAAAGTCGAATATCTTTTAAATAGTAAAAATTCTAAAGATAGTAATTTTATAATATCTTCAAATACAGGATTTGTAACAGGACAAAATAAAATACTAGGATGGAATGGTAGAAGAAAATTTTATTACCTTTTGGATGAAGATCCACATAAAGGAATTTATATTTTTGTTAATCTAGTGAAAGATAAAAACAAACAGTTAATAGTAAAAATAAAAAAATATATTCGGGTCATGCAATCATATTATAGGTTAGGCGTATGTCCTAAAGTTTTTTCTTGGTGCAGGGTTCATTTTAACTGTATTATAAAACGACATACAGGAAAAAAAATCATAGTAAAAAGAACATGCGTTGGAGTTGTTACTCAAAAAATACAATTCCCCCAATATCTGTTTGATATTACAAAAGATAAAGATAGAGAAATAGCAAATAAAATAATTAATAACAAAAAATTTTGTCCCGTTTCTCTGAACAAACAAGATATGAAATATATGTACGGAATAAATTTTTGTCGCAAAAATCCAAAATTTTGTGTCCGCAAATTAGCTAATTTCAAAATTAGTGTAAGAAAGGCAATTCAAAGAAATATAAAACATCTAAAATATGGAAATATTTTATATTGTACTAACAAAAAAAAATGGTATCTTATAGATTTGGATTAGAATAAAATGAAAAAAATAAAAGTACAAGATATACGAAATCACTATTCTCATTTAAAAAAAATGTGGAAAAAAATTTCCCCAAATGATTATCAAAAAGTTAATAGCAGGTTAATCAACTCAATAGAAGCAATAAATCTAGAAAAAAATACTGTTAACCTAAACGTATTAGATATAGGCTCAAATGCCGGATTAATTTCAATAGTAGCTGCACAAAAATTTAACTTTGTAAATGGAGTAGAAAGATATACCAGTTACCACAAAAAGGCTATTCTATCAAAAAGATATTTCAACAAAAAAGGATATAAAATAAATAACGTAAAATTTTTCAATATGGAATTTATAGATTATATAAAGAATGGATACCATAAAGAAAACGGTATAAATGCTGTCGTTGGTTTTCAGGTACTTTACCATTTAAATAATAAAGACATATCGGCTTTAGAAAAGGTATTAACAAATTCTAATTTAGCAATTTTTGGCACAAAAAAATCCAGAGGAAGATCAAATAATTCTTTGGATTTGAGAAACATAAAAACAGTAAAAAAATTTCTTCAAAAAAATGGATTTTTAAAAATTGCTGTTCTTAATAGGACCTCAAATTATTCAACTGTTATAGGATGGAAGTTCAAAGTTGTTTCTTAAAAGATTCGTATATTTCTGGATACATTCGTTTTGCTAGTTCCATGACTCTTTGGTTGCCAGAAATAATTTGCTTATATCTATTGCAACCCATACAAGATTTCCATCTATGCAAAACTTTCATTTTCTGTGCATTTCTATCCCACTTTAACCCACTAAAAGAGCTTCCTCTTTTATATCCAGGAACAAAATTCAAGCCAGCATCAGAAAATTCTATATTTAATTTTAAAGCTAACATTTTCCTATATTCTATATCTGAAAACCATTTATTATAGTCTATTATAAGAGTATTATTAGTATAATTTGATTTACCCAACGCTTCTTCTGCCATATAGGACCATCTATCAAATATAAATGGGCTTTTCCACAACTTGTGTTTGCATTTCCTTCTACTTGCCACTAAATTAAATATATCTCTTATAATTATTACATCAAATATCTTTTTGCTTTGTCCCACCCATCCTCGCTTCACTATATTTTTTTGCCACAATCTTCTAATATCAAAATCTTCATAAGCATACATTAAGCATTTTTTATGTGCTTTCCTAATCTTTTTAATTCTTCGGAAGTATCTTTCCTGCCCCCCTTTAGCATAAAGAACGAAACATTTGTGTTCTGACATTATTTCGGTATGTCTTACGGACTTATTGCTATTTCTAACAGTTGAAGAGTGTCTCAAAGGATCTTTAAACGGGCGGACATTATTAAAATAATATGTTGGTTTCCCAAACATATACGCTATCCAAGTAGCAATAGCACTATGACCGCTCCTGCTCATGGTAAAAATTCTTATTTCACAATCATTGGTATATTTCATTTATTTATATTTATTCTCATTAAATCTTAAATCTTCTAATCCTACCAATTTAAAAACTTCTTCCATAGATGAAACATATTCATTAGCTGATGATAATGTCCTATTTTTAGCTATCTCTTGAAAAGCCTTTCGCATTGCTTTGATGCAAGACCTAATCCCGTAATTAGCATATATAACATATGAAAAACCATTCGATATCAATTCTTCTTCTCTAACTTGATTGTATGTAGTCGGAACACAAATTAGAGGAACTCTATTTTTAAATTTTTCAGAAAACTCAAAAACACCATCTGCCTTATCTTTCTTATCGTGTATGAGAATAGCATCTGCCCCAGAATCAACGTATAGATTTGATCTATCTATAGCCTCATTAACAGACATACCAACTATTAAAGCTTCAGTACGAGCTACTACAAAAAAATCTGAGTTCATCCTGTTATCACAGGCCGCTTTTATTTTAGAGGCATGATAAGATGGTTTTTCCAGTTCTCTTTTAATCCCTTCATAAAAAGAACATCTTTTAGGATATTTGTTGTCTTCTATACAAATGCCTGAAGCTCCATTTTTTTCATATTCTCTGACCATCCTGATAGTATTTATTGGACTTCCTCCTCCTTCATCTCCGTCAACAAGAATAGGGAGATTAGTTCTATCAGATATCTTATTACATAAATCGCAATAATCTGTGATAGTTAATATACTAGCATCAGGTAATCTGCATCCTGTATGAGCTTCAAAAGATGATAACCATAAACCTTCAAACCCCTCCTCCTCTATAATCATAGCACTTAATGCATTAAAACTACCACATAATCTTACTATAGCATTTTCTATAGATAACTCTTTAAAAGAAGGCTTATTAACAATATTTTTTTTTCCTCGATCTAAAAATAATCTATTATTTTTCATTTCTATTACCCAATTGATTAATTTGTTTTTTTTGTTCTGTACTAATTCTTATTTTTTTGGATAACCAACCTCCATAAGCTATTTTTGATTTTCTTTTTATTCTAATTGGCCTATCCCAATTTTTACCATAAACATATAGTATATACTTGCCTATAGGATTAGGGGCATTATATCTATATCCATCTATTTCAATTTTGCTAAAATTTTGGAAAAACTTTTTTGGATATTGATATATACCGGAAATAAAAAATTTGTCTCTTCGATATCCTTTTAAATCGTATAACCCTCTTATAGATACTTTGCTTCCATTTCTATACAAATTTATTTTTATTTTTTTACCATTATCGTAACACCTTACTATGAAACCCTTGTTTATGAATTTTATTCTTAATTTATATATATTTGGTTTTAAAATATCATATAAAGTATCAAGATCGACCTCGTTATCCCATTTTATAAAATTGCCATCTCTATAAAAACCTAATAACGTACCATCGGTCACCCAAAAAAGTATTTTCTCGCTATCAAATATTCTTCTTGCAGACTTTAAATTTAAAAATCTTGGTTTCCTAGAAAAATAACCGGATTTCGATGAAAATTCTTTGTAATACTTCTTTTGTACTTTTATCCATTCTTGACTCGATATATTGCTAAGATACTCATTATCCATTTATACTATCTTCTTTTTTTTCAAATATGGCAATAATTCTTTTATAATTACCTTTTATTTTTTTTATTAATTCAAACCCAACAGCCTGTTTGGATATATCTGATATTTTATCAAATGTAACTGATTCATATTTACTACCGCTTTGAACAAAAAGCTTTCTACTTTTTTTATTCACCCCTATTATATGAGGAATCTCTAGTATAAAAACTCCACCTACCACCAAAACTCTATTTACCTCAGAAAATAAAAGTTTTACATCCCAAGCATGATCAATACAATTAGTATAAATAGAATCAAAACTATTCTTCTCAAAAGGCATATTATGAAAATCGCCTTGAATTACGTATTCGCTGTTATCTGGATTTAAATCTATACCTATAGTTTTTTTGTAGCCAAATCTCCTTAATGCAACAACTTCTTCACCAAATCGAGCCCCCAAACACAAAACATTTTCACCTTTAAAATATTTTATAAACTCTTTAATTCTCAGTTGAAAAGACTTGACATTAGAAGAAAATTTCTTTTTCTTTGTGCCTAATTTAGACACTTTCCTAGCTTGATGATTAATATATTGTTTGTAACTACCATATTTTCTTTTATGTACAGACATTATCTTATCCTATTCAATTCTGAATACATTATTTCACAAGAATTTTTAACATAATAGATATTTTTATTACGACATATATCGCCAGAAATCCATTCCATATCCATTCCTAATTTAAGATATCCCATATCTTCCAAATCGTTGTATTCAGTATAATCTGACGGAATCAAACACTTCTTCCCAAAGAAAGGAGCTATTTTCGCCAAACCGCCGCTGTCACTAAAAAACCCCTTGCATTTTGATAATAATTTTATTATATCAAAATACCCCATAGGATGTATAACTTTTATATTATTTGGTATATTAATATTATTTTTCTTAACAAATTTATTAGTTCTGTGATGCATCGGAAAAATAAAATTTTGACTACTCAGGCGACATGTTTCGAAAATCTTATTTAGTTTATTTATATTAATGTTCTCATGACGGTGTATAGTCATCAATATAAAATTTTCATAACAGTTATTAGGCAAAAGACTTTTATTATCTAAGTCATTAAGCAATACATATTCAAGATCACCAACATAAAAAGGGTTTTCTACATTAACGTTATCTTTTTCTCTAGCAGTAAAATGGATATCAGAAAGATTATCAGTAAGTATACGATTAATTTCTTCCGGCCTTTTTCTGGACCCGCATCGTATTCCTGCTTCTATATGCGCAACAGGTATCTCCATTTTGTTTGCAACTAATGATGTGACTAAAGTGGTATTGGTATCTCCCATAACAACCACGATATCAGGTTTTTTTTCTATAAAAACTTGTTTTAAAGATTGTATAGATGCTTGCATAAAATCTATAGAATCTGTATTTTCCACAGACAAATTAACATCTATTTCTAGGCCAAATTCTTTCACAAAAATTGATGACACGTTTTCTGAAAAATGCTGATTAGTATCAATTACAATATGATCACAAGTTTTATCCAGCAAGAAATCATACCAGGGTTTTAATTTTATATATTGTGGTCTCGTACCAATTACTGATATTATTTTCATGTTAATTATCTATCACATCCTTAGATCTTATATGGCAAATCCCCGAAAATTTCATTATATAAATCAAGCAATGGAGTATAAAATAATATTTTATTATATTCTTCACAATTTTTATATTTAGTCCATCTATTCAAAACATCCATATTATATGCTTTTGTTTTAAATTTAAAATTATCAAAACTGCTTCCTGCATGTGGCATCTTGCCAAAATTTCTATCATTAAATGGCAATCTCAATTTTTCAGATATGTTTTTTCTATAATTTTCATCAGAAATCCAATGATCATAATTTATTTTATTTTTTTTGGTTATATAATTTGTTTTTCCAACAAATTCTTTAGCATAAGCTATCCAGTTTTTCCTAAATAATCTTATTTCTTTAGCAAACCAAGATTTGGGATATCTTTTATTCCGTCTAGCTTCCATTAAACTGGCTAAATTGTTAAATGGATTCCTTAAAAATAAAACATATTTTCTTGATTTTGAAAAAGAGTTAGCTGACAAATCATTAACTATTTTTTCTTTTTTTCTTTTATAGTTATTATTATCAACAGAAACAAATTTTTTAGGAGTTGATTGCTCAACACTATTAATATAAAAATTTAACGGTAAATTATTTCTTTTTAAATATTTTATAAAAGAAATTTTCGATTTGGTAAACTTTTTATTTTTATCAGAAAAAATATACCAATCCTTGAATCCTCTTAATCTAGTATTAAGATGCACAATATATTTTCCATCAAACATACCACATATCCACACCAACATCCCGTGAATCCCGCCTCTCCTTAATCCTAGCGTAACTATTTCTCTATTAAAAATAAATTTCATTATTAATTCATATACCCGCTTAGTTTTAATTCCTTTTCAAACTCATATAAATATTTCCCACATATTTTTTTATATGCTTCTTTATTTTTGCCCACTAATGATCTAACTATTGATGGTTTAGTTCTATTGTTGGAATATTTGAAAGCTTTATTAGGAACAAAATTCGGGAAATCTAAAAAAGAATGTTTTATTTCCCAACCCATATCTCTTGATATCTTATTTTGCACCATTTCAGGTTCGGCAACTAAATCTTCATATTTTATCTCGCAACTAATAATATCTTTATATTTTCTTCTATGTTTCATGCTAGCAATCCATCTCATAGGATTAACATACATATCTTTTGATAAACTCGTCCTCTTGCCAGAAACTACAACATCTCGGCCATCTCGAACTATATTAATAATCAAAATTCTATTATCTTTTATTAATTTATACTGTTGCTTCGATTTAAACTTACCTCTCTCTTCGTTGGAAAAAATAGTTCTTGCATTCCTTTTAGCAATTACGTAGGAACCGCTCCCTTTATAAGAATACCTTAAAAAAGCTTCTAAACTAGATTCTGAATCCTCGTCGTAAACGTATACGTCTTTGAAAGCATAGCATAACTGCCATAGCAAAGTGGTTCCTGATTTTGCGCATCCTGTAATAAATACTTTTTTATACATCTAAGTAATTCCCTAAGCCTTTTCTTACAATATCAGATACATTATCTATAGAACATGTAGAAACTCTATTTGGCATTTCGGAAGAGATCTTTTTATACCAGTCTTTATTTTGTCTCATACGAAAAATTATTTTGGAAAATCTTTTTATTTTATCACTTGTTATAGGAAGTTTAAAATTTTTCATAGAAAGAAATAGTTCATAATCACTTCCCATTATTTCTATCCTAGAATCTGCAATAGGCATTATAATTGGGACATTACAAGCAGCAGGCTCCAACGCTTTTAAACTATCCAAGTAATTCCATGTTACGCCTGTCTCGTTAACAATGCATACATCGCATGCAGAAAGAACATAAGGCATAACAGAATATGAAAACTTCTTGCATATAACGTTTTTTATTTTTTGGGGAGAATTATTTTTATCTTTAGTTATCCCCATAAAAACTTTAGTATTAGGAAATTTTTTGTTTATATATTTTAGAGAATGTAAAAGAAGATGTGGAAAATTAGATTTTCTCAAAGTCCCAAAACATCCTATAACAAAATCAGCATTTAAAGACTTTCTTATTTCTGATGTCTTTTGTGAACCCTTCTTATCGGTAAACATATCTCCATACGGCTGGGGGAAAACAAAAACATTTTTTATTTTACTCCCGTTAGGATTAGCCCAAACTTTTTTGCCTTTTGTAAAAACATCTCGCATAACACCGGTTCTTGTATAAACTGCCGTAGCATACTTAAATATATTTTTTTCCAGTGTATAATTACCGGCATTCCAAAACTTCTTCTTGTTTTTGCCAATCTTCATAAAAAGTTCTTTATTACTTCTGACAAAATAGGCATCATAATCCTGTTTTACCATTCTAGAATAAATACTACCAGTATATTCTCTAAGACCGAATCTTTTTTCTTCGGGGTTAAACAAAGATCCGGAATAATAAACATCTGCAAATTTTGATAATGCCAAAATGCAATTAATTTCCGTTATAAAATCCCCCTTTTTAGGAGGTAAGGTCTTACATCTAGAATACTGATAATATATTTTTAATCTATTCATTTCCAGTAGCTCTCAAATAGAAAAGAATTTCCAACATTAATATATTTTCTAACTAATTTCCTCATAGATAAATCTATAGTTCCTATTTTTTCTGATTCTTTTTCTATATTCTCTAAGATACCATCTATATTATCCTCAGACCAGGGTATTGCATTAGGAGTATCTCCATTATAGATACATTTTCTTCCCATTAACCCTAATTCTATAACAGTATTCGCAACTCCATCATGAGGAGTTAATCTTAACCCACAAAAACATCTGGAATATATCTTAAATAATTTTTTACGGGTATGTCTCTGATTTGAAGATATTATATTGATTTTATATTTGCATAGTTTCTTTAATTGTCTTACTATTCTACGTCCATAAAAGTGTCTAGAAGATTTTGGCATATATGTATAAATTTCATCTCCCATAGGAACCGGCTTAAAATATTTAGTTGGAGAAGCTATTAATGGTATTGTCTTATGTTCAATACCCATGCTTGTTAAATCTGCTGAAATAAAAGAAGATATAGCAATATGTTTAACTCTATTTTTAACTGCTAATTTAACGTTCGCTTTCCTAAGAACATCTGATCCCCCCCACGCGACAATAGCAAAAGCCTTGTGTTTTTTCAAGGCCATTAAATCTACATACGTATATAAACCGTAAAAAATTGCCGGTTTATTAGGATTGTTATATTTTTTTAAGTTGTGTAATCCCCTAAAATATACGAATTTGCCAGAATGTTTTAGTGGAGTAGCCAACCAGCACTGATTAATTCTCATTTTATGCCTTTTAATATATTTTTGCAACCAGGACCCATATTGAATAAAAAATCTATTATACTAAGCCCTGTAATAAAACCTTTAAAACATTGTAAATAATTTGGATGAACAAAGTTATAATACAATAGATTTATATTATTTTCCTTCATTCTATTTTCGTCCTGATATTTTCCGCCACCAAAACCAGAAAGATATTTATCGATTTTAAAATGTAAACATAAATTTATTAATCGATCAGTACTTTTGCCCTTACTGCCTGCCGAGCTTTCAAAAACTATTTTTGTTTTTATGTCCAGAACTCCATTAATCCATTTTATTAGATCTACATTTAAATCCATTAGTTTTTGGTATGATTTATTTATTATTCCAAACATTGGTTCACTAAACTCGTCATAATATTTAGCTTTATTATAATTTGTTTTTATACTATTTATAATTTTTCTTTTCCAATTTTGGGAATTATCTATTATGACATCCTCGACATTTTGGAATCTTTTACCCTTACTCAAAACAGGAACAGTAATCCATTGAGACTCTGAACTTATATTTTTTATTTTTACTCTATTTGTATATCCTCTTTTCTCGAATTGAACATTATCTAATAAAACAAAAATATCAGACCTTAATATTTTGAAAAAAAAACCAATCCAGGGCAAGAAATTTGGTTGATGAACGGCTAATATCATTACTTCTCCTTATAAACAAAAATTGTAAAATCATTATCCTTATAATCATGTCTTATAACAATTTTTTTACTATACCTACGACAAGATTCTTCAAGCATAAAACAAGGATTTACATAATGAGAACCGGTATTGGAATCACTAAAAGAAGTAAGGAAATTTATTCCCATTCCTTTTTTGCAAAACGAAAACAAATTATCCAGGTTCATAAAAGTAAAATCATTCCAATTTGGAGTCAAAATTGCAAAAGCCCCTGAAGATAAAACAAAATCAAAAGAATTCTCACTAAATGGATTTTTCAAAATATCCCTAATAAGAAAATTTGCGTTAGGATATCTTTTTCTTGCTTCTTGTAATAGTATATTATTAATATCTATACCAACATATTTTGATAAATCAGCTTTGGTATATTTTTCTAAATATCCATAGAAATCGCCCATTCCACAGCCAAAATCTAAAATTGAAGCTCCGTCCAAACTGCCTATTCCCTTCATCACATCAAACCGTATGATCTGAGAAGCCTCAGAACCCCAGGTAATTCCTCTTGGACATGGCCCATATTCTAAAAAAGCTTTGGTATATTCTTCAATAATTATATTTTTATCTATATTAAATCTGTTCATAACTTTCTCCTATTTAAAAAGTTGGTAATATCCATCTAAATACCTCAAAGGCTTCAGCATAATCACTACCAATCTGGTATCCTCTAACCTTGGCTAAACTAATCAATATAGTAGACGGATCTGGCATTCTATATTTTTGGCTTTCATAAATTTTAGCCGCTTGTATCTTAGAATTAATTTCTATTTGCTCCAAAGGACAAAAAGCCGTCAATACTGAAAACCTATTATTCCATGGTAATTCATAACCCAATATAGTAGATTTTTTAAATGCTCTAAATCCTTCTTCTGAAATAACTTTATGATCTTGATGCGTGTCCCCTTGACATGGTATAAAAACAAGATTTGGTTGAAAATCTTCCTTTATATTTACCATTTTTTCTAATATGGCTTGTCTATATTTCGGAAAGCATCTGACTTCAAAATCCAAAACTTCTAAATTACTATTAAGAATACCCAATATTTTAGTTGCTTCTTTAACTTCTGTTCTTAAGATATTTCGAGGAAAAAGAGGAGGAACACTTTTTTCGGCAGCAGAAAACGCCAGATAATAAACGATATGTTTTTTCCTTGTCAAATAAGCTATGGTCCCGCCACAACCTAATTCTCCATCATCAGTATGGGGTGCCAAAATCAAAACTCTCATTTAGATTCCTTTATTAGATCCTCGGAAAAATCATTTTGAATATCATTTTTCGCAAATAGAAAACTACCTAGTTTTTGGATTATTTTGATATTTTTTGCACTTAAAATATCATATACATCATCTTCATAGCACCAATGATAAACAGGCAAATTAGTATCAATATATTTTAAATTGTCGATATTTTTTTTATTCCATAGTAAAATATTTTTTTTGAATTTGAATTTATCAAAATTATCTAAAAATAAACTAATATCTTGTATAAATATACAAAAATGATTTTTAGATATATTATCAATATTTCTGTTTTTAAGAGAAGTAATACAATCTAAATACGGACTTTGCAATTCAACGGCACTATAATTTGATTGAGACCCATTCCTGTGAACGGCTTTCCCGTGATCTCTATATATGTGAGTTCTATAATTTATATGAAAAATTTTTGACCTATTTTTATCAATCGAAGCCATCTTTTTCCATATATTCCAAATTCTAGATTTCCCGTCCGAGTTTTTCATAGGAAGATATTTCATAAATTCTTTTCTCAAAACTAAAGAATCATCACATATATAACATCCTTTTTGGAGTAGCTTAACATCGAAAGTAGGACACTTTTTTGTTCTTTTTATACCAAGATTGGCATTTCCAACGTCAAAATTAGGATAAGTTAAAATAGATTTTTTCTTTTCGGCAAAACTAACTAACGCAGATATCGATTTTTTATAATAGACATCATCACTCCCGATTCCTGGTAATATATATTTACCTCTAGATACATATGCTCCCAAATTCATTTGATGAGTTATTAAAGCATAATAAGATTTTACAATTTTTATTCTTTTATCACTAAATTTTTCCAAAATATTCAGCGTTTTTTCATCATAAAAAACTGGTACTATTATTAATTCTATATCCTTATATGTTTGTTTTAGTATTGCCTCAATAGATTTTTTAAGATACCGTCTCTTTTGCCTAAATGTTGGCATTACTATCGATACTACCATAATCATATCTCTTATATAAATTTTCTATATATACTTTATCATTATCAGATATTTTTTCTTTAGCGGCACCTATTTTTCCTGCTCTTACTTTTCTCGCTTTTTTATTTTTTGACGGTTTTAATATCTTAGAACTAAAATAATTATCTAACTGCATTTTCTTCATATTACAAAAAGATGCAAAATTAGCGGCAGACTCGATATCATTATTACAATAATCCATTTTTATAAAATCTAGAACATCTTTAATTACACTATGTACATTATCATGCATTTCTTCATATTTTATATGTAAAAAATTCTTAACTCTATTCCCATAATCTATCCAGATCTTATAAAATTGTAATAATTTATCTACACCATACTCTTTAGATCTTATAAAATCAGATAAAGATCCTTTATATAGTTTTTCTTTTTTCTTTGCGTTAGACATGTGCAAATAATAAGAATAAATAGTGTCAATAGGATCTCTAGTAAGGAATATTATATTTTTAGATAAATATTTTATTTTATTTTGATTTATTTTTCTTTTTTTATCAGAATGATCATGATAAAAATACGGAAAATTATCTATCTTATACATTATTTTATTATTTAATATTACTCTATCTTGTAAACTTAATCTAATAGAGAATACCTTCCCGATTGCAACTCTTAACCATGTTCTTCCACACTTAGGAAAAGAAATAACATAATTTTCGAAATCGTAAGTATTCTTTTTAGACAAATTAATTACCTTTAACAAGCAAAATAGCTCTAACTATTTTATTACTTGTTTTTTTCCCTTTTACTTTTTGCTTATGTTTGTAGGAACTAAAATTAATCGCATCATCTGTTGATATATCAGAAAATATTCCTCGCTCCCAACGTCCCAATGATTTAACTTTAAATGGCTTATATCCTTTCTCTTTAAACATATCTGGGCATTCACAGGCAGCCGATATAACATATTTAAATCTGAATCCTAACTCAACCATAGATTTTAATACTTCTTCAAAACTATGGTCTTCAGAATAAAATTGTGGATGGACTTCTATAAGAATTTTACAATTTTCTGTATTTTTCCAAGTATCCATACCTCCTCGTAAAATCTCTACTTCATATCCTTCAACATCCATTTTAACAAAATTTGGAGATACCCCTAAGCTATCTAATGTTATAGTTTCTATAGTTTTAATTTTATGCTGATGTTTCTTTTCTTTCTGATCACATAAAGTAGTTAAATTTGGATGCTTAGCCAAATATATTTTTGTGCTACCAACTTTATCTGAAACGGCTTGTTTCAATATTTGTGTCTTATCTTGAAACCCGTTTCTCTTTATATTTTTTTCAAGAAGATCACTAGTTCTCTTATCTGGTTCAATAGCGATAACTCTATTCATCTGCTTGCACATTCTAAGAGTTGTATATCCTATATTTGCTCCTATATCCATTCCTAAATCACCATGAGCCTCTTTTTCTATAACCCACATAAAACAAGGTTCTCTACGCCCTGATTTTTTTAGAGTTCCAGAAATACCTTTACCAGAAGCATCTAGTTTCATAGAAAATTCTTCTATTTTTTTTGTTACTGTTTTCATGTTTTTTTTCCCTACATATAAGTTATTAAAAAAAATTGTTTTATCCATATTAAAATAATTATTATCTTTTTTCTTCAAACAACAACAAACATTTATCCCATCCTTTCTTCCAGACTTCGCAATTCCTTCACAAAAAATAATTTCGTAATTATTACTAATAGATAAATCTTTAAAAAAATCTATAGAATAGTGTATAAAAGAATGTTGTACAAAACTATTATATTCTGGTACTATATGTATAAATATTCCTCCCTTATGTACTAAATTATGCACATTTTTAAAACATTGATATTGATTTTTATATGGCACGACATGCTCAGTTGTACCAATATTCGTTAAAACGTCAAAATAATTAATAAAACTATCTTTTATAGGTTTTGATAAATTTACTTTTAAAGCCCCATCTTTTCCATTTTTATCTAAAGAAATATGTTCAAAACCCAAACTTTTTAAAAAATGTTTAGAGACTTTGTTTTTTAGCCCAAACTTATTTCTTAGTGATAATCTTATATGTTGATTACCCAACTCGACTAATTTTACTCCTTTAAATGATTTAAATTCGGCTTTTAAATATTTTTCCATAAAGCTCCACTGATATATTCCTATGCCCATTATAATAACCTCGTATTGTTATCGTTTATACCTTGTTCTATCCTTATTTTAAAAACCATTTGGGCTTTTTTGCGTATCTTTTTATCGTATTTTTTATGTTTAATTCTATAATTCGTCATAGATTTTTTATGATATCTATAGAAAACTACTGGTTTATCTAAAAAAAAATACTTTATTTTTGGAACTTCTTTTTTTGATTGACCAAAAAATCTCCACCACATTTCTCTATCTGATCTAGAACGCAATGATTCATCATATAAACCGAATATTTTGTGAAGGTCCCTGTATAGTAAAACGGTTTGAGCATGTATCCCAAATATAGATGGGCAATACATAAGACTTGGTTTCTTTTTTATATTTCTATTACTAGAAGCTTTTACAAAAGGTTTCTTTATATTATAACACTGTTTTAGAGAAATATTTTCATAAACAGAAATTGCATTTGCATATACAAAATCAACATTATTTTCTATAATAGCTTTTACCCTGACTTCCAACGATTCTTTTATTAACATATCGTCTGCATCCAAAATCGTCAACAAAGATCCTTTAGAATTTATAATTCCTTCGTTTTTTGCTGCGGAATATCCCATATTTTTTTTAAAACTTATTATTCTTATATTATATGACTCATAAGACTTTGCTATTGATAAAGAATCGTCATCAGATGAATCATCAACTATTATAATCTCCCAATTTTTGTATGTCTGGTTTTTTATTGATTGTATGCAGTCTCCAACAAAATTGCAATAATTATAAAGAGGTATAACAACACTAACTAAAGGTGTATTCATATTTACAAGTATATTATCTATTAGAAATTACAAAAATAATTCTATTTTCTTCTTTTCTTTTCTTTTCTTTTCTTTTATCTAAAGTCATTCTATATCCTATACATTTAACTTCTAGCTCATCAACTATTAAATATTTTTTACTTATCATTCTTTTATATTCTATTATATCGGCTTTGAAGGCATCTACTGAGTCAACATTACCGTCACAAGATGGACTCCAGTGTAAAAAACAAAATCCATTATTATTTAAGCATTTCATCCATTGATCTAAACAAAAACTTGGATTATAGCTATGGTCTAAGGCATTACTATATATAAAATCTACATTTTTTTGCCATTCCTTTTTAATTATATGGAAATCCCATTGAATCATATGTTTGAAATTAAGAGCAGTTTCAGATATGTCGGTCCCTATTATATTTGCATTTAATTTTTTTCTAAATCTATAAACTTCCCATCCATTTCTAGCTCCATGGCATATACCGAAAAGAACTTTTTTTTGATTTTTCAAAATATATTCACATATTTTATCTATTTCTTTTTTTGAAGCCCAAACTCTTTTTATCTTTTTTTTATTGGCTTTAACTTGAGATTGTACATATTTTTTATACGAACTGTATGTGTGTAATTTCATATTTTTCCCAATAGATATTAATATTATTTCATAATATTTTTTTCTTTTTTTTAAAAAACTCATTCGTTTTTATTTTCGATATTTTTCCTAATCTATATTTTTTCCTATAATCTTTAACATATAATTCTTTCAGTGATTCATCTAATATAAACTCTTCAGAATTCACTTTTAAAATATCACTTGGATTGAAACGACCATCACAATATTTCTCTTCTTTATAGTCCAAAGTAGATCTTTTTATAAAACGAGTATGCAAACATCTAAACATACAGGTTTCCCAAACAGATTCTAATTGAATTTTTTTTGCCAAAGGTTGTTTTTTTTCCTTAAAGACGGGGGATGGATGAGTTAAAACTGTTTTCCCATCTGGACGCCATTCTTTTACTAAACTAAGATTAGTTAGTTTCGAGCCAACTTTTGATGGAGGCCCAAAAAATCCTTTAGCTTGTTTTCTTTTTTGATCCAAATAACAACAATGAAAATAATATCCTTGCAATTTCCAATATTTTTTATACTTTCCTGATTTTAGTTTTTTTCTTAGTTTGTTCAGCCCTGATGGATCAAATATTTCATCTCCATCAACAAGAAATAACCAACTATTAGTTCCCACATATTCTTGTATATAAGATAATGTATCTAGGCAATCTGGTATATTAGCCAAAGAAATATTTTTATATAATCGACATAGATTTTTAACTATATCTACAGTATTGTCTTCAGAACCATTATCTAATACTATTATTTTTGTCACAAAATCTAATACATTTAGTATAACTTGTTCTATAAAAATATCCTCATTTTTTACAACCATTATCCCAATTATATTCATAATAGAATCCTTTAAATTTTATAATCATTTTTTATTTTAAAATAACTAATAAACAGTTATTCAATTAATGTTTATAAGCTATCGTCAGAAAACCCCTCCCCTTGTGGGAGGGGATGAATGACGATGAGACCTTTTCTAACAAATTTCTTAATTTTCTTAAAGGAAGTGATAACTTTTTCCTTTAATATAATAACGTTATTTGACAAGTCTATAGGTAAATGGTTGATAACAAAAGCTCTAACCTTGTTATCGTAAAACCTAGAAGGTTAACAACGCTGTTTTCAAGGCTGAAAGTGCTGGTTAATAGCAAATCTTTAACTTTTAAAATAGGGCAGGAAGTGTCCTAATTCACGCTCAGGGAGATAATGTTAGACATAATGCTAATCCTAATAGGAAGAGTATTATGCAGTTATCATTGAACTGAGAATCCCCTACCCTTGTGGTAGGGGAGCTTCAATCAATCCCAGTAACCTGTATCTAACCAGTCTTCTCCAACCGAGATATATTTTTTTACTTTAGAAGAAGTAGAAAAATCTGTTTTTCCCACTTTCTTAGATTCAATATTGATATTTTCCAAGATTTCATCAATATTTTTTCGATTCCAAGGAATAGCATTAGGAGTATCTCCATTATAGATACATTTTCTTCCCATTAACCCTAATTCTATAACAGTATTCGCAACTCCATCATGAGGAGTTAATCTTAACCCGCAAAAACATCTGGAATATATCTTAAATAGTTCTTTACGGCTATACATATTGCTTTCTTTAACTAAATTAACTTTATATTTACATCTTTTTTTTATTTTAGATATTATTTTACCGCCATAAAAATCGAACCTAGATTTTAACGCATAAACATATATTTCATTACCTAATACGAATGGTTTAAATTTTGAATAATCGACACCGGTAATAGGAATAAATTTATACGGGACACCAGCTTTTTTCAAATCTTTAGTTATAAAAGAAGAGATAGCAATATGTTTTGCTCTTTTTTTTATTGCCAATCTCAACCTTTTCTTTTTTAATATATCAGATCCTCTCCAAATAACTATCGCTAAACCTTTATGCTTTTCCAGAACAGTAACATCTTTCTGATACATTCCATAAAATATTGCAGGTTCAAAAGGATCTTTATAAATTTTCATATCATATTTTTTTAAAAAATATGAAAACTTTTTTCGGGAATCTGTGCATATATTGCACTGCTTGATCCTCATATATTTTCCTTTATAATCTTGAACATCTCTTTAAATCTATGTTGAAATGTATGCTTTTGATGAACTATTGCCCAGGATTTTTTTGCCATCTTTTCCCTAGTAGAAGAATCTTTTAAATATTTCGCAGCGTTTTCTTTTAAAGAATTAATATTGTCTTCATAATAACCAATTGTATCCCCAAATATTTCGTAGAAATCATCATGAAAACATGTCAACAAAAAATTACCTGTAGCAGGTATCTCAAAAAATCTGTTCTTAAAATGATAAACATTTTTATAAAACTTCTTCGAAGAATTAAGAAATGGCAAATCTAAATTAACTTTGGTTTTAGCAAAAATTTTATTTTCTGTTTTACTACCTCTATAACTATAAACAGGTATCCCACTAAGCTTATCTTTAAAATCTTTACCATAAACAACAACTTTCATTCTTTTTAAAGATTGTAAATATTTAGCTCTCTTATCTTTTGACCTATTAACAGAATTCTGAGCACGTCCGCAAAAAGATATATTTATTTTTTTCCTTATTCCTGAATGTTTGTACATAGAAGGATAAAACCCAAGCGGCATATAATGAGCATTCAATCCTTCAGATTTCATATATTCAACACATTGTTTGTTATGCATAAACAAGAAATCTATTCTCTTCCACACCCACAACCATTTTGGATATGGAATATTAACATTAAATGTACCATATATTATTTTTTTTATTCCCTTATCTCTACAATATCGCATAGATTCTTTATTGCATGCTGCATAGAATGGACTATAGAGCCATAATATATCTGGATTATATTTTTTTATAAGCTTGACAGAGATTGACCCAGATTTGGTTTTGTCTCTTACTTCATAATATATAACCTTATGTCCCAGACGAGACATCATCGAACCATAAGACTTTCTTCTTCCAAAATAATCATTATAAATATATAAAATTTTCATATTATTTAACCATTTTATCAAAATCGTCTAAAGGATTTTCTCCCTTTATAAGAAAGCCAATTTCTCTTAATTGGTTTACCACCATCAAATGTCTCGATAATGGAAGCCCAATTTTTTTATAATGCCACTCGCAATATATTTTGTTTATTAAACGTATGGCCCCTGTCTTTATCATATGCCTAAGAACCCGATATTCCCAACCTTCAATATCAATTTTCAAAACTATGAAATCTTCAGGCAAAAATTTATTTAATATATATTTGGAAAAATTTATAGTTTTCACTTCTTCAAATCTTTTTTTATTGATATTGCCAGTTTTTTTTCTTATTGACAAACTAGAACCTTCGCCAACTCCTTTTTCCCCTGATTTTAACACAATTCTATTAAGAAAAAGTTTTCTTCTCCCATCTTGTATGTCAACAGCCTGTCTGTGTATAATAACTTTTTTCTTATTTTTAAATATTTTTATAGCCTTTTTGTATAATTTTTTTTCTGGCTCGAATCCAATAAAATAATCATATCCCTTATAAAAAGACAGGGCCTTTTTTATAGTATCTCCATTATATGCGCCTAAATCTATAAAATATTTCATTTTATTCAAAATCCACAAAATACCATCGCTTATTTTTAGGACAGTATAAGACATTCCCGTATTTGTCGTCCAACTTTCTTATCTTTCCTTTTACTGTATTTCTAAGTTTAAAATGATCCTTATTCGATAAATAAATCTTTCTTATCCTCTTCCTAAAATTTTTAAACTTATCCAATCTAAAATTCGGATTATTTTTTATAAATTCCTTTCCAAAAAGTAGTGATATATCTTTTTTAGATAAAATTATTGGATATAATGTTTTATTTTTCCAAACTCTTCTAAAAAATTTCATGTGAAAATCATTATATGGATCAAAACTATAATTGGGAGAAAATATCCTATCAGTAATAAGAGCAAAAGCACAACCATTCAATTTAACATCATCCAAATTATCCCTATGTAGTTTTTCGATTATCAAATCTAAATGTACATTAACCCAAGCATGTATCTTGGGAAATATTTTCATCTTTTCATATAACAAAGCAATCTTCACATATTTTTTTATAAAAGAACTAGGATAATTTATCGTACCGTCACTCATGCTGGCAAAAACATACAATCCCACATTCTCGTCAATAGGATGATAGAATTTTGTACCTCCAGATGTTCCAAAAATGTCATTTTCTCTAATAATATACCTATTAGTAGACGCTAATAATATTTTATTAGCTTTACTTGTTTTAGCGTAATCTAATAAATTTCTATATTCCATATTGTTTGGAATTATTTCTATTCTATCTCCCTTTTGCAACAAACATCTAACCCCATTTTTAAGAAGTCCTGATAAGAAAAAATCATTTTCTTTTTTAATATTTTTTAAAGCATTTATCATAAACACCTTTCAAAAAAATCTATATATTTTTTAGCAATATTGCTGATATAAAACTTATTTTTATCCCCCATAGTATATCTATTGGACTTCATCTTCAACATGGCTTTGGCTACTTCTACTCTATCTATTTTAGGAGGATTATATAAATAAATAGCTTTTTTAAAATCCCATCCTTTATCGTTAATAGGAATACCCATTTCCAATGCAATTTCTTTGTGTCCACCAGAATTACTATATATCAAAGGGCATCCAGCAACAATGGATTCTATCATCGAATTTGGGCACCAATCTAAATAAGACAAATGAATAGAAGCAATAGCATGAGATAACAATTTGGATAAAATATTATGATTCTGCCAACCTATATATTCTATTTTATTATGTTTAATCTTGAAATCAGGATCTCCTGTTACAATTAACTTTGAATCTAGTCCCATATCACATGCGATTATAAAAGATTGAACAATATCTTTTAACCTTTTATGAGGTCTCCATTTACAATTCGCTAAAAAGAAATTCTCAACATTTCTTTTTTTAAATTTATCAGGATCAGCTCCATTGTGAATAATGCAGTTAGGTTTGTTTCTTATTTTCAAAAATTTTCTATGAGAATCTTTACAAAATTTACCTTGATATATTATTGCATCGCTACAACTAATACTATCTACTATTTTTTTGTTTCTTTTTTTATATGGTTGTATCTTATTTATCCATAAACCATTTAGTCTAAGAATATTTAATTTTGACGAATCATTTCTTTTTTGGCCAGTCAACCTTAAATAAATATCTGGCTTGTTATTATCAATTTTAGCACCTAATAATTCCATAGCAACGGACAACTGTAACAAAAATTTTTCCTTGCCAGATTTTGCTTTATCCAAACAATTGCTATTTGTTTTAAAACTAAATCCGATTTTCATAATTATATCCAGTTTTTCTTTTTAGACAATCTAATTAACGGAGTTTTCCAATCTCTATATGCAGCGGCAATATATTTTTTCCCGGTAATATCATTAATAATCTTTGCCATTTTTTTAGTAGCATTACAAAATCCATATTCCTTATAAAAATCTTTATCTATAATTTTCTGATCCAAAGATAACACTTCTTCTATAGCAGATGAAAGACTATTAAAATGACATTTTTTTATCCCATTTTTGTAAAATTCTTTTATACTAGGAGCATCAAAAAATCTTCCATTTTGACTATTAACATATTTCCATCCTCCATAAATTTTGCTATTAACAACCACTGGTTTATTTCTAACCAATGACTCTGCAATCAATCTTGGACTTGCATCAGCAGTGTTGGGAAATAAAACAAATTTAACAGCCTTCATTATAGCACATACTTTTTTCGTAGAAAATTGTTTTGTTATACATTTAAGAGAAGAAAATTTTTTCCAATGAGAAGATACATATTTTAACAAGTCCTTATGTATCACATCTTTGTGGTGTCTTGTACTATATTGTGAGTAATTAATAACTAAACCTTTTAAATTAAGATTAGAAGCAACTTTATCTATTAGATCTAATAAATATAAACCTTTACAATGGACCCCTTGCCTAGATAACAAAGTGAAATATACAAAATCATATTGATTTTTTTTAATTTGCGGTATACCAGATAAGTCCGAAAAACTAACAGTAGTTAAATAGTCGGAACAAAAATCAGATTCTGAAAATAAATATTTTTTAATATTGGATGGGAAATGAGAAGTTTCTCTAAAAGGATGACAAATAGCTCTCACTTCAGAAGAAAAATGCAATTTTCTAGTCATAAATCTATAATCACATACCATACATATAGAATTTTTCAGCAAACCAGATTTCATTTGGCTGTAACTAATCGGTTTTCTAACTATTTTATTTGGGATGCTACAAATCCTTCCCTTTTGAACAGCTATAATATTTTTAAATGTAGTTGGTTTAACTATCATAACATTTCAACATCCGACAAATCTTTTTCTCTTTTTTTGATCTTTCTTTGAACTATATTTTGTAATTTTTTATTAATTTTCAATTTTCTTTTTGATTTATGCATTTGTTTTGAATGGATTCTGTATATAGCAACATTTTCATTAACAGTCCCTATTTTGTATTTATAATTAAAAATCCTTGCAAACATTTCTCTGTCACTTTTACACCACAAAGATTCGTCATATAGTCCTATCTCTCTGTGAATCTGCTTTTTTAACATAACTCCTTGAGCATGAACGTATTTCCACTTTTTTGTTTTTTCCCAACTACTCCACATCTTACTTCTACCAATTATTTTACTATTTTTAAAATCTAAAACAGGACCATAAATAAAATCAAATCCTTTAACAATCTCATTATATCTTGTAGATATTCCTTTTTTAGTTAGCATATCGTCAGCATCTAGCATTACAAGTATCTCGGATCTAGATTGTTTTATACCTTCGTTTTTGGCTTTAGAATAACCATAGTTCCTATCCAAACAAATATATCTAACTCTTTCGTTTAATAAATCTTTAATAGTTTTCATAGGTTGATCTGTAGATCCATCATCTACTATAACCATCTCAGATGAAGTAAAATCCTGTTTCATAAATGATTTTATTGCATCTCCAATAAAATTAGAATAATTATATAACGAAGTTATAACAGATACTAAATATTGCATATTTTTAACTCATACAAGATTTTATTACATTGGCATATTTGTTTGCAGTTATGGATATATCCAGATCCGGTCTTTTTGTTCTACCCTTAATAACCATTAATTCTTTTATCCCATCAGCTACAATAGAAGGATTTAAAGAATCAATATTTTTGGCAACAAAATCAAAAGGCTTAAAATTCCATCTGTCAACATTCATTACAATCCCATCATCTTTTACTATCTCTTTTGTCCCACCCAAATTAGTACATAAAATCTTAAGCCCACAAGCCAATCCCTCAACCACTGCATTAGGGCAAGAATCTATGTGACATAGGTGTAACATATAATCACAACTTTTCATAATAGAAATAACCTGGCTTATTGTTTTGCTCCCCATAAAAATAACACCATATTGCTGATATTTTTTCGCCCACTCCTTATGATAGTTACCTATCATATATAGTTTTCTTCCCGTTTTTGCTTTAACAAATCCTTTCAATATAGATAACGGTCTTTTGTTTGGCCTTCTCTTCCAATTGGCACTGGCAACAAATGAGCCCGGCTCAACTATTGGATTTGGTTTAATAGAACTGACCCAATCTAAATTTATACCATTATGTATAACGATTTTATTATTTATCTTTACTCGTAATATTTTATGAATCATTTCAGAAGAGAAACTGGATTGAAATATAATTTTTTTTGCCCTTCTTATGGAACTTATCAACGGCGCATTATGTGATAAATGTTTGGGCCTATAATAACACCCATCTAATCTTAAAACAACCGGTTTAGAATGATGCGTTTTAATCTTTATAAATGATAATTCAACATCAAAATTTTTATTCTTATTAGCAACTACATCTATATAATCAATTTTTTTTAAAGCTGGTCTAAGACGATCTCGAAAAATTTGTGGACCAAATTTAAAATCTTTTTTAGTAAAAAAAAGTTTTATAGACATTTTTATTTTCTCTTTATATGAAAAGGTGTTATTTTATCATCTTTTCTTCTTTGAATCGTCTGCTTAATAATTTTACGCCAATTGCTTTTGGTTCTTTCGGTTGTTGAAATAGAATAAGAATTTCTTTGTCTATAATTATATAAAACTTTATTATAAAACATCCCCTCTGCTAATTCTTCTAGACGATATCCCATATATTTGTCCAAAGCAGATCTCTCACCAGGAGAAAATATTGTTTCTATTTTTGGAATCCTACGAGAGAAAGTTCTCCAATGAGAGTAACCATGTATTTGTTTTTTTCCCAAATCTAGAAGAGATTGACCGAGTTTAGGTGCAGAACAAAAACCCCTCTTTATCAATTTCATTTTGTGATTAAATATATTGAATTGTGTATATATCCATCCAACAGATATATATTTATTATAAACATTCATAATATTTTCTACTGCACCTTTTACAAGCATATCATCAGAATCTACAACCCCATAAAAAAAACCATCTGATTTTTTAAAGGCGATATTATATGTGCTACCACAATATTGACGTTGTTTATTTTTTATTAAAACAAGTTCTATGTTATTTTTATTAAAAAGCCTTTTCTTCATAGCCATAAACTCATAACTTCCATCTTTTGAAAAATCATCTACAAATACAACTTGAAGAGGTCTATATTTCTGAGATAAAATAGATTTACAATATTGATCTAAAAACATTTTACAATTTCTACTTCCAGACAAAATAGTAAACTTTTTATTTTCCACTTTTTTCTCCATAAACAAAATATTTCTTTTTAAAACTATAACCTTTTTTGTAAAAGTTTATCGCACAAAACAATATATTTATCTGCCATAAATCTTGCATCCAAATTTTTTTTAAAATGAGTTTTTGTTGTTTGCTTTAATTTTTCAATCTTTCCTTTTTGGCATATATCTGTCAATATATTTTTAAGATCTTCTCTTTTTTTATATACATACCCATTTATCCCGTCTTCTATTAGCTCTTTATTACCATAATGATTACTACATATAACAGGAACTGAACAGGCCAACGATTCTAACACAGACATGCTTGTACCTTCATTATGATTAACTTCATACAAAAATATATCCCAACTTTTTAAAATCCGAATTTTTTGTTCGAAACCATCAAAACTTCCTATCATCCTAACTATATTACCTTTGGCATCTCTATATTTTTGTTTTAATATTCTACATAAATTTACAGCACGTTTATAATCCTCTCCTACTCCCATAAATTCATGAACAAGCTTTTTAGGCAACTTAACTGTTGCACACCACTTTAACCATGAATCTGAATATTTTATACCAACTACTCTGTTTATCCTACCTGTGACCAAACACCCTTTATAATTTGTTTTTCTTGCCTCTATTAATTCATAATTTTTATATCCTACCGCATTACGAATTAATACATTATAAGAGTCTGGATTCCAAATTTTTTCTAATCTATGCATGTGTTTGCTAACGGAAACAATAGCATCGTGTTTGCCCTTACATGTTTTGGCGCTTATTAATGTATGATTAACTATAATAACTGGCATATATTTATGAAAAATTTTTGTAGCAGACATGTCTGTTTGTTTTAACTTATTGAATAATACAACAACGTCTTCTCTTCTCCCAAATTTTTTAACTATTTCTGCTGGATTAGTATGCGTATATGGAGCTTTCCAAAATTTATTAAAAGGTTTATTAACAGGAGCCCCTCTTCTCAAGCAAATCATTTGTTCATGCTGAGGATACCCCCTTCTAATCGCATCGTATAATTCATACATCAATGCTTGCGCCCCGCCTACAGAAAGGCTCTCTAAATAATGTATAATAAGCATATAAAACAGTCCTAATAATATCTATATCGAAAAAACTTCCTTACAATGTTTACAACAATCGTCCCCTAAAAATAATTCTGTTTTAAATGAAGATCTAGAAGCTATCATTTTACCACAAGAATGACAATATGTAGATCTGGAATTCCTACCTCTCTCACAAAAAATATTGTGAACATAAACGTAGGGAAAAACAGACATAAAAAAATCTCTAATACGAAATATTATATCATCATCTACAGCACTATAGTTATAATTATGAGCAGGAAAAATCTTTATCAAATGGATTGGGAAAGAAGATTTCAAAAAAAATTGAGTGAAAATGGATACAAAATCTGCAAATTCAGATTCTTTACTATCAAAAAATATAGGAATACTTACTTCTACGTGACAATGCTCAATAGCATGAACAATATTTGATATAACATGACTACTAGCAGACTTATCTACTTTAGCTATAGAAGCGAATCTCTCACTTGATCCCTTATAATCTATGTTCATAACATCTGTTACTTTACAAATATCAGACCACGGAGAATGCTCCAAAAAACCATTAGTTTTTAAAGCAAAAAATAGACCTGCTTTATGACACTTTTCCGACAAGTCCATCATATATTCGTAATGAGTTGTTGGTTCGTTAAAAGATCCACAAATGCCGCTGCATTTCTTTTTAATAGCTAATTCTACTATCGCGCTTGGACTGAAAAAAGTGTTCTTCAAATCTTTTCTGTTCTGACTAATTTCAAAATTTTGACAATATAAGCAATCAAGAAAACAACCGTAACCCCCTATAGATAAAAGCTTTGTGCCAGGACGAAAGTGATAGATAGGTTTTTTTTCTATAGGATCAGCAACAATTGTTATTAATTTTCCATAATCGGTAAAAACAATTTCATCATCTATTGCTCTCCTAACAAGACATCTACCAATTTCTCCCTCTTTCAACACGCAATTATTGCGGCATAATAGACACAATAACCCATCATCAATTTTTGTAAAATATTTTCTCACTTTGTTATAAGAATATCGCCCTTGAGCGAAGACCAGTATTGTCCGACCTGGCATTCTCCGGCAAAAAAATGCTCAAGTTCATGTTGAACAACCCTTCCAAGAAACCCTGAAAATTTTTCTTTTTGTAACTTTCCTTTTATGTCTGTATATTCTACGATTACAAAAATGAATCTATTCACTTTGCAATAAGTTTTCGGATAAGAAAGGCATCCTTCCATATCGCTATAAATGTTTTTATCATATTCAACTATTTCAGGATTAATAAGAACCTTGAACTTCTTGGATAATGTATCCGGACGAATTATACACGCTCTTTTTAATATCCCTATTTGTGGAGCAGCAAGTCCCACTCCATTTTTAGTTACAGCCAAAATCTTTTTCATTTCATCTATAAATGAAATATCATCATTTGAGTATACTAAATCGCTACCCAACAACAAGCAGGGATCATCAAATTTTTTTATTTTAGAGCGAAGCTGAGCATGGTACTTCTGTGTTCTTACTTGTTTCTTTTTTTGTTTTTCTTTCCTTAGCCTATCCTTGGTTTTCCCGGATAATTTTCCCATATTTGCTCCAAATTATAATCTAGAAACTTTTATTTTCATTCTAATATTTCCATCAGAATCGCTAGATAAAGAATTCAATCTAAACTTGCCAGGATTCTTTTTTATAACCTTCGTTATAAGATGTTTAGAATATACCTGTTTTAATTTAGCAAAATTAAATGTCCTAGAACTTTTGTCATATTTAGAAATACGCAAGACAAAAGATCCATCTATTTTTTCGAATCCTATATCATTACTGGCAGATCCAACTTGCTGTCTTGATATAACAACGTGAGCTTTTTGCGATCTAACATCACCTTCGTAACCATATAGATTGACAGGAATAGAATGAACCTTTGGTTTATAGCCTAATTCTTCTAAGGCTGCAAGCAAACAAGATTCGTCTTCAATATTTATCTCGACAGTAGTAAACTCAGACATTTTTTATCCTCAATCCAAAATATCTCGTAACCAACTAACTTCTGGCAAATCTTCTGGATTCTTTTTAGCCCTTACTCTTGCTATCTTTATTTCGTTGTCTGTAAATAACAAATTTATTTTTTTACCGTTAAAATTAACTCTAACATGATTATATCGCCTAGCAGATAGAGACATACGTTGTTTATTAACAACTATTTGCAAATCAGCAATACTTCCAATTCCTCGTCCTAGTTCATTTAAAACTTTTTCTCTAAACCACGATACATTTGGAAGATCTTCTGGATTTTTATCCGCACGAGTCTTCGCTCTTTTTATTACAAAATCAGTAAATAAAAATTTATACTCTTTACCCCATTCCGATTGCACCCTAAGATAGTTATATTTTTCGGCCGCAGACGGATACCTGTTTTTATTTTTAACAGATGTAAGTTCCCCTTGTCTTTTTGCTTTTATTTCTCTTTTACCAACAATTAAATAAAATTCCATAATTATCTCCTACCCCAATAATATTATAGCTTTTGTAGATATTGCATAAATAAAATCTTTAACACGATTTGGTAATTTTACTGCCTCATCAACTACTATTACTCTATCTCTGAATTTATCCTTTATTTTCTCTATATTTGGCATAATGCCATCAGGAGCAACAGATAACAAGGCATACATAACTTCATAAACAGACATAATATGAGAATCTTCATGAAGTCTCAATCCGAAATCTTCCATCCTTCTTTTTAGACTATTTTCATAATGTTCAAAACCAAATACTAAGAGTAATGCAGGATATTTAGATCCGATATAAGCAGCCAGAGAAGTATGTCCAAAACCACGAGGATAAGATACGGATATTGCAGATGCTTTATTCTTCTCATATTCTGATATAGAAATCATATCTTCGGTACAAGCGTAATCTTCATATTGATCTATCCCAGTAATAACTACTTTTTGCCATTCTTTAGGTTCAAATGTTTTCATGATTCTGTTTTTCCATTTTATCCATTTTATCCATTTTATAACAATTTTTTAATTTAAACAAATAATTTATAAACTCACATACCGCACCATCGCCACCAGGAAAAGAAGAAATAAAATCTGAATTATCATATACAACATTTTCTTCTTCCTCTCTTTGCTCAACAAGAGAAGGACATCCTGTAATTGCAGCTACCTCCATACATAGTAAATCATCATAAGAATCCCCCATAAAAGCAACTTCCTCCCAATTTATACCCCGTTCCTCTATCCATGTTCTTTTATCATTTACATGATTGTCCCAAAATAAATTAGGATGTGAGGCATACGGCAACCTTTTTATTTGTTGTTCCAAACACATATCGGTCGATTTTGTTAGGATAACTACCATATTTTTTGAGTAAGGAACTGTTAAAAATCTTTCAATAGCCGAAAAATCCCTCGTATTAAAGGATTTGCTTACTACTTCGTTAGAACTAACAGTAAATATTCCATTAGTCAAAGTCCCATCTAAATCTAATATCAAGACCCTTACCTCGTCTGCTTTTTGAGTTAATGGTTTATATTTCATTTTTTCTCCAAAATTATTATCGCAAAAAAAATAATCACAAAACTTTAAAAATTATTATCTTCTCAGCTTGGCTCTATTCTCCTTTTCCTTCTCTGTTAAATCGATATTCTTGTATGTTAAACTTTTTTTAGCCGCTTCTAAATCTCTACACAATTTTTTTAATCCCCCTGGCTCTAACGATGCGCTTTGATCAGTTCCCTTAAGTGTCCTATCAAGTGTAAAATGTCTTTCAATATACGTTGCCCCCAAGGAATAAGCCAGCATATCAACAGCTATCCCTAAATTATGTCCACTATAACCTATCCGAAAACTTTTGTCTCTTATCTTTTTCATCTCTAATAAATACAAATGTTCAAATGGCACTGGATACTCAGAAGTTGTCCAATATAAAATTGTTCTATCTTTAAAAGGTGCAATATAATCAAAAATTTTTTGTCTTTCTTTAGGGCTAGTCATGCCTAAAGAAATATGGACATCTCCGGAAAACTCTTCATATAAAACAGACAAAAGATCAAAATATGTGCAACAAGCACTAGGAATTTTAATATAGTCTGGATTCAAAGATATCATTTCTCTAGCAGACGTTATGTCCCAAACAGAGCTACTATATCCTATTCCTACATTTTCGCAATAATGTTTTATTTCTCTATGTTGTTCTATAGTAAATTCTAATTTTTCTCTATGTTCAAGATATGTATTGCCAAAAGAATTTTCCGGACAAGGATGAGATTTTTTATGCCAAATTTTAGGTACACATTCTTTGGGATTCCTTTTTTGAAATTTTGCATAATGGGCTCCTGATAATTTCGCACTATATATCATATCAAAAGCCATATCAAAATTACCCATATGATTGCAACACATTTCTGCTATAACCTTACAATTACTAAACATCTTTTTCTCCGTTATAATTCCTAATATATTGTAGTAATATATCAGTTACTAGTTGAGTGAAACTTTTTTTTTCATTAATGGCTATTTTTTTGGCTTGTTTTAATAAATCAAAATCTATTTTCATACTAATAAGTTTTTTTTTGCTCATTTTTTCTCCATCTTCAACTTTTTATTTCTTCTGCTTGAACGAGACCGACATCTATCAGAACACATGGTGCCTTTAAATCCATATGATTGAAAAGTAGAATTACATTCTTTACATACAAAAGTTTTTGGAGGCTTTGATTTTATTTTTTTCCAATGGGCCAAAGAGCTATTAGATATTTTTTCTTTAGCTTCTTTTGTATGCTTATTTCCTAAATGTGATAAAGAATGTTTTCTCCGAGTTTCCTCACTTCTATTTCGATTAGCATTAGATATTTTTTTTCGAGCCTCTTTCGACATTTTTTTTCCCATATTCGATAAGGAAATTTTTTTCTTCGTTTCCGGAGAGTGATGGATTCCTAATCTTTTACTAGGATGAGTTTTATAATATTTTTTTAATCCCTTTGATATATTATCACGATGTTCTTGAGAAAATATTACACATCTTGCATCTGTTCTTATATTGTATCCGAACTTCCTATTGGTTGAATTGAATTCTTTCATCCAAAAAATTTCTTTATCTTCGAGTAAATCTCCATCACATAATTCCAAAATATAAAAAGAAAAAAGTTCCTCCCCATATTTATTATAGACATTAAGTAGATATGGATTACTATGTCTTCCTGTTCGTAGATCATACCTATGCTTAGCGAATCTTGAAAGTATATTACGGGAAGATCCTATATACTTTTTACCATTATCAAGATTTTCTATACAATATATTCCTATCATTCCTATCATTTATATATCCTCCTAATATACTACATATATATATTGTATATACTATGATTGACCTCCTTTAAAAAAGATAAAGAAAAAAACCGATAATATTACGGATTCTGCGGCTTCGCTGGAGCCTCAGGGATTAGAAAAGCTAGTTAGAGACCTAAATGCTATTTATAAAGCCTTACAGAGCAAACCAGAAGGTCTGGACGCCATAGAAAAAGAACAAAGAGATAAACTTCGTCCATTTCACTCTATTAATCCTTCCTGAAACAAAAAATCTATTATTTGAAAGTCTAGAATAGTATCTATTTGCATAGATTCTAAAACAGTTACAGGAATTACAACAAAATTTTTTCCTATTCTATTATTTGTAGATAATAAACTCTCTCTACTCGTAATATATATATTGCCACAATCGTGCAA
>Ga0307376_10000643_pt1 | contig 42955 bp, 50 predicted proteins | sample TR2MG_FD_202536 | JGI IMG/M metagenome (GOLD analysis project Ga0307376, IMG submission 202536) | Soil microbial communities from Risofladan, Vaasa, Finland - TR-2 | ecosystem: Environmental > Terrestrial > Soil > Coastal area > Acid sulfate soil | place: Finland: Risofladan, Vaasa | collected...
TGTGCGGGGGGTGTAGGATCCGAGATTCAGTTCGTCGTTTCGTGACCGGGCCTGTTTTTCGCCTTCCAAGCCGCGGCCGAAATATTTGCGGGAATAGCCGCTTTTTTTGGATTTATCTCTATATTGAACTATCCAGCGGCCGTCTTTGAGTTGATGGACTGACATATTTTTCAGGCCGACTCGAGATAGTTATCATATTCCCGGCGGCAACGGCGCCTTTCCTGTACACCATCCGGCGGCTGGTATTTATTCATTATCTCCTTAAATTTATCCAGCTGGTCTTTAAGCTTTTTGTTTTCGGCCTCCCGGGCGGTTAAATTTTTAACCATCTCATAAACTGCATCGATTTTTTGCATCATGCCGAGGAGCAATTTGGCCGCAGGCATTTTATCAGGATCCTCATCTATCATCCGGCCAAACCCAGGCATTGGCTTTTCAGAGATCGTCGATTCGGGAGTATCTGGGGCTTCTATGGAAACAAATTTGTCACCTTTGCCAGTTTTAAGCCATTCTTCGTTTATAATTTTTCCCTTATCATTATCAATTAGAGGATCAAAATAAATCGCATATTTCGGTCCTTCGCCCCTAGCAAGCCACTTTAAATTGACATAAAAAAAGGCAGCAAGGCTCATTACGTTAATTTTGATAGGTTTGCAATTTGGCTTAAGATATCGACTAATTGTAGCCTGACTAATACCGGTTCCCTTGCAAACGTCGTTCTGCGTTAAATTTCTTTCATCCAATAACCGTTTTAGGTTGTTAGAAAATGTCTTCCCATCAATTAAATTATACATATGAATAATTACCTTGACATATAATATACATATGTATATTATATCGTATCAAAAGGATTCAGCACATTTTTAAAAAACACGTAACATAAGGAACGCGTAAAGGCAATGGAAAAAAGTCGTAATCATTTGGCAGTCATACAGCTTAAACTTTTGGGATATCCCATAAAAAACATCCGGAAAGCACTCCCCAAATTAACCGACATCGAGCATAAAGATGCGGCCAAAATTGCTAAAACATCCCGCGAAAGCATTACTCAGCACATTGGCGGAAAACGGAAAAATCCCGAGATTCAGGCTAATATAGCCAAAGTTTATAACGTGCCGGTTGAGGAACTGTTTCATGGCCCTGAAAAAACTCACGCCAATTGAGAAGGCCGTACATACCATTGATGGCGCCATCAATGACTTGAAGCTCCAGCGCCAGGAATTGCTGGCCCTTCTTCCCTCTAAAACTCCGTCCAAAATCAAGGGATATATCATTGATCCCCGGACCGGCAAAAAGCGCTGGTGGCATAAAAGATCGGAACTTGAATATAAAAAAAAGAAAAGAGGGCTTAAAGCCGTAAAGGGATAATTGGTTAGCTTGTATAAAAACAGAGAGTTAAAGGAGGTAAATCATGACCTTTGAAGAATGGTTCAAGAAAAAATATCCGGGAATAGAATTATATCCCTGGCAGGAAAGGGCCATACGGGAATTTTTGTTTGCAGCGTACCCGGATCGGCAAACGCCAAGCGGGAAATCGTTTTGCCTGAAGGTTTTGAGTGAATTCATGTGTGAACATGGGAACGAATACGAGTTGTAAAATTTATGCCCGGTCCAGGTTTGAGGCCTGCCGCAAATGTAGAAAATTTCAATGAGTGTACCAGCGCGCGGGTATCAGGGTTAATCAGAATCAGATTTCACGCGTTCAAGTCGTGTGGCCGGGCGCCATTTTCCTGCGGGTGATTCGGATGGTGGCTGAACGGATATTGCCTTAAAAAAAGCCAGGGTATCATCCGCGGGGTTAACCAGGGAGGACCAAATGCCGTCTGTAAAAATTGGACAGATTAAGAGTTGGATCCTGGGTTCTATGTATGCTGCTGGAATTCTCATCGCCGGATCTGACGGCGATTGGTTCCCCTGGTTTAATTATGCCGGCCTTTTTATCGTCGGCATTTTTATGTTGGTGGTCACAAGGATTTCTTCAAAAAAAAGGAGTAGCACCATGAAACAAGTAGTTAGCATACCCGACATGGCGCAAGGGGTAATTAACGAAATGAAAGAGATAATAGCGGATTTGAATAGATGCTTTGAGAAACCGCCGAAGGATGAAACCGGGGTTGATGAATGTAAAAAAGGAGAAATTGAAAAATGAGAAAAGCGTTTTTGATTTTCGGGATTTTATTGGGAATGTGTTTCGCGGCGCCATCGGCCCAGGCGATCACCTGGCATATTGCCAATCAGGCGACGGTGGGATGGACGGCGCCGACGAAATACACGAGCGGATCAGACATCCCGGCCGGTGTGACATTGGAATATGAAGTGTTTACTGCAATGCAGCCGGACAAATCGGATCAAGTATCCGCCGGAAGGGCGGCTGAACTCAGCAAGCTAATTACATTGGACGTTGAAGGCCGTCACTATTGCGGCATACAGGCGATCCGTGTCGTAAACGGCGAAGACGTGGCGTGTTCTGCGATCGCGTGGAGCGATGATCCGGCTGCATGTAAAAATAGCGAAACCTTCGGGATCCAGTTTTATTTGGTTCCGGATGTGCCGTGCAATCTTTATAAAAAATAAAGGAAAATGGCGATGACTGTTATTGGTATTTATTGGGATGATTTTTCAAAATCATTTATTCCGATATGGATCGATGGCCACACGGAGATCGATGATTTGGAAGAAAAAAATAGAGAATCAGTTTTCGCGCCCGGTCCCGAGGCGCTAATATCGGACCCACCTTTCCGACCCGGCAACTCCGGACGGGTAAAGTAGCGGCTATTTTGGGCAGGGAATAGCTTGCGAACCGGAGCACGCATGGAATTTTATGGGAATGGAAAAGAGGATAGAGAAAATAGGAATGATTGAACGTATCTGGAAGATAAGGAATAGGCAAAGTAAATTGCAAAAAGAACTTAACGAGGCTGCGAGGGCGGCTTTTCCTATTGGAGGCACTGTTGATTTTTTTAAAGGAAACTCACGGATAACGGCAAAAATCCTTAAATTTCACGGGCCGTATTCTTGCGACCCACGGTTCTATATCCGAAGTCACACCGGAAAAGAATACTGGATCGATCTTTACTGGATCATGAATCGAGCAGGGTGAGAATGAAAGAAAAACCTAAAATTGTTGTTATATGCGGATCGTCTCGTTTCGTGGAAATCATGGCGGTATGCGCCTGGCTATTGGAACGGGATGAAGGCGCGATAATATTGTCGCTGCATCTTCTTCCATCCTGGTATAGCGCCGAGCGGATCCCGGACCATCTGGCGGAACATGAAGGCTGCGCGGATCATATGAACGATCTTCATTTAAGAAAGATCGATATCGGCCATGAAATTTTAGTTGTTAATTATGGCGATTATGTCGGTGAAGACACAGCACGTGAAGTTGGGTATGCGATGGACAATGGCAAAAAGATTCGATGGTTCACACACGATCCGATCGGTGTTGCCGTCAATAAAATTATTCAGGAAGCTATAAAAAGGGCCAACAAAAAGCGCCATGAACGGGCGTTTCTTTTGATGCCGCGGCCGGTTGGTTTGTATCATCGGCGTTTTTAAAAATTTCTAACTGGAAAAAGGGATAAAAATGCAAGCGATTGAACACGACGGAACCCAGAGAATGATCGAAGTTTTTGAAGCCAGAAGACTTGAAGCGCTTTTAGACGAACCGGAAGTAAAAGAGGTAAGGGTTTTTCGGCTGGAAAAAGGGATGTTAATCAATATCGAAGGCGCTGCGTATAAAGTCATTGCCGCCAGGCCGAACGGAAAAATAACCCTGAAACCTCTTTAGGGTGCCGGAATGAAAACCTGGTGCATTATAGATCTAAGTAATCTACATGATGGGTTCGGCAATATTCCGGATCCTTATAGTAGTGATACGGCCAAGCTTGACTTAGAGCATGGTCCGACAATTTTTTATTACAGGAAACCGCCGGCGGAAAAAGAAATATTTCGGCTGCAAGAAAAATTCCCGGCCAGTGAATTCCACCTGTTTGAATCAGTCGGCAAGGTTGTTAAAAGCCAGGTGAATCCAGCGGCGGCACATATTGAGGAACCGGAAGAATTCTAATATCAAAGCAAAATGGAAACGGAAAAGACATGTATCGAGATCTCGGAAGTAATTGAGATCACCGATAGCCAGGTCGCTGTTATCGTCAAAAAGACCGGGAAAGTTCTTGTATTGCCGATTAATCAATCTGAAAAATTTCATAATCGGATATTCATTCCGGCCTGGTTGGCCAGGAAGAAGGGGATACAGGATAAAATACAATGAAGTCAGCTGACAGAAGGCGGAATCAAAGGCGCGGCATTTTTTACATGATTTTTGAAAACCCGGCCAGAGAAAGAAGATTCGGCAATGACCGGCGGAACGGATTTATTGACCGAAGAAGCCGGGCCGGTTTAAGGGCGTGGATAAAATTGAGTCATAAGGCAAGGAATGGAAAAAATCATAGAAATTATTCCAGACAATCTTCCTGAATGGGCAGTTGAAGCAATGAAAAATGGGCAATTGTTCAAAACAATGCTTGAAAGGATTAGGGAGTTGGAAAGTAAAATGTGCGATTGTGAAGATGATCGATTACCTTGCGGTTGCCCTACAAATGGAGGGTGTATCTGCATAAGATACTAAGGAAGGAGAACGGTGATGCCACACATTTTAATATTTTTATCCGGTTGTTTTGTGGGATTCATGGCCGGGATCCTGGTGGCGTCGTTGTGTCATATGGCGAAATCCGGGGACCCGGATACCGACGACCGGTTCCATTTTGAATGGAAGTGCCGGCGCTGCGGATGCACGGAGTTTGACCCATGCTTTACGGTTGATGGTGCGTGTTCCTGGGTGGAAGAAAATCTGTGCTCGGCATGTGTCACAATCGAGGATTTTGAAAGATGGAAACAAGCCCCTTCGAAATGTGGTGATAGAATCTGAAGATAGGAGAGAAATTTGAAATTTGAGGATATCTATAACACCTTTTTTAAGCCCGGAGAAGTTACCGAGATCCGGGCTTTTGGTTTAAGCAAAAGCAATAAAGCCTGGGAAGGTTGGGCCGGCGGATCCGGAATAGTTTACGGATATTTCGATAACCCGGAATTTTTTGCAAGGGCCGCGGCCGGTCTGGATAATGCAAAAGCAATCGGCATATATTTTACGTTGAACCCGACGATCCCGGACCTACTGGCCAGGGCGGCGAATCGTTTAAAAGCCGCCGGTGCAAAAACAGTCGCGACAGCTGATAAAGATATTTTGTGCATCCGGTGGTTGCCGATCGATCTGGATCCGGTCCGGCCGTCGGGGATCTCATCGACGGACCAGGAATTAAAATATTCCATCGATACAAGAAAAAAGATCTATGAATATGTTAAGACCAAATTCAAAGGCCATCCGCCGATTCTGGCAGTCTCCGGAAACGGCGCCCACCTTCTTTACCAGCTGAAAGATCTTCCCAACACCGAAGAAACAACACATAAAATCCGCAATGCTTTAGCAGCAATCGCCCAAGAATTTACAGATAAAAAAGTCCTGGTGGACCAGAGTGTATTTAATCCTGCGAGGATTTGGAAACTGTACGGGACCACCGGGCGAAAAGGCGATCACATCGAGGAACGGCCACACCGAAAAAGTTACATCGAGCAAGGTCGAGATGGCGAAAATAAGCGTTAAGGCGAATTCGCTCAAATGGTTAGAGGCCCTTGCCGCTGCAGCCCCTCCTGAAGAAGAAAAAGGCGCAACCCGAAGTATTCCCAAAGGTAAGAAAGTCGATTCTGGCGCACCTCAGAAGGCCGATTTGGGGCCTGTTGACGTTGAAAAGTACTTATCGCATTATGGCGTTGAATTTCAGCGAAAAGACAAGGGAAATAAAACCCTGTATGTGCTGAATCAATGCCTCTTTGACCCCAATCACGGCAAGAAAGACTCGGCAATTACCCAGGATACCCGCGGCCTGTTAACCTATTGGTGCTTCCATGATACGTGCAATCATACCTGGCACGATGCACGATCGATGATCTCCGGACAGGATAAAATCGCGCAATTCTGCGAAGGCTACGATCCGAATTTTAAACCTCAAGAGAAAAAATCACCATTGGATACCGGCAAGGATTTCCCGGATCCGCCGCCCCGCGTCCCCCCTCCTGAAAGTGTCGACCCTGTAATTTTTTTTGACCGAAAAAAACTAAGATCTCAATTCCTGGCCAAATACCTTCAGGGACATCTATCGCCGATGCTCTGGGACGGATCCGAGTTTTACAGGTATAGAGACACCGGCGTTTGGAAAACGACACACACCGACCTGATCGGCAAGGTTGCAGAGCGCGCCCTGGACAAATACGCCACAAACAGCCTGATCGAAGCGACTATAAAACTGATGGGAAAGCGGATCATGATCGATCCGGAGCGGTTCAGGCACAATGCGGAATATTTGAATTTAAAAAACGGGATGCTGGAAATATCTACTGGCAAATTAAAACCCCATAAATCTGACTATCAAAGCCGGATCCAGCTGCCGGTGAAATACGATGAAGATGCAGAATGCCCCAGGTGGCATAAATTTTTAAACGAGGTTTTTTCTGACGACATTACAAAAGCCGCTGCCCTGCAGGCATATTACGGATATTGTTTACTTCCGGACTGCAGGTTCCAGCGGTGTTTGTTTATGATCGGATCCGGCGCCAACGGTAAATCCGTGGCTGCAGACATTTTGGTCAGCATCCTGGGAGAAGTCAACGTCTGTTCGTTGCCGCTGCAGTTGATGGGCCAGCGCTTCTTGATCGGCCAGCTTAAAGACAAATTGGTTAACGTGGCCACCGAGATCGCCACCAACCAGCCCATCGATACCGCAAATTTCAAAGATGCCGTGGCCGGCGGGCTTCTCATGGCCGATCAAAAGCACGGCCAGCCCTTTGCCTTTTATCCAATCGCAAAGCACATTTTTAATATGAACGAAGTGCCGAAGATCACCGATAAAAGCCACGGATTTCAGCGGCGCCCGATCGTTTTGACATTCAACCAGCGGTTCGAACCGCCGGACAACGATCCCATGCTGTTGGAGAAATTAAAAAAGGAAATGAACGGCATATTCATGTGGATGCTCGAAGGCCTCCAGGTGGTCCTGGAAACCGGATATCTGCATGTTCCTGAATCAGTGGAAGAGGACACTATGGCGTTTATCCAGAGCACCAACCCGATCCTGCAATTCATCGAGGAATGCTGCGCCCTGGGGCCGATCTACAAAGCCAATCCGCCCGATGCATTTGCAGAATATAAAAAATGGTGCGCCGACGGAGGAAACCGGCCTTTGGCCAGGAATCGTTTTTATTCACAAATTATGATTCATTGCCCGAGTGTTGTCAGGCGCCTCGATGGGCCGACCAGGAAGCGTATGTTCGTCGGAATAGGCTTAAAAGACGCATGGTCTTAGTTTAAAAATTAGATCCAGGAGCGAAGCGACTGGTTCCTTTTCGTGGAGACCCGGAGGGGCTCCATATATTTTTTTTGTCTTTTTCGCGCCCCTCCCTCTCTCCCTTTCTTCGAAAATTTATCGTTCAAAATGTGTATTATTGATACAGATGTGTCTCAAAAAGAGCAGTTTTTGATACATATGAGCAACAAAAGAGCAGTTTTTTAAGTAAAAGTGCTCAGATTATTTAATGTAATTACAGGGGTTTATCGCTGAATGAGCATCAAGAGCACTTTTTTCTACTTTATTTACTAGAAAAAAAAAGAAAAAGAAAAAAAAAGAGAATGTGAAAAGTAAAGTTCGAAAAAAGCGCTCTTATTGCTCTTTTTACTCAAAAGCCGCGCAGCAGTAAGGCCAGCGCTGAGCACTTTTGTAAAAAAAAGCGCTCATAAAGTGCTCACTTTGATGAAAAACTGCTCTTTTTAGTGAATAATACCGAATTATAGCGGGGAAAAGACGGATCGACGCGCCCGGCCGCCGGCTTTCGATTCGCATCGAAACAAGGACCTACCAACAAGTGAGCGGACAAATTTTTAAAAGGAAGGGGGAGGGGACGCGGCATGTTTGATAACTTAAAGTTTAAAACAATCAAATGGTGGGAGTATTTGGTATTAATATTTCTTCCAAGTCAGATTCATAGAGAAGCCGGGTATGTCTTTAAGTGTAAGATCTGGAGAGATCATATTTATTTTTGGAGCGTGGATTCCGATAGTTGACACGGTGATTATTGCGTGTTCTTGGAATATCTCTTTAAAGCTTTGATTATCGCGGGTTCAGGGTAATCAGGGATTGACAAAAACCGGGTTAGCAAGGGTTAGAGTGAGATATGGCCGGTTACGGCGAAATATCGATTTTATCATCATCGTCGTTTTTGGCGATTTTTCCGGATTCGGATCTTGGAAATGCTTCGATGATTGCAGCGGATCGTGTGTCTCACGAAGCGGACACGTCTGATAATAGCCTAATATGTAAACTTTTTTGCCTATTTCCCGGGTTGAAGTATGGCGATTATCGGTAATTAGAGCGGATTAAAAAGGTGTGAAAATGGATGATTTTGGAATATTGAAAGGTAGAAATAGTATTTGCACATTTCTGGAAATCAGTAAAGCCGTTTTTTATCAATTAGTGGACCAAGGCCTCCCGGTCAAAAAGGTTGGTAAATTCTGGTATGGCCACCAGGATGTTCTGAAAAATTGGTTTAGGGATTTCGTCAAACTGTCGGAATCCCGATCATCCGATCAGTCCGATCAGTGACCGGAGATGTCAGATGGACGAACCCCCCATGGGTCCCATTGGGACTCCCAATATATTGTAACTGACAGACGGATAGTTTTTTTGTTTTTCTGAATTTTAATTTTAAAATTTTTTATAAAATTTTTTTCAAAAAATCCATTAAAAAATACCCTGTCAAGGATTTTTTTTGTCCGTTTATGAACCGCTATTGTCTTTTTGTGGGTCGTTGTGTCCAGTTGTGTCCAGTTGTGTCCAGTTGTGTCCGCTTAAAAATTCCCTCCAAAAAGCCGTGATATATATTTATCTGAATAAAAGGATTTATATATGGCATCCCCGAATAAAATCGAACAGTACAACCTTCAAGACCTATGTTTGGAATTCAAAAGCCAAGGTTTAAATCAAGACGCCATCGCCAAAAAACTCTCAGTTGAACTTCAAGAGGGCCGCGGGATTGATGACAGTATCAGCCAGTCCGCAGTGCAGCGGTTTTTAAAAAAGATCAAGAATCAGAGAAGCGAGGAAGCCGCCGAGATCGTGAGGGGCTACACACAAACCACAGTTCCCAGAGATTTGGAAGTCATAGAAGAGGTTCAAAACTTTCTTTTAAGTATAAAGCGCAACCAAGAGGCGGATCCTGAAACCGGAGAAGTTAAAGATCTTAAAATTAATATTAGAGATAGAATATACGCGGCGGTCAGTCTAGCCAGGGTAACATTCGATAAGTTGAAAAACTTAGGCGCGCTGGATCCCCCCGAAACAGGTGAAACTGGAGATGACGGCAAGCCGAATATCGACGCATCCACTGTACCGGCCGGATCCAATATACGATCAATTTCTAATCGATTTGGAATCGGAGCCGGAAAAAAAACAGCGTGAAATCCTCCGTGAGGTCGTTAAAAATGATCTTTATTTTCTTACAAAATACATTCTGGGGTATTGGTGGATCTGTTGGGATCCCCATAAAGTATTTTGCGAAGAAATCGAGAAAGACATCAGTTTTTCGCTGTATTTGCTCCCCAGGGGACACTGTAAGACACAGATCTACAACACTGCAGATACCATCCGAAATTATCTTAAAAACCCTTCCGAACCCATCGGTATTTTTTGCGATCAATCCAAAAAGGCAAAATGGAAACTCAGGCCGATACGGTATCAATTTGAAAAGAATGCCGATCTTAAATGGCTTTTTCCGGAACTTCTCTTTCAAAAGCCGAAACGGCAATCCGACAAATGGACCGATGAAGAGCTTATTCTTAAAATTCATCAAGGGGGCCAGGAACCTTCCATCGGCGCGTATGGCATTGACAACATGCCGACCGGGCTGCACTTCCCGAGAATCAAATGCGACGACCTGGTTACACCCGAGACGGTCACGACCGCGGATCAGATCAATAAAACCCGGCATAATTACGGAACCGTGCGATCATCGATCCTTCAGCCGGACGGCAATATTCAAATATGCGGCACGATTTATGACGACGGTGATCTTCACAGGGAAATGGAGGACTCCGGAGAATACCGGGTCTATAAACGGGCGGCGGAATGGCATGAGACAGAAAATAGTATCAAACACCGCCGAACCCTCTGGCCGGTTCAATTCGGGCCAAGGGTTCTGGATAAAATCAAGCGGGACCCGGCCGTCGGGATTTATATCTATTCATGCCAGTACCTTCTGGATCCGGTACCGGAAGATGAAAACGCATTTTTTCAACTCAAATGGTTTGGCCGTTATACCAAACTTCCCCGGCGGCTTAATATGTTCGCAGCTGCGGATCTTGCCATATCTGAAAAGAAAACTTCCGCCGAGACTGCTATTGTCGTCGGCGGTGTAAATACATATTACGATCTTTTTATTATCGATGTCATTCACGGGCATTGGGGTTCTTTGGAAATTATTGAAGAGATGATCGAGGTTCAGCGGAAATATAAACCGGGCATATTTACAATTGAAGCTGAAAATATTCAACGAACGATCATGCCGTTTTTGAAGATCAAGATGCGAGAAACCGGATATTTTATCAATACGGATCCGCGGATGCCCAAGGGCGATAAAGTCGCAAAGGCCAGGCCGGCCCAGGGCCGGGCCAAAGAAGGCGCGGTTTTTTTGCCGAAAAAAGCACCGGATCAACCTGAATGGTTATCTCATGCAGAATTGCAGATCAGAAGATTTCCGAAAGGCAAGGATAAAGACATTATAGATTCGATCGCTCTTCTTTGTCATCAGCTGGCCGAACACTGGCGCCCGGCCACACCCGGAGAGATCGAAGAGCGGCAAAAAGATAAATATGTACCCTTAGACGCAACAGTGGGGATGTGAAAATGAAACTTATCGACATGAAGATCCCGAAAAAAACGAAAAAGCAGCTGAAGGATGAAATGTCTCCATCGATCAAAAGCGATGATCGGGAAGAATATCCCTGGGGACTGCGCCTTTCTTTTAATAAGAAAGAAATCGAGAAACTTCCGGCTCTGAAAACAGCGGTTGCCGGCGCAAAAATTAAAATCGCAGCTGTTGGTAAAATTATTGAGGTCCGGATAACCGATGCGGAAAAAGGCCGCGAACGGCACAATATTGAAATCCAGATCCAAAAGGTCGGATTTGAAGACCGGTCCAAAACCAAAGAGCAGATTTTTGAGGAGGCCATAAAATGACACCTGTTGTTCCAGTGGAGGCACTTCCGGCTGTATTGGCGCTCGATCCCATTGTGATCGCTTTCGTCAAAAACAACCTGGTAACCCTCGGTTTATTTCTTGGATTTTTAAAAGGGCTGGCAAAAATCACGCCGGGAACTACGGATGATAAGATTGTGACGCTTTTGACGAATCTTTTTCTGTCGATAAAGCCAGAGAAAATAAATAGAGGCGTAATCGATAAAAGATCCAACCCGGCCGAAGAAAGGACAACGTTATCGTTAGAACCAGATGTTTATCCCAACAAGGTTATTTTAAAAGGAGACACAAAAGATGAACCGGAAAAACTTTAGATTTTTGATTGCATTGCTTTTGATTTTTTTCGTGGCCGGCTGCGGACTTACCAGACAGGCCATAAAAGAAGATCCGTTCACGGCCAATATGTATGCCTACGATCAGGCGCTGAATTGGTACGTGGATGCGGCGGAAACGTATGACACTCATTACCAGGCCGCTGATGAGGCCATAAAGGCCAAATGGAAAGAAAACATCAATCCGGTGTTTAAGCAGATCAAAGGCGCCCTGGATGAGTGGAAAAAGACCCTGGATAAAGGCCAGGTCGGCGAAGATTACACTGAAACCATCAACAGGTTGAAAACATCGATCATCGCCTACGGCCTGACGTTTCTGAAATAATAAATTTTATCAACCAAGGGAGATCGTAAAAATGAAAGAAAAAACACTGGAACTTCTCAGACTCGGACTCATGCTTGGCGATTTCGGGTTTAGTAAGTTTGTCGAGATTTCAAAGATGATGGCATCGACCGGAACCACGATTCCTCAGCTTGAAGAGATCCGGGCGGATATCGAAAAGAAACAGCCCAGGGCGGATGCCGTCGAGAAGAAATTGGACGAATATTAATATTTGAAAGATTTCACCATCCACCATTGGTCAGCTGATCGATCCCATTTAAGGATACTGGAGAAGACCTATGCGAAAACATGAAAACTGTAAATCATGCCGGCATTGGGGTGATGTAAACGAACCGGTCTACGATGCGGATGAGCGGTCAAAGATTTTCAGAAAATGCAAAAATCCCGGTGTCATAAATTTTCAACAAAAACCAAGCCTGGACGGCGTGGGTGTAATTATTAAATCCGACCCGCCATTTCTTGGAATATCTCTCTATCCGGGACAGGCGAAGCAGCACCTGCTCGTTCACGCGAAATTTTGCTGCAGGATGTATGACAAGAAGCAAGTTTGAAAATAGAAATCGAAATCCCGGATCTCATCCCGGCTGAACGAATTCACGGCGCCGGCGCATCGGCGATACGGCTGCATAAAGGTAAAGGGGAAATATCATGGCAGGATCGGTAGTAACCCAGGAACGGGAAGAACGCGAGGGCATTGTGGAAATCACGCTGGACTGGACGGCGGACGATACGGATGGCGGCGTTCCGGAAACAATCATCAATTGGCCCATTGCCGGAATTCTGTCTTATGTGACCACCAATCCCGGCGCACCGGCACCCCAAGATCTGTATGACATTACCCTTAAAGATGAGGACGGTGTTGATGTTATGGGCGGCGCCCTGGACGACAGGAAAACAGCCACAAGTGAAGTCGCCTTTCCCAAAGAACCCGGCGCCACGGTGAATTTAAACGGCGTCGCCGTGTCCGGGATTTTAACCTTCGGACTAACCGGCAATAACGTGAACAGCGCTGTCGGTAGGGTAAGATTAACCATTTTAAGGTTGGTGTAACCATGAGTATTGACAATATAATCCGCCCGGCCGGTCGAAATCAGTTGCTGCATGATATGGCGGTAGAGCACCGGAAAATGATTCACGGCGCTTTTTACAATGCCATTAGAGAGATTACCGGCAAAGAACCGGATCAACTGGATATGGCCAAACACGCCGGGATCGAAACCTTCGATCATATGGGATATGCGGATTACATCTATAAAAAGCAAACCATTTTAAGGGTTTATGCTCCGGTATTTACGCATAAAAACCGTGAAACCCGCGTATTTCAAAAAGTTGAAGAGGTATGGAAGAAAAATGCCAGACACCGAAGAAACTAAACTTGCCAAATACATCGTTGACGATCTGTTTTCATGGTTCAAGGAAGAGCGGAACGGTCAACTGGAACCTACCTGGCGGCGCAATTACGATGCGTTCAGGGGCAGATACGATTCGGATGCGTTGAAGCGCTGGAAAGCGACCGAAGGCCGGGGTTGGCGCAGCAAGGTATTTGTTCGGTTGACCAAGCAAAAAGTGGTGACCGGATTTAACCAGGTGATGTCCGTCATGCTTCAAGAAGGCAAGATCCCCTGGGATATTCAACCGTCCCCGATCCCGACGAACAGGTCCATGGCTGCTTTAGATCCCAACACGGCCAAAGAGCGGTGTGATCGCATGCGGCTGCAGATCAAGGGGGATTTCATCCACGCAAAAGCGGATCGGGTTTTTATGAGTTCCGGGCTGGAAAATGCGCTGTATGGGTTGTCCTGGTTAAGGGGTCCGGTGCTCCGACCGTTTAACGGCATGTCGGTTCAGTTTGGTGTTCCGGGTCTGGATCAACTCTATTATTCACCGGAGATTTTGCAACGGTATGGCCGGCACATCATGACACCTCAAAAAACTTACCAGCCGGTGGTTGAAAATCCGGGTGTATGGAATGTGTTCTGGGATCTGGAAAATTCCGATCACAACCAGGGCCACGGGGTTATTATCCGGGATATGATGTCAAAAGGCCGGTTTTTGGATCTGGCCGAAACCAACGGGTATGATGCAAAGGCCATACAGCGGATTGCCGATCAGTTTACCGACAGAGACGACGCTTCGGATGAAGACGATGATTCCTTTGGCCCGGCGCATGAAAGGTTCAACAAGCGAAAGCGCGTTATCCCGGTTTATACCTTTTACGGCCGGGTCCCGAGAAAATATTTGATTGGATATGAAGGCAGGGCAAAGACGCAAATCCGCGGCTTATCTAAAAAGAAGGATCGTGAAGTCGAGATTTTTTGCGTAGTGGCCAAGGCCAAGCAGGCGGAGATTATCCGGCCGCCGGTGATCAATCAATTTCCATACAGACCCACGTATCTGGCGAAGTGGGAACATTTGCCGCTGGAAGCCGGCGGTGTCGGGATCCCGGAAAATATAGAAGACTCCCAGATGATCATCAACGGCCTGACCCGGTCCATGCTCGATAATAAAGCACTCTCTTCCAACTTGCTTTTGTACTGGAACCCCCGGCGACTGGCCCCAGGGCAGAACAAAACCCTGTATCCGGGAAAAACATTCGAAGTTGAAGAAGGCACCGAAGATGTTCGCCAGGCCATGCAGTTTTATGCTCCGCCGGACAATACCCGGGGGACCCCGGACATGATCAATCTGTTTCGAGAATTTGCCGACCACGAGTCGGGTATATCGAGAAACATGGAAGGCCAGGTTGATTCCAAAGACCGGCGCACGGCCTATGAAATGAGCAAAATGGCCGAGGCCGGTAATAAAATGATCGGCGGCACCATTCGCAACACCGATGAAGGGCATACCGAACCGGTGGTAACCGGCCATTATCATTATCACATGGTGACCAATCCGGATGAAATGATCAAGGGCGATTTTATGCCGGAAGCCAAAGGTTACCAGACATTTATAGACCGGGCAAGACGATCTCAGGATGTCCTGTCGTTACTCCAGGTTGCATTAAGCTCGGAGTTTACCGCACAGTTTACCAAAGTATTGCCGTTTTTGCGGGAGTTGGCCAGAACCAGGGATCTGGATCCGGACGCCTACTTTCCGACAGACAAGGAATTGACCGAAGAAGCTGAAGGCATTGCCAAGCTTCTCCCACAACCCTTTATGCAAGGACCGCCCGGAGCGGCGATTAATGAAAGAACGATCTGAAAACATAAAGACCGGCCCGGCCATCGATGAAAATGAGGCCCAAAGCCTGGCAGCGCTCATGCGGGACCCAAACTGGCCGGTATTTGATCGATATCTGACCCGGATCCGGGATGCAGCATTTAAAAAACACATGCGGTTAGACCAGGGCCTTGAAAGCAGCGGATATTTCAAGGGCGTGTGGAACCTGGCCAATGATTTAATTGAATTGCCTAAAGAAATAGGCAAACAAATATTTGCCAAAGACACCCAAGATGAAGAACAAGGAGAAGACTTATGAAGAAGAGACGATTTAAAACCATAGAAAAAAGTGATAAAAATAATCAGCGGGAATATGAGCCTCCAAAAATTGTGAGAAAAAATAAAATGACTTTCCCGATCGATATTATCGAATCCACAGGGAAAGGCCAGGTTTGCAAACAATGCTCATCCTGCCATAACTGTAAATAAAAAAAATGGCCCTCGTTTAAGCGGATTACCGGAAACGGCCTGTTTGAGCCTGGATTACCAAAGGAGACTATTCATAATGAGTAAAGAAGCTGGACATGCCGCTAATAAAGGCGGCGGAACAACTGAAGCCGAAGACGCCGAAGAATTTACCGAAGAAGACGCTGAAGCGGCTTTTGCCGAAGGTCTTGGAGAAACGGCCCCTGAAACACCGGAAGGGATTACCGGAAAAGAAACGGCCCCTGAAGGTTCAGAGATTACCGACGATGCAAGCCACCCGGGTGCGGCAGGGACAGAAACGCCCGGTGACGAAACTAAGGATGGTGATGAACTCTCTAAAAAGCCCAGTTATGAAGATCTTGAAAAACAACTCAGGAACACCCAAACCTGGGCGCATGGCTTGACATCGACCGTTGCAGAATTGAAAAAGAAGGTTGACGCAACGGATCCGCCAGGGACCAAAACCGGGGGACTGGATCAATCCGACGACGATATGCCCGAAGAAATCAAATCATATCTTGAAGATTATCCGGAGGCCAAGAAAGCTTTTGAGCATTTGGCAAAAAAGATGATGGGCGGCCTGAATCCCGAAGAAATTCAAAAAGTGGTTACCGGGATGCAAGAACAGCTTGGCCAGGCCAATTTTGAAAAAGCAGTGGTAACCGGATTTATGGCAGACGGCGGCCAGTGGAAGGACGGCCAGCCGGATGCCTACAAAATCATGGCCACGAAGGATTATCAAGATTGGTTTACGGCCGAACTTGTGCGGGATCCTACCCTAAACAATATATCGGATCCGGGCGCGGCCATCGATGTCCTTACCCGGTATAAGACCAAAAAGGCCGGCACTGCAGCAGCGACGCACGATGCCGATCTGGGCGGCGATATCGCCAAGGATGTCAAAGATATCGCGGCCGGCGGGATCAAGCCCGGCGCTTCGACCGGTCCGGAAGCCAGAGCAAAAAAAGATGAGGACAAATCACCAGAGGAAATATTTGACGAACATGCGACGTAATTCCGCCAAAAAAACCGGCGGATAAAAAGGAGTTTTTATCATGTCCGAATATACGCATTATGGTGATATTTCTCCACGTACCAATTTCGCGGCCTGGGGCAAGCTGCTCAAGCGGACGGTTCCGGGAATTGTAACGGAACGGACCGCCCAGACAAAACCCATGCCCAAAGGCAAGGGCCGGGTGATGATCTTCCGCCGGTACCTGGTACTTGCAAGGGCCACCGGTCCATTGCAGGAAGGCGTAACTCCCCCAGGCACCAAACCGCAGTACGTGGATGTGCAATGTACGTTAGAACAATACGGCGACTGGATCGGTCTTACCGATGTTATCCAGGATACCCACGAAGATCCGGTTCTGGCAGAATTTAAAGGTTTGCAATCCCGGCAAATGCGGGAGACCCGTGAAGATCTCAATATCGGGATTCTCAAGGGCGGAACCAGCGTTTTGTATGCGAACGGCGCTGCCCGAACCGATGTCAACACCTTTTTTGATAAGGGTGATCTGAAAAAAGTAATCAGAAGCCTCCGGGGATCGGATGCCGAATATTACATGGAAATTTTGGCCGGATCACCAAAATACGCCACAGAACCCATTGGTGCGTCATTTGTCGGATTCGGCCATACCGATATCGAAGCCGATCTGACCGGGATTGCCGGATGTACCAAGGTTCAGAACTATCCGGATCCATCCAAGGCCATGCCGTATGAAGTCTGCGCCGCAGAGAACATCCGGTTTCTGTTGACCACCATGTTCTCACCCTGGGCGGATGCCGGCGGTGCCAAGGGGGCCATGCTGTCAACGACCGGCGTAAACGCCGATGTCTATCCGGTGATCGTGGTTGCTCCGGATGCCTGGTGTACGGTGCCGCTTCGCGGTGTGAATTCCGGCAACATCGCCGTTGTCAACCCAAAACCCAGGGGCGGCGATCCATTGGGCCAGCGCGGCACCCTGGGCTGGAAATTCTGGCACGCGGGCTGCATCCTGTCCGATGAACTGATGGAAAGAATCGAGTGCGCGGTGACGGAAAATCCGACATAGGGTGTAAGTAGCGTCAAGGGGTTCAGGGCTTAAAGCTCTGAACCCATAACCCAATAAATAAACAAGAAGGAGTATTGACATGGAATTAAGTGGTGTAGTGCATGGAACCTGTGACGGTACCGGCGCGGTGATCAATGTGTGCCTGGGGTTTATTCCCAGGCATGTCAAGGTCATCAATCCCGAAGATGTCGGCGCACTTTATCCCGAAGCTGAATGGTGGAAGGGTATGAAAGTCATTGCCGCACTGGATGAAGGTATTAAGGAAAGCGGAATAGCGGCACCGACTCGGGCTTTACTGGCAGCCGACGGGATCAGCGAATATCCCGGCGGCGATGAAATCGTCTTTGACAGTGCATCCGGCAATTGGGTCGATAATTTAACGGATCTCAATTCCAAGGAAGAGATCTATGTTAACGGCCATTATGAACGGGCCGCCGCTACGGCGGCCTTGTATCAATGTTATGGCGATGCGGTCGATCCCGATCCAAGGCACGGTATGAAGCTGAAGACGACGCCGGGATTTAAGATCGGCGCCGACGCAGATCTGAATGTCAGCGGCGAACAGCTGCTCTGGATCGCTACGCGGTAAATCAAACCTGGGATCCCGGCCCAAGTCCCCGGGATCCCCTATGAATTCAACCGGAGAAGAATTATGACAGAAAATACCCAAGAAAAACCGAATGACCGGCCAAAAAACGCGCCCAAGGAATTTGCATTGATTAAATTTCCAGGGAAAACCCGAAAGCAGGATCCTGACATTATCTACGTTCGGGTGAACGGAAATCCTGTCAGGATGAAGCGAATTGAATTTATCCCGGTCAAGCTGGAAGTGGTTCATGCCCTGCGAAACGCGACTGAACCCGTTGTGGAGTCTGAGGATTCCGCCGGCGGCGACGTGGATATGGTTCGCCGGCGGAAAGTGGTGTCTCACGCGCCGCGGTTTCCGTTTGAGTTGGTGGGGTGGATAACCGCTAAAGATTTCAATAAGCTTCGAAAAATCGCGCTTAAACGCAGCATCACCGATCAGGAAGCCGATAAGGCGATATATGGCTAGTCCCTATGCCAGAACCGTATTGCAAATTTTAGACGATACCCTTCGGCTTTGCAATGATTTCCGGGCGTCCGGATCAGACGGCAAAAAATGGTCCTGGGAAGAAGCTGAAACCGCTTTAAAAGATACGGTTTTGGATATGGTTCGACGAACGGGAGTATTAAAGGCTGTTCGGATTCTTCCCTTGAAGGAAGATGTGGCCATTTATGATCTGTTCGGTGATTGCATCCGGATATTAAGGGTCGGGATCCACGGCCTATCCGGCACGGTGGTCTTGCCGCGGTCCATGGCTGAATATGATCGATCAGGCCGCGGCATGGTAGAGGAAGGTTTTCCGCGAGAATTCTTTAAGGATAATATCGATTTCGGTAAGATCGGATTTTACCCGACGCCGAGCGCGGCAGGATCGAGCTTTACCCGTGATAGCGATTACGGTCTTTTACGGCGGGTTGTGGATGAAGACGGCAATGTTTTGCCTTACGATGACAACCTGGCTTTACGGCGAATATCCGGGGTGCCGTTTACCCGGTCCGGCGACGGCCAAATTATCCGGGAGATTATTTCACCGTATGGGAACATCATGCTTTCGTTCGTGAGAGCGCCGGAGTTTCCGGACAACCCGAATCAGTATATCGACAGTGAAATACCGGAGTATATTCACAAGGATTTAAAATACGGTGTTGCCGACCGGCTGTTGACCGGATCCCGGCTTAGAGTCCATCAAGTCAAAAAAAAGAAGTTCGGTCCGAAATGGTACGGGGCCGTCAAGGATCTTCAGTATAACGCCGAGCATAAAGGGCCGCTGGATGATGCGGGGATCCCCGGCGGCGGCGTGACCGGTCCAATGAGCGGCGAACTGTTTGATTATCCATCTGAGTAAAATCAATTATTATGAAGAAAAAATACATTAAACCAAAATATGAATTGGTTAAAAACATGACATTCATGTTTGATGCTATTAAGAAAAAAAGAGGGAAATATGGTTGCCGACAATGTTCAACCTGCCATGGTTGCAGATAAATACGAGTACAGTGAAGCTGATGATTTATACGATCAGGATTTATTAACGGGGGATATGTGTGAATTTTGTGGTAGTGAGATATATAGTACTCCTGCCTGCACCTTTCACTGTACTAATGATAATTGTGAGTCACATCATATTCGAATAGATGTATAGGGTTTTTTTAAATGCTTCTGTCAGAATATAGAAAAGATCGTAATGCGCTTTCCAGAAAGGCGCTTCTATTGGCCGGGGATCCCCTGGGCGAACGATGGAGTTTAACCCGAGCGGCACAGGCATTGAATGACGTTGTTCTTGATTTCTGTCTAAAGACGCGGATGATCAAAGAGGAAATCAATGTTCAGCTGAAAAAGAGTGTTCACGAGTACGATATCAAAACCCTGGTTGAAGAAGACGGCACGTTGCGCTTTTACGGATATCCGACCAGGTTGGGATTCAACGGGAACAACAATCCCGCAATGTGGCCGACGGCATTGCTGGCCATCGATCTTCTTGGATGTCCTCAAACATCCGGGACCAATACGCATCAGTGGCACCTGGATAGCGTCAGTCCGGGGAAGGTGATTCTGTTCGGTCCGCCGGCGGAAGACGGCGAGGCATTGCCTTCGGAAGAAAACAACATGCAAGTGACCTATATCGCACTTCCGGCCTACATGAGCGCCGGAGATGCTTTCCCGGATACCAAGATCCCGGTGATTTCCTACGAGGCGTTTCCATACGGAACGGCGTCCAGGCTTTTGGATGAAGGGGATGAACAAGACTTGCTGAAATCCCTTGAAATGGATTTCATGTACCGGAAATGGACACTGGAAGCAATTGCCGATGAATATCGAAATTTAACCGCATATGACGATGTGAGGCCGGTTTGACAGAGATAGAAGGTGAAAAGGTAAGGACATGATTATCATTATGCCCGACGGCGTGGATATAGAATTGGATAATTTTGGTGAACATGAATTTGTCTGTCCATGCTGCGGTGAAAATAAAATGCAAAGCTTGTTTTTGTGGAAATTGCAACAGGCCCGATCAGAAGCAAGAATACGATTTGATATCGAATCCGGGTATCGATGCAAAAAACACAATAAAGAGGTCGGCGGGAAAAAGGCTTCGGATCATTTGTTCGGAGAAGGCGTAGATATTTTAACCCGAAACTCTTCTTGCCGATGGAAAATCATCGAGGCGGCTATCGGAGTAGGCATTAAACGGATCGGTATCGGTGAAACCTTCACCCACCTGGGCACCCGGCGACAAAATCCCCAGCTGGTAATGTGGACCTATCCACGAAAATACACGGCGCTGAGTCAGAAATGAGCAGACCCATTATCATATCCAGCCACCAGGGCATTGCCCCGCGGTATGATCCTGCATTAAAAAAGGGATTTGCCCGGACCGCGGAGAACTGCGATCTTTCATCCGGAAAGATCAAACCCCTGGCCGATGCCGTTCTTCAGAAAGCGGATACGAATTTATACAACTCTCTTTTTTTTTATAACGGCGCCTGGCAAACCGGAAACAACAAACATTATCTGAATTGGAAGATCGGGAATTTTGATCTGTTGATTTACCTGTCCGGCGGAGTACCGTACAAGAAAGTCAACGGGACTGCAGCACCCTTGGGCCAAACCCGCCTTGGAGCGCCAACGCTTGAAAGTCAAACCGCAAGAACAACATTGGATATCACTGCAGATCCATATGGTTGGACACGATCTAAAACCATGCCCATTGAATACTTATGTGTAACGTATGCAAGTATTAGGAACTCCAGTTATAAATGGACGTCATCTCCAGCAACACCAAATGAGTATTACTGCGAAGCCGCCGGCGGCGGAGATCCAGGACTAACGCCGCCGGATGCTTTAACAATGGATTTAATGGTTGCGACCAAAGGAACCCTGGGAACCCTGGCCGTCGGTGAATGGAATTGGGGGGATAATGATACGTTGGGATATAATACCGTATATGTAAGGCTTGTTGGCGATGCGGATCCGGATACGAAAGACAACGATTTTATATTTGAGCTTTGGGATCCTACTCTATCTTATCCGGACAGACTTGAGTTGGGTTCTGATGCCGATGCTAATGAAGGCACGACCGGCAGCCTTTTGGTGGGTGAATGGGATTATGGCGACAATGATTCATTGGGATTTAATACCATTTACGTTCGTTTGATCGATGATAAGGATCCGGATGGAAAAGTCGATGGATATATCAAGCATCACACAGAAACCAATCCCGGAAATTTGAACGATACCTATACATACGTTCTCACAACCACTCGCAATGTTAATGGATATAAAGATGAGTCCGGGCCTTCTGCAGTGTCAAGTGAAATAATTGCCGAATATGAATTTATTCGGATTACCCGGCCGGCCATATCAGATTCTAATGTCACGTATTGGAATATTTATCGTATCAGCAATTCAAGCGGAGCCTATCAATTTGTTGCCCAGGTGGCCGCCGGTACGTCCACGTATGACGATAACAATGCCGATGCGGATCTTGGCGCCTCTCCCACGACCTGGTACACATCCGACCAGGGCAATTCCATTGGTTTCGATAAGCCAAAAGTCACTTTCGACGGCCTGATTACGGAACCTTTTACCGGTATGATATTTGCCTGGAAAGGATCAACGCTGTATTGGTCTGAACCCGGCTATCCGGATGCATGGCCCTCTTTCTACAATATGAATATGCCGTCGGATATCAAACGGGTAATTCCCTTTGCCGGCACGGTGTCAGTTTTGACGGAAACAGGACCGCTCCGGGTAGACGGCACACATCCCGAATTGCTTCAGCCGTCCAAAGTTCTGGGCGAAGAACCGTGTATCGGTACCGCGGCATGTAAAACATCCAAAGGCGTGGCATACCTGTCTGATTCCGGGACCGTGCTTTTCAACCTGGCGGAAACCATTGTCGTTTCAGACGATCGATTTACCGAGGATTGGTTCAAAAACAACGTGAGCAGCGCCGGTGCGTTCATGATCGAAAACGACGGTGTTTTATATCTGTTTCATTCCGCCGGCGTCCTAGTGGTGGATACCCGACCGAAAACAGCCATTTGGTTTACCCTGGACATTATCGCATATGCCGCACATGTCCGGCCGGATACCGGCGATCTGTATTATATCGATTCCGCGGGCGTGCAAAAACTTTTCGGCGGATCCGGATCTTTAACCTGGACCTGGCAGAGCGGGGATATCGTCGGAGCGCATCCGGGGGATAAACCGTTTCAGGGGATCGAGGTCCGCGGATCCGGAACCATTACCGCGACACTTTATGCGGATGGTCTTCAGCAAGCCACAAAAGCCCTGTCTTTTACCATGGAGCGAAATCGAACGCTCAATTTTTCGGCTGAAATCAATGCCAGGGCCGCACAATATAAATTGACCGGTACCGGCCAGGTGGATGAAGTTGTTATAAGGTATTCGCCATGAGCAACCCGAAATCAAATTCAGCGCCAACCAATACCCGCCGGCGCCAATATAGAATCGGCCAGGTTTCCATCTCGGAAATTAATCGAGTGTTGCAGGATATCGGCCTAAGACTCGATCAGGTTGACGCCATCGGCCAGGATCCGGATATCAAAGGGCGCATTCTGCGCAATATCAGCCCAAAATCTTTGGCCAAACATGCCGTCGTTCACCAGGATGGCGGCGCTGATGAAATATCAATTGCCGCTTTAAGCGGAGAGGCAGCAGACGAACAAAAATCAGCCTGGACAAAGGTTTCGGGCAAGCCTTTGACTTTCGATCCAACACCACACCACGCAAGCCATGAACCGGGGGGAGCTGATGAAATAACCTTTCCTACAGATCACGCCGCCGACCATGAAAACGGCGGCGTTGATGAAATATCAATAACCGGTCTGTCAGGAGAGGCAGCAGACGAACAAAAATCAGCCTGGACAAAGGTTTCGGGCAAACCCATCACCTTGACAGAATCAACAGCGGTTTTAGCCGATAATAAATTAACCCGGGGTGATGGGGGATCCAGGAACATCCAGGAATCAACGATCTCGGTATCTGACAATGGAGAAATGCTCAATCCAAGTCAACCGGCATTTCGCGCTTATCTGAACACTACCCAAGTCGATGTAACCGGAGATGGAACTAATTTTTCAATAACGGGCGCGATATGGACGGAAATTTACGACCAAGGAAATAATTTCAGTAATGGTGCTTTTACTGCGCCTGTTGACGGTAAATACCTATTTACTGCCACCCTTGATACTGGTGGATATTTGGCAGCTAATAATTATTTGGTTTTATTTTTTATCCTGTCAAACGGAAATTATGTCGCAACGGTATTAAATCCTTATGCTTGTAGTTATGGCGGCTATTTAACTTTTTCAGCAAGCATAGAGGTTAAAATGGATGCAAACGATACGTGCAATATTCTTTTGGCAGTATTAAATGGTACTAAGTGCATCGATATTGCTGCAAACACTACATATATCCAAGGACATTTGATTTGTTAGAAAGGAATTTTAAATGGATATAATAGTAACGCTTACAGACAAAGAATTTGAAGTTTTGGAATCTTGGCTCGGTGTTGGGGCAGTTCAACCCTGGATTCAACGCGCTCTTGATAATAAGATAAGGCTGAGAGTTGACGCTTCTATCTTAAAGCACACCAATCTGAATCCTCAAAAAATGACAAAGGATGATAAACTTACTAAGTTATCAAAAATAGAATTACCTACAAGAGAAATGCGTGACGGGAAAAACAGATGAAATCGCAGGAATAAAAAAACCACCCTGGTTACAGAGATCAACGCAGTCAAGACCGTCGTGAATACCATATTGACAAACATGGAAGGTGCGGAAATCAATGCCACAGCATAAAACAGAATTAATGAACCAGAAGGTGTTAGAAGAAAAATTGATGTTTTTTTTAAAAGAAAACATCGCGGCCGTTCATTTTTGCATAAACCTGACCTATATCGCCCATGTCTGGGATGATCTGTATGATCAGGACAGAGTCCGGACCGGAAAAGACATCAGCGATGCCTTCAGGGTTGCCCTGGTGGATATTGCCTTGAATCCGTTTTATCTGGAACACTTGACCGATTTCCGGCCGCTGATGATGAACGCCATATTGCAATGGCAGGATGCCAACCACCTGGAAAAAACCGGGACGGATCATGACATGCACATGGCCTATATGCTCCGGGCGTCTTTTTTGCAGATATTCAACTATTGCGCCTACTTGGTGGGCGGTCCGGAATGGGCGGCTCATGTGGGTCCCGATATGCGGCGGCTTTATGAGGAACCCTTGAACGAATATATGAAGGAGATGAAACATGCCTAGTCCGATAATAGCTCTGGGCGGCGCCGGTTTGGCATTGGGGGCTTTTGGCGCCCACAAGCAAGGCCAGGCGGCAGACCGGGCCGCGGATGCTGCAAGGGAAACATCCCAATGGCAGAGGGATCTGGCCGTTCAGCAATGGGAACGGTATATGACAACCTTTGCGCCCCTTGAAGACATGCTTGTAGCGGACGCTTCCAAACCGGTTGAAGAACAGCCCGGATTTGGCCGGATGATGGGAACCATCGATCGGGGGTATTCGGATTTAGGGGCCAATGTCCGGCGCACCATGGGCGGACGGTATCCATCCGGATCCGGTTTGGACGTTTTGAATCAGCAGGATATCGAACTGGAGCGCACCCGAACCAAAACCGGCGCTGTCGGTGCTGCCAGAGAAGCCCGGTTTGACCGGATGCTTCGGGCCGCCGGTCTGGGCCGGGGCATACCGACCACCGTAATGAACACCGCGGGAAACGTCGGAGCACAGCAAAATTATATGGCCAACATGCAGGGCAATGCCGCACAAAACGCCTGGGGATCCGTGGGAAATACCGCCGGCAATCTTATGCAGATGTATCTGATGTCAAGAGGCGGAGGAACACCGATGTTAACGCCGAACACACCCGGATATACGTATGCCGGGCCGTATCAATACGGCCGATAAGGAGAATGTCATGTACGGAATAGGGTATGGACTTGGAAAAATGATGGAAGGCGCTACCGGCGGTGCCGTAAAAGGCACCATGTTCAACATGGCCAGGGAAGAACGCGAAAAAGAGCGCACTTCCACAGAGCAATATCGGGAAAAATCGCTTGGGATGCAGCAGCAGCGGATCGACAGCGAAGAGAACCGGGTTAAAATACAAAATCATGCCGCTGCATTTAAAACAGCCTATGATCTTGCCCAGGGATCCCCGGATCCGGAAGCTACTTTTGGAACGGTTTTTAAAAGCCTGGACCCGGAAAGCGAGATCCCGAAAGTCACTTTTGGTGAAACAGACATAGAAATCAACTACAAGGGATTGATCATCTCCGGGTCTAAAGATCATGTTATGCAAGCCATTGAGGTTATTTCTCTTTCTCAGAAACCCGAAGAAGTTACACCCCAGGTATTATCAAAGCTGGCCGAATTGAACCTTGCCAAAATCACCGTGTCGAAAAAAGACGCTTCCAAAGGATTCGGAACCTTTACCCCGGGGCAGGGTATTTATAGCAAGGATACGGGCAAGGTAACATTTGAACCTTATGCAGACGGAAAAGGAACGGGCAAATCCGGATCCGGATTAAAAATAAGCGATATCAATACCGCCCTGAATGCGCTGTTTAAGAAATACAAAGTCGATGCCGGATTGGGTATCAATGTCACCCCCGACGGCAAGTACACCGTGGACATGGCGACGTTCATGGCCGGCAAGGAAACCGCCTATAACATTATCAAGAAAAAAGCGGATGCCGGGGATCCCGACGCTAAAAAGGATCTTGAAAAAATCAACGAGTATTACGGTTTGATGGACGGCATGATCCGGGGATCCCAGAACACCGGGCCGTCGTTAAATAAAATGGGTGCCAATGCCGCCGGCGGTAAAACACCGTCCAGCGGCGGCAAGAATAAAGCCACCTTCGATCCCGCGACCGGAAGGTTTACCTATAAATGATCGAGATAGAACTTCCAGATAAGGGCATAACCGTTGAGTTTCCGGATGGGACTCCCGAATATGTCATGAGAAATACCATTCAGGCCGAATTTTACGGAGCGCCGTCTTTGCGCCAGGATGTTCCGAAAAAACCCGGCATGTTCGAAAGCATGATGCCGCGGCAATCCCTTCCCGAGCGGACCGCCGAAGCCCAGATCGGCCTGGAAGCCATGCAGCGGGGCTTGACTCCGGAACAATATAAGAGCGAAGTCTATCCCGAAGGATCCCGGTTAAAACGCCTTGAACAGATGGGGGACAATGTTATTTCCGGCGCCCTGGGGACCGCTGAAGGCCTGATCGGCGGTGTTGAATGGATTACCGGAAGTGAGACCGCTAAAGAACTGGCCAATGTGGCCAAAGCCTGGCGGGAAGAACTGGCGCCGGAAGATCCAACCTTTGTCGATGAAATCGCCATGGGCGTCGGATCCGTGGCCACGTTCTTTATACCCGGTATCGGTGTTGCCAGGGGCGCACAAGCGGCCGCACTCCTGGCGCCTAAATTGGCTGTCTGGGCCGGTGTGGGGGTTGCGTCTGCATTGGAAGCCATGACCGAAGCCGGTCTTGGATACAGAGAAACCCTTCAGGATACCAAAGACGTTAAAAAAGCAGAGGATGCGGCGTCGAAAACCTTCTGGATGAACATGGTCCTGTTGCCGGTGACCAATAAACTCGGGATCTTCGGTGACAAAGGCGGCAAAGTCCGAAAAGCCATTATGTCGGCGCTGATGGAAGGCAGCCAGGAAGGCGCCCAGGAGATCATTGCCGCGGTATCCCAAAACAAAGATATAGATCCGGAGGCGGTATTGAGATCCGCCGGCGTCGGCGCGATCGTTGGCGGCGGTGTCAGTGTGGTGACTCCGGGTGCAAAAGCCCCGGCAGAGAAAAAGACCGAAGAAAAACGCCCGGATCTTGAAGGCCTGGAGGAAAAATATAAAGAAAAGCCGGAAGATAAGGTCAAGGCTGCAGCTGAAGCCAGACAGGCCGAGATCGATAAGGCGTTTGAAGAAGCGCCGGAAGATAAAATCAAAACCGCAGCCGAAGCCAGACAGGCCGAGATCGATAAGGCATTTGAAGAACCTGTTGAAGAAGGGGTTAAAACAGAACCGGTTATCGAACCGACGGTACCGAAAACCGAAGCGGCAAAACCGCCGACAAAGCGCGAAAAGGCATTAAAAGAATACAAAGACTATATCGAGCAGCTGTCTCCGGAGGAAAAAGAAAAGGCAAAAGATCTGATCATCGATGAACCGGTTCATGCACTGACGACCATGCGTAAGATTCAAAATCGTCTGGCAGAACCTGAAAAAGTCAAGGCTGAAGAACCCGCCCAAAAAGCAGCGGCCGGACCCGATCTGATTAAAGCGGAAAAATATCCCAAAATCCTTAAAGAAAAAATAACGGCCAAAGACCTGGTCGAATCCAGAACAAGAGAAGAGATCCAGGAAAAACTTCAGAAAATATTCGGCACATATGAAACCTTGGAAGAACTGGATGAAATAGATAACAAGAAACTAAAAAACAAGCGTATTGAAATTGCCGACAAATACATGGGTGACTTAGAACGTGCCGCCGCCGATCGGGAATATGATACAACTGAATATCTATTGGAAGAGGCGTATGGCGCCATAGGAAAAAGTTATCTCGATCAATATGCTCAGACCCAATATTTTAAAATCACGGAAGACGCCCAACTCTTTGACATCGACGATATACAACCCACCGAAAAACCCGATAAAAGCAAATTAAAAAAAACCTGGCGTTACATGTCCGATGCCAAACGAAACCTGAAAGAAAAGCGCGAACCCCTGCAGCTGTTCAAACGACACGACGGCAAAATTATAATTTTAGACGGCAACCATACCTATTTTTCATTAAAGGATCGGGGTGAAAAGTTCGCTGTTGGAGAAATCAAAAAGAACATAAAACAACCGAAAGTAAATAATTTAAATGAATTATATGAGAGAGCGGAAAAGAACTATAAGGAATTAAAAGACATCACCGAAAAAACTGCCAAAAAATACAATGCCAAGGCCTGGTTCAGGCCGGACGCGCAGGAATTAAAATCAAAAGAACGTGTAAAGCGAAAAATCAAAGATTATCGCGGCGATGCGTCACGGGTAAAAGACGTGATCGCTTCGACCGTGAGCTTTAAAACCGAAAAGGAAATGTACCGGGCGCTTGAGGAATTCGATCGCGAACACGGCGTGCTGGAGTTAAAGGACCGTTTCAAAAAACCACTCACGACCGGGTATCGGGATATTTTGATGGTGGTTCGTCTCAAGGACGGCACGCTTGCAGAAATCCAGTTTACCAAAGACCGGCTTTTTGAAGCCAAAGAATACGGCCCGGGGCATAAACTTTATGAAGTACATAGAAAATTAGAAATTGCTGCAGAAGAATCGGGCAACAAAGAGGTAAAGGAACTTCGGGATGAATTAACGGAGATACAAAAGCAATACTATGATCATATTTATCAGTCAGACCCGGCCATATCTCTGGCCTTGACTTCGGGAATTTCATCTGAATTGAACCGGATAGCATATCGGCTGCGGGAACTTTCCGGCTCGACGCGTTTGGACCCTCTCATTATCCAAACCTTGTCATCCTTGTCGATGACACAGGGAATCCCCTCCCAATCCACAAAACGTTCGGACATAAAATCACCTCCTTCTAAAGACAAACAAAAGATAACACAAAAACCCGATAAAGTCAAGAATGTTGTAATCGGCGCCGACCGGAAGCTAATGGTTCCCGGGAGCGATCGGGAAACCATTACGTTTGCGGTGATGGAGCAAAAAGATTTAATTCCGTCTCATCGCCCGGAAACCTTTGCAAAGCACCCTCAATATCCCGAAGGTGTGCAAGAACGGATGTATCACAGCGATAAAAACGAGCAATTAAAAGTAATTGGCCATGCCAAAAACTTAAAAACCGATCTGATTTTAACGAACAACCCGGACGCCATTAACGGGCCGCCCATTGTGCTTGAAAACGGTATCGTGCTCGGCGGAAATTCCAGGGCCATGACCCTGCAGCGGGCGTATATATTCGATTCGCAATACGGCAAGGGAACTAAGTTCAAAAAGAAGCTGGTTCAATTTGCCGATCAGTTCGGCCTGGATCCGGAAAAGGTCAAACAGTTCGATGAACCCGTTCTGGTCCGAATCTATAAAGCGGAAGCCACGGATCAAAAAACACTCCACAAACTGGCCAGCCTGTTTAATGCGCCGTTGACCCAGGGAATGAGCGCTGAAGCCAAAACTGTATCCATGGGAAAGAATGTATCGCCGGAAACCCTGGAGAACATCGGCGTCCGGCTTACAGACCGCGATCTGACCTTACGGCAGCTGCTCGACAAGAAGGACGGTGTTGAAATATTGCGAAGGCTAATCCGGGATGGTGTTTTGACGGAAAACGAATTCAACACATATTACAACGACAAATATGATCAGCTGAATAGCGCCGGCAAAGAGATGATAGAAAAAACCATCCTCGGCGCTGTTATCGACGATCAGGACCTACTCAGCGTTGCACCAAAATCAATGACCAATAAAATCGCTTATATCTTGTCTCCGGTGGCCAGGATCCGCAGCCGGGGAGATCAGTGGGACATAACTCAGCATCTGAAAGATGCGTTTGAAATCGCGGTAAAGGTGAAGTCCGACAACAATATCGGAAGCGTCGATCAATTAATGGCCCAGGGAAGTCTGTTCGGCGATAAAAAACCGATGTCTTCGGAAGCGGTTATACTGGCGCATCTTCTTGTCGATGAAAAGCCAACGTCTTTATTGAAGCGATTCAGAGGATATGCGTCCGATGCCGCAAAGGACATCAAGAATCAGAAGGCGTTGTTTGCGCCGCCGTCTCAGCCGGAATCTTTTAACGAATGGTTTGGCGACAATTCTCCGTCAAACAATCTGTTCGACTCGGCCGGCAATGAAGCCGGATTTATCAATATTGATATGCTGGTTCCCAAGAAAATGGCAGAGAAAATAAAAAAGGCGGCACTCGGGGCGCAGAATTCCCGATTAGAGCATTGGTATAACTACATCCGCGGTCGTCAGGATGCCCAAATAAGCGTAATATTGCAGAAAAAGCACATGCCTCAATTGGGCAGCTGGATCCGGAACATGGAAAGCGTTCTGTCTCAAACCGATGAAGGTCGAAAGATATACGAATCCGGCCGGGAATTTAAGGAAAAAACCGTCCGGCGTTTTCGCGTATGGGAGGCTGAATATAATGCAGCGGTAGAAGGGCTATCCGACCCGGAGAAGAAGACAGTCCTGAAAATATTGGACAGCACCGAAGAAATCACCGGCGATCATCCGGCGGAAGTTGCAGCGGCAAAGGTCCGGACACTGCTAAAGGATGTGAGGGAATATCTTGTAAAGAACGGCCACCAGGTGAGCTATCTGGAAGGGTATTTGCCGCATGTCTTTCAAGGCCGGTTCTGGATCAGCACCAAAAATGAGTTTTCGCACAAGGTCGAAACCATCGGCCAGGCCCTGCAGATCGCCCAGGAATGGATCGAACAAGGAAAAACCAGGGTAAAGGTCATGCAAGACGCCTTTATTCCTCCTGACGATGCTACGATGCTTTCAAAACGCGGATACTGGCGCCTGATCAAAGCCATTCAAAAACAGGCCGGCGAATCCATCGAGATCTTTGAGGACCTGAGTACCGATGAAATACACCAGATGCTGTCCGAAGGCCAGGTGGCCAGGCCGAAACCCCGAAAGCGTTTTTTCGGTAACATGATGCGCCGTGTGGTGGACAATCCGAATTATATAAAAAATTTGGATGAGATCATGCGGCTGTATTTTTACGGTGCATCGAGGAAAGTCGGGCAGGATATTTTCTGGCGCAAGGTTCAGCGGAACATGGATGCCATGCCGGCCGGAGATCAGCGATTAAAGCAATTCATTGAAACGGTATATTTGCCGGGCACTTTAGCACATCCGACCAATATGGAAGAAGCGATTGCAGATATATTTCACAAATTAAAAATTGTGCCGGGGTTTACCGGGCAGGATTTCCGAAAGATCATGCACAATGTCAACCTGGTTCAATATGTGTGGGATCTGGGCCTTTCCGGATCCTCGGCCATTGCCAATGCATCGCAATTCTTTATGAACGCGTATCCCATTGTCGGTGAAGTGAGCGCGGTAAAAGGATATCGAAACGGTGCAAAAACCTTTTTCAATAAAAAACTGTTGGCTGAAGTTGAAAAAATGGGAATTACCCAGGGTGTGAGCGCCATCACCGGTGAGATCCTTGTCAGCAAAGACGCAATGAAAGAATTTAAAAGCAAAATGCTGTTTAAAGCCGGTCCCAAAGGGTTCGCGGAAGCAACCCTGATACCGTTCACTACGGTTGAAGTGATGAATCGTTTTTCCACCTATTGGGCGGGTAAAGATTTTGCGGCAAAGCAGCTGGGAAAAGGAAAATCCGCGGCAAAGACAGCACGGTTGGTTGTTCCCGATACGTCCAGCCTGTTCGCCCTGGGCAGAGAGATCGATGATCGGCTGGCCGATGAAACGACGACGCAAAATGACTCCTGGAAGGCAAAGACCCGGCGGCTTCAGGAAGAGTTTGCCCGGAAATTCGGATATGAGCTTAACGATAAGGTAAATTTTCGCGTGGGCCGGGAAAACCTACCCCAGATCATTCGCGAAGTACCGGCCCGGCTGTTTTCTCCCTATAAATCCTTTTTACTGAATCAACTAAAATACACAGTGGATACGCTGAATCCAAAAGGGATTAAGACGAATCCTAAAAAAGCGCTCCGTTTTACCATCATGACACTGGCTTTGGCCGGCGTGGCCGGAAATCCGATTGTATATGGATTGTTTCAAATGCTGCGGTATTTATACGACCAGCTGTTCGATGTTGACATCGAGAAAGAATTAAGACGCAAGAATCTGTTGCGCGGGATCCCCGGCAAATTGGGGCTGGATATTTCCGGATCCGTGGCCATCCAAATGCCGACGCGGTTATATGACCTTTTGGGCCGTTATGGAAAAATAGCCATAGAATTAGGCAACCTGGGCTATGAAAAAGGTACCGGCGCCGGCACGATTCGAACAGAACGCAAATTGAAACGCCAAACCATGCCGGCGCAAATGCAAAGGGTCGTGGATGCCATGGAGATCCTGGAGCGTGGCGAATATATCACGCCGATCAGCAGGACACCGGTGGGCCTGACTGAAAAGCCCTGGGTGGCCGCTGTAAAACGAGCGGCCGGTATTCTTCCGGCGGATGTGGCCAAGGCATTTGACGAAGAACGCGAGATCGAGCGGCTGAAGCAACGATACAAAAGCCTGTCATCGGACCTGACAGAACGTTGGGCGGAAGCCGTAAAAAACGGTGATCCGGAGAAAATGGACCGGACCATCCGAAAAGTTGTTCATAACGTAACTGATGCGCTGGATCGATTGTCGGCGGCAAAAAGCCCGGATCAAGTGACCCGAGCCATGACAGACCTTTTATTCTGGCAGGCCTGGATCGAAAAAGATGAAAAATTTAAAAATGCCGTTTTAAGAAAACAGATTCCCAGGCAGATTATGAAAAAAAGAAAATTGCCGAAGTATCTGCAGCCCGAAGCGGCGGCGCCGTAAACTGAAACACGATTTGTTAACTTTAACTTAACAAATGTAAATGGAAGTTAACAAACAGACTTCCAAATTCAGGGGATTAATGGATAGTTTTCTAAAAATATTGCCGGTGATCATCATGGTCGAATGTTTTGCCGCATCCATTCCGCTGTTTATCTGCCAGAGATGGGGCAGCGGTGTTTATTGGTTTGCCGCAGGGATGCTCAATTTTGCGATTATCTTCGGTGTTAAAAAGTATGGATAAAGCGATGATATTTAAAAAACGCGATCATGAGCGATTATTGTCGATTAAAGGAAACGGTGTCTTTCTGCCGGCGCCGCATCGATGGCGATCCGGATCCGCGCTGCAGCTGGCCGATCGGCAAAGACGGAATCAATAAAATCAATATGTTACAAAATGGTTGTAAAATTGAATAAAAAAAACGCAAAAATTTTACAAAAATTGAGTTCTCTTATTTTCATTCATTTACTTCGATTCTCTAATAAAAATGGATAATGTATATGTTAATTTAATGTTCAAGGTGATTGTTTTGGGTATGCTTGCATGGGCATTGAAGGGATATATCGTGGAACGGACCAAAAAAGTGAAAGCAAAAGATCAATATTTGACCCAGGAAGAAATAGAAACGCACTGTGAAAAAGAGCATCAAAGACTGAAAAACAGCCTGGTTTCAAAAATCGATCATTTGGGCGAATTGATCAAGAAGGACCTGGACCACGGCAACGAGAAGTTCGATAAAATTCAAAAAGACATCGATATTCATAAGACATTGCTGGCGGATGTAGGTTCAACGCTAAAATTGTTGGCTGAAAAAAACGGTATAAAGATAAACTAAAAAAACGGATTCCATTCGGATAGGCCGTCCGGATGGAGAATTGAACAAAAAAGGCGCTGGTACGGGCGTATCCCCGAACCACGCGCCTTTTTTGTTTTACCAAATGTATTACCGGGAGAGAAAAGATGAAAAGATTTATTAAAAAACCGATGGTTATTATCTCATTTCTGTTTTTCGCGCTTCTGGTTTCAGCGCTGCAGTTCACGCCGCCTGAAATCATATATAAAACCTTTATCCGGCCGGCGGCGGCGTCAAATATTACCGATCTATCCGGCATTACCGGGCATGTCGGCAAGGAAGATATTAAATGGGGTACCGGCCTGGACACCGATACCTTCACGGTCCCGACCTATACCGGCGGTACGGTTATGTTGACCAAACTTCCGTCTCTATATGCCAATGCCGCATCGATCATCAAGGGCAAATGGTATGTATCGGCCATGGCCGGCGATCACGGCAATGCGGCATTAACCGGATCCCTAGCCTGGGTGATCAATACCCTGGGCGCGGATCCGGCCAATATCGATCTGCCCGGCAATCAAACGTATTCCCTCACCACCAACCTGGCCATACCGGAAACCATTGTTCTGGATTTCCAGCGCGGCGCCATCCTGGGCGGTACCGGCAACATTTCCGGATCCGGATTAAAACACATCCAGGCTGGTTCATGGCAAATATTTTCAACGACCGGAACCATCACCTTTCCGGATGGATCCAAACTAGAATCCTCCTGGTTCGCTAATTTTGAAACGGCGGTAAACGCTACAGGCACATCAAACACCATGCTCAACGCCGACGATGCTTCTATCATGTCAGTAGCCGTGACTGTGCCTGCTACCTGTGCCGTGATTATTCAAAAGGGCGGTTCAATAGATCAGGCCGGAAATGCTTTGACATTTGCCGGACCTGTGATTTTTCAAGGCGGCACCATAGATAATGATGCGGCGCTTACCTTCAATGGGCCGCTTACCATGTCTGGCGGTACTATAACTCAAACAGCGACGATCACCATAAACAAAAGTTTTGAAGCGGGAATTTATAATGTTGGTTTTGATCCATCTTATACCGTTACTTTTGCTATGGGTGCAGTTAAAGAAGTTTACTCTCAATGGTGGGGGGCAAAAGGGGATGGCACAACAGATGATACAGCAGCATTCACAGCCACCTTTGCCACATCTAATGCAGGAACATATCCGATTCCAGTAAAACTTGTAAACGGAAATTATCTAATTACTGACACACTCACCGTAACAAGCGGTATGATTATTGAGGGCAGCAATAAATCTATCTATTCAAACTCTCAAACAGGTATAGACGATAAACCTGCTTGTCTTATTACATTTGCTCCGACAGCATCAAAAGATTTGTTCTCTATCCATGAGATAACTCCAGCGACAGGAAATTACGCATCGAACATCCGTATAGCTGATCTTGCTATAAAAGGAAATTCAACAGGAGGCGTGACCGATAGTAGATATGCCCTCAATTTAGACATGGTAGCCCATAGCACCTTTGAAAATCTTGCTATTAGTAGGTTCGTGAAAGGTCATTATGCAACCCAAGCAATGACGAACCGCTTTACGAATGTTTACATTGGATATTGTGTTGAGGATTGTATCTATTATGAGATAGGCGGTAATTGGAGCACATCGGATGTTTGGAATGAGTGCATTTTTCGTCAGACTCCTAGTGCAGGAACAATAACAAAAGGTTTTAATATTACCTTTGATTCCTGCCTGTGGGAAAGTTTGGGAGTTGGGCTTATAATTTATCGAGAATGTTCCGAGATCGTATTGATTAATCCATACGTTGAAAATGTGCCAACAGTTGATGAAGGAACTGTTTGGAATGTTGGCAATTATGGAACGACCACATTCGCTGGAAATAATTTCAGTGTTTACGGTGGTGTCTCTATAGGGCGGATAGCCACCTATGGAGGGAAAACGGGAACGTGGATGAATGTAAATTATATTTCAGGCGTTCGTGTTATTGGAGGGCATATCCAAAATTACACGATTGGGTTAGCTTCCAACGATGTTGATAATACTCCGGAGGATTCTGTTTACATATCAGGGCCATCCTTTGATGATGTTGATGTTCCTTTTTATGATTTGGCTGGAAAAATGTGGGGAAGTTATCCAACTGGAGGGTTAGATGGCACTATTGCTCCCGAACTTGCTTTTAATAGCCTTATTATGGGTGGACACAATATTCAATATGGGGCAACTGCTCCCGCAGCTGGAACATGGGGCATTGGAGATCAAATATGGAAAACCGCACCGGCAGGAGCCGCAAGTCCTGGGTGGATATGTACTGAGAGTGGGACCTTTAGTGCAGCGACAGACAGCACAGGGGATACGGATGGCTCAACAGCAGTAATCACGGGTATGACAGATACCTCTGATTTTGTTTTAGGTCAATATGTTGATGTATCGGCAGGATTTCCAACAACGGGACCATATAAAATAATAAAATTAACAACGACAACCATGACCATAGATACAGCATCCAATTCGGCGCAGAGTAATATTACAGTTGATACATCTGATCCAGTATGGAAAGCCATGGCGGATTTGGGAGCATAAAATGAAAACAATCACAGCAGACGAAATAGAGAAAATTGTTCTGGAAGCCTGGCCCCTGCACGACTTAAAAATTTACTGGTAATACAATATCAAAAAAACAGAAAGGCCGGATTTTTCAATCCGGCCTAACTTATTGATTTTATTTGGTCGGGACGAGAGGATTTGAACCTCCGACCCCAGCGTCCCGAACGCGGGGTATCATCAATTAAATCAATTAATTACAATTGATTGCGGCATAAATTTTTTGGTAATACTTTGATTTTTTTAGTTACCAAACTGATTAGGGATTTCTAAAGCAGGAAGCTTGTTAACCAATTCTCGAAGCTTCTCAATATCAGGTTCATTTTGAAATCTTTTTAATCTCAACTTGCTTTTACTTCTTATATTGGAAGGCAAGAATTTATCCGCATTATGATGAGTAACTGAGATTTTTAAATAATGACAAGATTTAATGATTTTTTCCAAAATAATTGCATTGCTTTTTCCGAATAAATGAATTCGTAAATGTTTTTCGGGAAAATATTTACTGTAAACAAATAATTGCCCTATAGCCTTTTTCCAGCTTCTTACATTTTTTACTTCGATTATTTCATCCGGGGTCAATATGTCTATTCTTCCGGATTTTATGGTTACCTGAGACTCAACTTTTTCTTCATCATACCATTCTGCCAATTTGGAATAAAGCTTTCCTGCTACTTGAGATTCTTTGCTTGTTTTAGAATTTGGCATAGATTGATTTTTTGACGAATCATTTTTTCTTATATAACTATTTAAAGATAGAGCCTTATTTCTCAATCTGGCTTTCTTTTCACCTTCTAATCCGCGCCCGAAATATTCACGGGAATAGCCGCTTTTTTTGGATTTGTCACGATATTGGACTATCCATCTGCCGTCTTTTAGTTGATGAACGCTCATTCCGGGATCTCCAAAAGCCAAGTTTATTGAGCTTAGAACTTAATTTGATGGCATTTGTAAACTTATATTCATAAAGGTTTAACCGATTCTCGATGATTTTCGCGTATAGGGGGCCGTAGGCAGGGTAAGATTGCAGTAAAACATTACCTCAGCGCCACGAGGTCGGCCCATATGTGCTGAGTAGGAAATATCGAATTCCGCATAAGCCTCACCCGTGTAAAGCTTCAGTATTTCAGGGACGTTGTCGTAGGTTACAATCCAAGGAAAGGATATTGAACGAATAAGGGACGCCATACTTGCGTGGTCGGCTGGTGTGTAGTAATTACTATACAAAAGCTTGCCTTTATTGAAATAAGGAGGGTCAAAATATAAAAGGCATTTCTGCGGTAGCGACGGAGTGAGCTCGGTGATTAGTTCCCATGCATCAAGATTAAACAGTTTAATCCGACCCCCATATTTGGCGATCAGACTAATTCTTTCGAGCAGATCTTCCTTATTAAAACGGGCATTCAACTTATACGGACCTTCCTGGTTTTTACCACCAATAACTCCAGCTTGAAGAATGCCGGATCGATTTGTTCTGTTTAGGAAAAACGTAGCAAAACCAATATCTGTTACAGAGTGTTGTTCAGGGCAGGCATGCACTAATTTTTGCTCCCCCCACACCTGCATAGTCACAGGGGTATCTTTAATTCTACGGGAAAGAGCTTCCGTGTCGTTGAGCACGGACCACCAAAAGGCGTGGATCAGAGGGTCTATATCATTAATCACAACTTCCCAGACATACCCCTCGAGCAATAAAGTTAGGGCTACTGCTGCTCCACCAGCGTAGGGCTCCACATATGTACCGTCGCATAGGTTGTTGTACCGGCAAAGCTGTTGAATAAAAGGGGCAAGCTTACCTTTTCCCCCCGGATAGCGAAGTGGTGAAAAATGATACATAATTGGCCTCTAAATGTGATGTATAACAGAACATATTTATTTTGGCCAGTATTATTCCCAACATTTTACCAGGAAGAAATAAATATTATCCCAAAACGTGCATACCTCGCGTGGATTAGGGTTATAATCAGGATTATGGACCCATGCGTGAAGTGTGTGTGCAGAAATTAATTCCTCGGAACTACTCATTTTTACAAGTTGTTCGCGTTGTGGTTGTTTAATTGTTTCGACACTTTCCATATATTTTGCAGTTGCGGTGATACGTTGATGGAGTTTTGTTTTGCGGGGAATTGTATTTTTTTCCATATAACAATCAACACTACGTTCAAGAACCAGGCGGAGGAGCACACCAGCAGCTATGGTGGCATCACGCACATCAATTCCCGAAGATAGTTCCACAAGGACGGTGTTGAGTTTAGTCTCGCTACCAGGCACAGGAAGTCCCACTCCTCGTTTAATAACTCTTTTTCGATCCCACGGTGGTTTGCTTTTGACAGGAATCTTGGATGCACTCGGCGTCTTTCCACTTGTTGGTTGCACTCCTGATGGTGGGACAGGCTTGGGCAGCGGTGTAGGTTCCTCGAGACCTCTAGGCCCAAACAGCTCACCTATATATTCCTCACGGTCTTTATCATCGAAGACGTCACTTACTTTTTTTCTATCCTTAACTTTAGTGAAATCAATAATTATTTCCTTCAGGATATTTAAAACTTCCTCCTCCTTACCAGTAAAATAAAATTGTTGTCCATCCCAGAGGATTCCGATTCGCCTACTCACCTCGGAATCCTGGAAAAGCCGTTGCATAGTACTAATATATACTTTTCCCGCTTCAGCCACCCCTTTTTTTTCAAGATATCCGCAAACCGCCCTTGCCAGTGGGTATCTTAACTTTCCGTCCATATCGGCCTGTAAATTATCTTGAGCCCTTGCGTCCCAATCAACTTGACCGACGCCTCCTTGCATACCCAGATGTTCTAGTTTTCTATACTCGATTATAGTTGCTTCGTCCGCAGTTAGACAGTCGATTTTTTCCGGAACCATTCCCGATGCAACGGTTTTTTTAATAGCCTGGAAAGAGCGCTTGTAATTGTCTGGAGCTTCTGCAGGATTATTAAGGACTTTAAGTGTCGCTATTCTTCTGTTGCCATCTCGCACAACCCAGCGTCCCTGTTCGTTTTTAGACACCACTACGGGTTTAGGTGAAAGTCCATTTTTCGCAATATGTCCGGCGAGCTTAGTCATTTTCGACCCAAATTCCTTAAACATAATTTCGATACAGTCAATTTGGCTTTCGAGAGGGCCGAGTCGATAGTTATTCTGGTCAAGCAGAATTTCGGAAACTGGTATTGGACCTGTTCTCTGAAATTTTGATCGCATCGTTTATTCCTTTCTATTTTTGGATGGTCCAGTGTTTGTGGCAGATATTTTTGATGTCGTTTATTTTAAAGTTTTCCAAAACCATGAGGAAAAGACTGAATATCCAGACCAGGAAAGTGGTGTAAATGATTTTGAGAAATAGTTCCATGGCGGGTCCAAGGTTTTTATTTTTGAGAAACTTATAATTTTACGTGCGTACCAACTTTCCCATCATATTATCAATGAATTTGGATTTTTTAAAAAATATTTGTTTGCTTATGAGTTTTCTTTGCCTTTTTATCTGCCTTTTTAAATGTGGCAGGAGCAAATGTAGGATGTTCAAGTTTTTTGCCACTAAGTAATTCTTCAATAGTTAAAATCTGTAATCTCGGAAATTTATATTTAGGAAAGAGTTCGGGCACATAGAATCCTGCTGTAGCTGCCTCTTTAAGCATTGGCTTGGTAGGTTTATCTAATATGATCAAAGATCCAATAGCAGCATTTTCACGTTCCATAACACCTTTTAAATCTCTAACATAAGCGGGGCCAACCTTACCGCTTTTAACTTGTATAACAACTTTTTTGGGTCTTTTGCTACCATCAAAGAATAAAATCTCCCCATCAATACCTTTATCGGCGCCTTTTTTTTTGTCTTGAGCTGGACGGGCACCAACCAAACCTAAAGCCCACCATTCAAATTGATACCGATTTTCATTTGCTAGAGCGTAGGCACCTCCTAAGTCTTTTGGATCACCTAATACCTGAAAATCAGACAATTCAGGTAAATACTTATGGATAAAAGCATCATTAAGTCTGTTTTTGATAAGAGTTATCGCCAGATGAGTGATGTCAATACCTATCCACTTTCTATTAAGCTGTTCAGCAGCTATGATTGTGGTGCCACAACCACAAAAAGGATCAAGTACAACGTCACCTTCATTACTGCTGACTTCAATGATACGCTCAAGAAGTGCATCTGGTTTTTGCGTAGGAAATAACTGTTTAACTGGAGCAAGACGCTTGATATTCCAAACATCATCTTGACGAACACCTTCAGACTCTTCTTTGCCTGTTTGAGAGGGGAGGCGCTTACCATCCTCGTCATACCCTGAAATGATTTTAGCAGAACCAAATCGTTTCAATGTCGAAGGAGCACGTTCCATAAAAATTTGATTGAATGTCCGATCGCGTGTATCTGATTTTGAATAAAAAAATAAAATATCGTGATTTCGTTGAAAAGTATAACTTCCAGACGACCATTTGCGATAATGCCAAACAATTTCATTTATAAAATTATTTGCTCCAAACACAGCATCCATTAACAACTTCAAATAATGACTTGCCGTCGGATCACAATGAAGATAAATACTTCCAGTTGGTTTCAACACTCGGTGTAATTCTAAAAGTCGAGGTGCCATCATTGTTAAATAGGCCATCATATCATTTCGTCCAAGGAATACTTGATACGCCTCTAAAAGATTAGCTATTTTTGATGGGCCATTCTTTATCACATCATAATAGACTTCTTCGGATTCTTGACTCCAATGCCACGTATCTTCAAAAGCTGAAATTTGTGCAGCTGATTGTGTGCCGTTTTTTTCATCATAGAGTACGTTATAATTAGCTTTTGAGTTAAATGGGGGATCAAGGTAAATTAAATCGACGCTTTCAATGGCAACATGTGCCTTTAATATGTCTAAATTGTCACCAAAAAATAATTTGTTCACATCCATATTAGCTCCGTCTAAAAATGTGGTTGGTTACATCAAAAAATTATTAAGGTATTTCAGCATGGAATCTTTTGTATTATCAATCCGGTAGAGTTAATTCCGGAAGTTTGTTTATTGTTTTGCGGTGCAGCTTGGTGTTTGTGTGCTGGTAGATCTTCATGGTGGTCTCGGTCCGGGAATGACCCATGATCTCGGATGCTGATTTTAGATCGCCTTCTTCGCCTAAAACAGTGGTGGCGAAACTGTGCCTGAAATCGTAGATCCTGAGTCGGCGGGTAATGCCGGCTCTTTTTTTTGCGGCGTTGAATGCGGTTTTTATTCGTTGTACCGGACGGCCGCGGTACGTTATGATTTCAGGTATTTTTTTGTCCTTATCTTCCACCTTCCATTTTGTCATCATTTTTAGAAATGCCGGATGAATCGGTACAAGCCGCGATCGCGGCCCTCCCTTGCGGGATGATCTGACCAGGATGGTTTCAGCTTCAAGATCCACGGCGGTCCATTTCAAGGACAGCAATTCTTTTTCACCCGGTCGCAGTCCGGTGTAAAAACTGATTAGCAGACAGCGGCAAAGGTGATCGGCTGAATGTATGATGAGATCCCGGATCTCATTTAACGTCGGCGGTTCGATGATGGCATCGTCGCGTTTGGGTTTTTCGTAATTGGCCAGGGGATTGCTTTTGATGTATTCGCGCTTGACCGCCCAATTCAGGATGGCCAGGATATCGCTGATCTCGCGGTGCACTGTTGACCGGGTGATTTTCCGCGGATCGCCGTTTTCATCCAGGAGGATTTTGCGTTTTCTGTTTTTTTGATGCCCGGTCCAGACCGTTACGTTTTGTTTGAGGCGTTTTGCAATGTATTTATCCATCCGCCTGGGGGATATCTTGACAGCCTGGAAATGTCCTATTTCCGGCAGGATAACACCATCTAATTTATAAAGAAGTGCATCCATGGAGGTTTTTTCCATGGTGCCGAGTTTGGCAGCCATGTACTCAGTCGCAAGGTCTTCGAATTTTTGGGATGATGCTCGAGGTGTGCGGTGGGTGTAGGATCCGAGATTCAGTTCGTCGTTTCGTGACCGGGCCTGTTTTTCGCCTTCCAAGCCGCGGCCGAAATATTTGCGGGAATAGCCGCTTTTTTTGGATTTATCTCTATATTGAACTATCC
>Ga0307376_10000647_pt1 | contig 42853 bp, 35 predicted proteins | sample TR2MG_FD_202536 | JGI IMG/M metagenome (GOLD analysis project Ga0307376, IMG submission 202536) | Soil microbial communities from Risofladan, Vaasa, Finland - TR-2 | ecosystem: Environmental > Terrestrial > Soil > Coastal area > Acid sulfate soil | place: Finland: Risofladan, Vaasa | collected...
TGGAGATGAATCTACAATACAAGCGTATGTAAAGGGTCAAGGTCGAGAAAAAGAATATATAAAGATACACAGTCAGCAACTGTCTTTGTTTTAATACCTCGTCAGCTCTGCTGCGAGGTAGTTTATTATTGATTGATTCTTCCATGGTTTTATTGCTGTATTGATTAAAAATGAAGTATTTAAAATTACGAAAAATCAGTTATCTATTGATTATAATACCCTGTAAAATTTCCCTCGCCGAGCACCAATTTCCCTATCCGAGCACCAATTTCCCTCTCCGAGAGGCAAATTCCCTCTCGGAGCGAGAAAAAGGTCGCTTCGAGAAACAAAAAGGTCGCTCGGAGAACCAAAAAGGTTTCTCCGGGAGAGAAAAAGGTCACTAGCCGCGAGAAAAAGGTTTTCCTGAGCGAGAGAAAGGTCACTCAGAGAATCAAAAAGGTTTCTCTGAGTGAGAAAAAGATCGCTTGGAGCGACAAAAAGGTTTCTTGGAGAGGCAATTGGGGCGAAAAGGAGGAAGCGGTGGGGGAGTGTAGAGGTTGAGTTGGAGGGGTTGCCCCACTTTTTCGGAAGGATATGGAGGTAACCCCCTTGCTATGTAAAAAAAGCAGGAAAGCTGCATCCGGTGAAGCGGTTAGTAGGCGGTGCTGTTTGCACCACCTACTGCAGCTTTGCTTCCGGGGGGGGTGCCTCTTTCCTGCAACCAAACAAACAGGCTAGGCATCAACAATATTCAACTTTGGAGCCCTAGCCCTACCACGTTAGAGGTATTGGGGCTGCCCTAACTTTGGGTGGGTGCAGCGGTTTTGCTCCTGCCCGGGAACCGGGACTGCAGGTCGTCGTATACGGTTTTCATACCGCCCACATCGGCCTTGGCGGCACCTTTTACAGCACCGTAAAAAATAAGGGCAGCGGAGTAGGCTTCGCTACCGGTGAGCATGGTGGTGTCGTCTATTCTTTCGAGCAGCTGCTTGAGTGGCCGCAGAATTTTCGACATGGATGTTGCTGCATTTACATCCTTCTCAAATTCGGGTATATTCAAAAAGGGAGGTACCACTCCCGGATTTTGCTTGGCGTATTCCAACGATTTGGTCACAAAGGCCAGCGTTTTGTCGCCCATTTTGGGGAGGTCGTGGCGGTCTTCCGCCGATAGGTTGATGAGCATGGGTAGGTCACTCTCTATTTGCGCAATGGCATCGAGAATGCTCTGCTCCACCTCGGGGGTGATGCTGAAGGAGACTCTGTTTTCCATAGTTCAATAAGTTTTAGTTTAAACAATCTGTGCATAGATATGCTACATGCTTGAGATTCTCTCAACGCTGATACTTATTACTTGGCAGCGGGAATATACCCGTGCCGCTGGCTGTATGGTGGTGTATTGCTTTCCATGGCTTTGCTATTTTAGGTCGTTGCTGTTGATAAGGGTGTAGGTAAAGGAGTTGCCCCAGTGCTTTACGGCCTCGGTGCACATGCCCATGAGCTGGTCGAACTCGAAGGAGTTGGCCAGCACCTGACATCCGGCAGACCATTTATTTACATTTAACGATATCCCGTTATAGGTAGCCCGGTGAATATTGATACCGTAGCTGTTGCCGGTGGTCTCCTTGCCCGAGCTGTAGTCGAGCACGCCATCCTTGTTGTAATCGCGGATAACGGTGAGGTTGCCAACTTGTTGCAGAGCCTTGTAGCCCTTGTGAAGCCCCAGCTTGTGGCTTCCGGGATACTGCCCCTCCTTTACAATTGCCGTTCCAAGGGCGTTTTCGGGATGCTGCAGCCAGTATAGCCCGGGGTCGGTGGTGGCTTGGTAAACCACAAAGTTCCAATTCCCCTTGTATTTCCATAGCACGGCAATCCAATCGTCGAAAAGGTTGGGCTTGCCGGCGTTGTTTCGAATGCCTACAAGGTTGAGGTTATAGGGCTTATCATCTGCCTCAAAAATTCTATACCCCTTGCTTTTTAGGGCATTGTATACGGTGGTTTGAGAAATGTTGGGCATGGCTAATGGATTTAGCTGTTAACGTGGCTTGTTATAGAGATTCAGCACCGGAATATCCACGCAAATGGATACGCTAAAGCGGGTATAGCTGTTGTTGTAGCTGTTTTGTGTGGCCGAAACGTTCCGCAGCAGCGGTCCAAGCTGGTAGCCCACGTTAACCGATATGGGCGACTTGGGAATACCAATGGAGTAGAATAGTCCGGGGGAGATTATGTCCTTGAGCTCCACCTTGGGGGCGGTGCTGGTGCTGTCGCCGGCGAAGCGGAAAGCGGTAAGTGCTCCTATGTCTACCACCGATACAAACAGCGTGTGCGACCAGTGCCTTTGCTTGCTGCACCATTTGTTTATAAACGGAATTACATGCTGCTGGCCTGTGCTTATGGCAAATCCAATGGGGGCTGTAACGCCGTAGCTGTTCCACTTTTTAAAGGTAACCTCCTGGTAGCCGTGGTCTATTCCCTTTATCTTCTCGTAGCCGGCATACATTCCGCAGTAGGCATTCACGGAAACATTGAACGCCGATTCCCTCTTTGTGCGGGCTGAGCCTGGCGGTAGCGCAATGGCGTCGATGGCCGTTTTAACCTCGTCGGAGGTTTTGGCCTGTGCAACCGATGCCATGAGCGAGCCGTAGAGGAAGAGCTTCTCTTTCACCTTGGGCGAGATGTGGAATGTTACGCCAACCGTGGTGCCGTTCAAGGGCTGGTTGAGGTGCTTGCTTATTACCACATCGTAAATGTGCGCACCGTTAACAATGGCTGCTCCGTAGTTGCAACGGTTGATGGCAAGGGTAAGGTCGCAGGCAGTTTGTGCTACGTCGAAGAAGTCGTGGAGGGTGTCGGCTAGCTGTGGCAGGTTTATGTAGGGCAGCTTACCGGCTTGGGTGGCCTGTTTAAAAATGTCGAGTGAGGCGTTGGCATACTTGGCGTAGAATTCAACCGCAAGGGAGTCCTTCATGGGCGTTTGGTAGCTGTCCATGAGCTGCTTGAGGGAGTTCACCTTCCCTTCAAACTGGTAGAGGTATGTCACATACTTGTCGTAACCATTGTTGAAATCCGTTGCCAACTGGCTTAGCGCTGCCACTAGGGTTGTTTGGCTAAACTGAATGGAGTTGTAGGGTGGCAGTATGGCCTGTTGGTAGATTAATCCAAGGTAAATTCGAAAGGCAACCTTATCGCCAACGAGCTCATTCAGCTGCGCTGTGCTAACCCAGTAGCTTTTGTCGTCGGTTGGAAATTTGCGAAGCGAGGCCGATACGAGCTGAAGGGTTTGGATGGCCCCCTTACTGTCGGGTGAAAGCTTATCGAGGTAGGTTACAGGATAGCTGTTGAGAATATCGCCCGGATGTACTTTATTCTTCAATTCGGAGGCAAGGTAGCAGCCACTGTTCAGCAATGCCTCCAGCTCGGGAAATTTTGCAAAGAAATCGGGGTGGTTGTCAACAATAGCGGGGAGCGTGTTGGTTAGGTCGTTTAGGTCGTTCTTAAAGCATTCGCGTAAGGTTTGGAGGTATCCTTCGTAGTTGTAAATTTCCTCTCCAATGGTGGTAAGCGCTCTGTAGGTTTGAGGGAATATAGTTTGTAAATCCTTGTACTCCGGTTTTTCAATCTCCTCCTGAAAGCGGGAGAAGAAGGCGGCGTTCAGCTCCAGCTTGGTTCGTTCAACAATAAACTTGGCAAAGCCGTCGGCAAGGGTGGTAACGTCGAGGCCTCCAAGCTGACCGAGCCCTTTCCCAAATTCGTTGGCATAGGCTGCAATGTTGAATGTGCTGGTGTTGACAGACTGGCTTGCCGAGTATGGAATTTTGAAAAAGGGATTTTGGGCGAAGGTTTCGGCTAGTTCTTTGTAATTAGTGGCATTTGGCTTATACTTTTTTAGTATTTTGGCAATGGTTGAACTGTCTTCATTGGTTGATACAATTAATGTTGGACATCCATTTATCAAGATGTATTTGAATTTTGCTAACTCTTGTGCGTCGTAAAATGGATTCTGGGAAAGGGCGCATGGAGCGATGGCAAGCAACAAAAGAGTAAGTATTGTTAAATTTTTCATGGCTTTATCGTTTTTAGAATTTTTAAAGGAGCGATGATTTTCCCATACTGAAAACTGTCGGTTTCTTTTAACAACATGGGACTTAATTGCAATGCCTTATAAGTTGGATTAACCCTTCGTTGCTCCTCAACGAAAAGGGCACAGAGGGCAGCAACAAACGGGGTTGCTTGGCTTGAACCGGTGAGCCTTGCGTACCCGTTGTTAATGTAGGTGGAAAGAATATTGTCTCCGGGTGCAAAGATGGTTGTCTCGCCCGTAAGAATGGAGCTTGCAATGGGCATCCTGTTTTGGTCGATGGCTCCAACCGAAATTACGGAATTGTAATGAGCAGGATAGTAAATATGGTCACAGCGAAATCCATTGGGTTTATTTCCTGCTGCACAGATAAAAAGTATCCCATGGTCTATCCCAACTTTAACAGCTTGTTCGAGGTCGCTATCATTTGATGGAAAACCTTGGCTTATAGATATAACATCTACATTTTGTTGAATAGCCCATTCAATTGCCGTTTTAAGGTAATAACTATTATCGCGGACAATGTCGTGAGTTACTTTGCATACATAAATTTCGGCATCGGGGGCAATACCCAATAGGTTCCCGTTTCCGTCAGAGGTAGAATTGATTGTTCCAATGCAGTGAGTTCCATGCCCGTCAATGTCTTCGGTTCCTGAAGGACTTCCGGTAACGTCGTGCAGCAGGTTTTTGTCCAATTTGAGAGCTGGATGAGTTAGGCATACCCCCGTGTCCAGCACGGCTATCTTTATTCCCTTACCTGTAAACCCCTGGGAATGAAGTGTGGGTATGCCATAGTCATCCAGCCACCAGTATTCTTGCATTACTTATGGCTGTTGAGTCGATTTTGCTTTTTCTTCTGCAGAAGTGGCGACTCCCAGTGAGCCGCGCAGCTTCACAATCTTGTTTAGCAGGTCGAACCAGAAGGGTGCTCCAAGGCTAAGGGCAATTGCTGTAATGAGGCAGCCCCAGAAATTATCCCAGCTGGAATACCACATTGCCTTTAGGTAGCAGTGCCTGCTTGGAGTGTCTTTACCGTTTTTCATTGCAGTAGTGGAAGTTGTATCCGTGGTACAGTTTACTCGTTTGGTGCCCAATACGTCAATACTCTGGGAGGCGTAGAGTTGAAGCGTGTTAAGGTTTTTAATGAGCGAATCTCTTACTGTGGAGTCGTTTGCAAATGTTGTATCGGCAGCCAGCTGTCCAGCCAGCTGAACATATTGCTCGCGAGCTTTGGGGTCTTTGGAAAGTTTATTCACAATTTGAAATGAATCTACGTTGAAAATGGTCGCCAGAACGAGCCCTACGATAAATGTAATAAGGGAAATACGCCTTTTATACCAACCGCTTACTCGCGCCATGGTGTCGTCGTACCATGTTTCCAACTTTTCCTTAAACTTTTCTAGGTCGTTTTCGGCATCATTCAGCAAGTTGAGAAGATACTTACCCGTTTGGGTATATTGCTTGGCCTCAAGTGCAGCTCGGATTTTGTCGAGCGTTGCAGCTCCTTCCTGCGATTGATCTTTCAGCAGCTGGAGCAGTGCCTGCGAAAAATTCCGGGCCTTAAGATAGGCCGGCTTATTGAAGATTTTCCAGAGACCGCTTGCCATGTACTTTATGAGCGGCATTTGATAGAACTCTTTGGCGAAAACGGGTTGCGTGTCGTCATCGAGCATGCGCTTAATTCCTTTTTCCAGAAACCTTGCCCTGGTTTGAAAAATGGTGGCAATGACTTCCACCAGCGTTGTAGCAAATAGGCTGTAGAGGGTGTAAATAAATACTAATCCCAATGCCACGTCAATTGCAATACTTCCTGTCATAGCTTAGTTTTTTCTAATGTCCCTAAGTTACGATTACATTAAAAACAATGTAAATAGCCCTTTGGGGCTATGGCCTAAACTAATGTAGCTATGGAAAAATGAGAAATGAAGTAGTTAAATGGGTGAAACTTGTTCGTTGCTGCTTTCAACAAATCGTTGAATAGCCTCGAAACGGTTGCTAGCACCCATTTTTGGGTAGATATTCTTAACATGGTTTTTTACCGTTTGCAGGCTGATGCCTAGCTTATCGGCAATTTCCTTGTTGAGGTTACCTTCGGCAATTAAGTTCATTACTTCTAGCTCCCGAGTGGTGAGAGATGAGGCATGCTTCCAATTCTTAAATTGTGGTTGAGTAATAAATTTTATGAGCTTGTTGGTCACCGTGGGAGCAATGGCAAGCTCCTGCTCAAATACCTTATTGAAATCTTCCGTTAAGCTGTTTTGCTGGTTGCTATCGTAGAGAATCCAATTGGCGGCAGCCATGGCGCAGTTGGGAGAAATGGGGTTTTCCACATCTTCCGAAAGGTAAAGGCACACCTTTGCTTGTTGGTTACGTACAAGGCGGAGCAGTGCTTTGCCCTCCTCATCGTCGAGCTTGATATTGAATACCACCACTACCTTTTCGTTTTCGGTTATGCTGTCAATAGATTCTTCACAAAGGGGTGTAGTTGTTACGTCGTGCAATGGGCCTAAACTTTCTACACGGTGGAGGTGGTTGTCGCTCTTATCAACCCGATTTTCAATAACGGCAAACTTTATCATGGCATTAGGCTGGATTTATAACCACAAAATCCTAAAGGTAGGAAAAAATATTGCTATTGGCGCCCATTGTGCTGTGGGAACAGGACCAGTATAGGATGACGGTGGGAGAGGCGCAATTATTTACTAACTTTGAAATGCTAAGGTTTTATGGAAATGTCAGGTAGGATAGATGCGAGGGAGTTAGTATTCATACGCTGCAGCCACAGAACAGTAAAGCATACATCAATTGACGCTTAAAAGTTAATCTCCATTTTCAATAGTTCGTTTTCCATTTTGTTCTTTTTCTTGCAGGCATAAACGTCATGATAAAAAGAGATTATTTAATGCGAATGGTGAAGCAGTTCTTTGATGCTTTAACCGAGTTATTTTCAGGAAGGTATAAGGACAACGTTGAGGAGATTCGAATCCAGCTCAGTGGCCTTTACGAACAATATTTGGGTAACAACATCACTTTCTTTTACAGCAGCAGCATTGAGAGTATTATCGCCGGATTTGTTGCTGAAAAAGACTTGCAAAAGGATAGCATTCCAAGAATGGAGATGCTGGCAGAGCTGTTTTACCAAGATGCAATGGTGCAACAGGATGCTGCGCTAAAACGGAATTTATTGGAAAAATCCCTCGCTCTTTTTAATTTTTTGGCGGCTAATAGCCATACTTATTCAATAAATAGGCCAGCTCGAATTGAAGCAATACAGGAATCATTATCGATGCTTGGCGACTAGTTCACTTCTGTCTTCAACGCGGATATAGTTGGTTTTATTCGATGCGGAGTTCCAGTGAAATCATGCGGAACTGACACTTTTATTGCTAAACAGGTAGGGCAACGAGATGCCTACTTGCAAAATGAGGTTGAATACTGCAGGGGTAGATAAGTTTAACCTACCCTTTTGGCTCCAGCAAATCCCACAAATTTCCGTAAAGGTCGGCAAATACGGCTACCGTTCCGTACGCCTCCACCACGGGTGGGCGAACAATGGTAACGCCTTTTTCAACAAGGTTTTTGTAGTCGCGAGCCAAGTTGTCGGTATAGAGAAACAGAAATACCCGTCCTCCGGTTTGGTTTCCCACATGCTGCTGCTCCTCATGGTTGGCCGCCTTGGCCAACAGCAGGTAGGTTGCTGTGGAACCGGGAGGGGCAACCCTTACCCATCGCTTGGTATCGGTTAGCGAGGTGTCCTCCAATAGAGTAAAGTGCAACTTCTGGGTGTAGAATTCAATGGCCTCATCGTAGTCGTTCACCAGCAGGGTAACGTGGGCAATGTGCTGCTTCATGGGCATTCTTGTTAGTTTTAGGCTAATAAAGGTAGCTGATTAATTGTATTGCTTGGCACCACTGCAAAAGTAAAAGCCAAATCCGAGTGGATTTGGCTTTTGTGATGAATGTGTTCTGTTGCTTGCTTAGGCAACCACCTTGAGTGCCTCACGTATTTTGACCTCCAGCTCGTTGCTGAGCTCGGGGTTATCCTGAAGGAGGGCTTTAACTGCATCGCGCCCCTGACCAAGGCGAGTTTCACCGTAGCTAAACCACGAACCGCTCTTCTTAATAATGTTGAGCTCCACGCCGAGGTCGATAATCTCACCAATCTTGGAGATGCCCTCGCCGTACATTATATCGAACTCTGCCTTTTTAAACGGCGGAGCCATCTTGTTCTTTATAATTTTAACCCTTACGCGGTTACCCGTGCTGTCCTCACCGTCCTTGAGCTGGCCAATACGGCGAATATCCACACGCACGGAAGCGTAAAACTTTAGTGCGTTACCACCGGTGGTGGTTTCGGGGTTGCCAAACATTACCCCAATCTTTTCGCGCAGCTGATTGATAAAGATGCAGCAGGTGTTGGTCTTGTTGATGTTGGCGGTGAGCTTACGCAGCGCCTGCGACATCAACCTTGCCTGTAGTCCCATTTTGGACTCACCCATTTCGCCCTCAATTTCGGCTTTTGGGGTAAGTGCGGCCACGGAGTCAATCACAATAATGTCGATTGCACCTGAACGGATGAGGTGGTCGGTAATCTCCAGCGCCTGCTCGCCATTGTCTGGCTGAGAGATAAAGAGGTTGTCGAGGTTAACGCCAAGCTTCTCGGCATAGGTGCGGTCGAAGGCGTGCTCGGCGTCGATAATGGCCGCAATTCCTCCTGCCTTCTGAGCCTCGGCAATGGCGTGGATGGCCAGCGTAGTTTTACCCGACGATTCAGGACCATAAATTTCCACAATACGGCCACGTGGATAGCCACCAATTCCTAGCGCAATGTCCAGTGCAATGGAACCCGCCGAAATGGTAGGCACATCGGCAAAGGGCTTGTCGCCCATCCGCATAATGGTGCCTTTCCCAAAATCCTTCTCAATCTTGTCGAGGGTGGCCTGCAGCGCTTTCAGCTTTTCGGCATTTATGCCGTTCTCCTTTTTTGGCTTCTCTACCTTCTCCTGTTTTTCTAGTTTTTCCGGTTCCATCTATCTTCAATGTTATTAGTTTATACGTCGGGGTGCAGAGGCAATTGGCTGCGAAATGGTTAGGCCATTTCCGATAATATTTGGCTTACGTGGTCGGCGGTTTTCACCTTGTCGAACACCTTTTCGATGCGTCCATCTGCTCCCACTACAAAGGTAGTTCTTAATATTCCTTCATAGGATTTTCCGTACATTTTTTTTTCACCCCAGGCTCCATAGGCCTTAATAATCTCTTGGCTGGTATCAGAAATTAGACGAAAGGGAAGGTTGAACTTGCCAATGAATTCTTGGTGGCTTTTCTCGCTGTCGGCACTTACGCCCACCACGTCGAAGCCCAGCTTGGTGAGCTCCTCGTAGCCGTCGCGCAGGCTGCATGCCTCGGCGGTGCATCCGGGAGTGTTATCCTTTGGGTAGAAGTATAGAATTAACTTTTTCCCCTTATAGTCCAAAAGCGATATGGGTGCTCCATTCTGGTCTTTTCCCGAAAATTCAGGCGCTTTGTCACCCGGTTTCAACATACTCATAGCGTTACTTTTTTGTTGAACAAGTTAAATTTACAGCATTTTTATTACTTGGCAAAACCAGCTTGAGGGTTGTGGTCGAAATTGAACTGGCTTCTACCAAAGTTCTAACTCTTCAAACAATACAATGGAGCAATGGTTGAGTCAACCGGTCACCAGTCACCAGTCACTTTTCCCTTACTCCTCGCTCTTTTTGTCACCCATCACAATATTGGAAACAACGGTGGTGGTTTGGAATGGATAGGCAGGGTATTCAAATATTGGCTGCACCGGTTCTGTTTCACCAATGGAGTAGCCCCAAACACTCGAGTAATCGGCTACCTCTTCACCCATCTCCTCTAGCTGGTGTAGGTAGTCGCTAATGGTTTTCGATTCAACAATAATTACCTTCTCTTTTTTGTTAACCACAGGGCTATGGCTGCGGGTTGGGTCGTAGCTGAACTCCAAAATTCGTCTACCCCAGTTGGTGATGCCAATGGTTCTAAAGGTTAAGCTTTTACCAACTCCAGGAAGGTTAATCACATTGCGGTCGGTAGCCAGAAAGGGGAGGTTTGCCTTTTGTTGGAGAAGTTCAATGTTCTCCTTCATTTTCTCCGGATTATCGTTGAAGTTCTTAATGTGGGTGTAGTATTCCAAAGGAATACGTCCAACTATCTTTTCTTCAATTTGCTCCTGCACGGCGCGGGCATTGGTAGCATAGTTGAAGGTGTTCTCGAGAAATCCCTTTACAGAGAAGGTGTAGTAGGTTAGTACTCCCAGCTTATTCAATGTTTTACGAAGTTTAGCAGTGTGTCCTCTTCGGGAGACAGCAGTAGTAAATACTACTTGGTTGGTAACTATCCATCCGGCAGCAATGAGACGCTCCACTGCCAGCTTTGCCTCTGGTGTAATCTCCAGGGGTGATTCATAGTGCGTTTGTATGACAAACTGCTTTATACCAATCTTGCTGGCTTTTTTTCTAAAGTTAGCCAATATGGTTGCAAGGCTGGGCGTTACCCGCTGTGGCAGATAGGCTGGTAGACGAGTTCCAAGCCTAACACGGACTATCTCGGCATATTTCTCACCATCGGGTCGTTCTTTGTTGGCCTCTTTTTTTCGCCATGCCATTTGGTATACCGCCTCTAGAATGCGCTCTAGAGAAGCATTGCGGCTCATCAGTGCATCGCCCCCGGTGATTAAGATGTCGCGCAGCTGGGTGTCGGTTTCATAGTAGGTGAGGTGGCGCATGAGTTTATCCTCCCACTTCTCCTTTGGCGTGAGCTTCTCGAGGTTGAAGTTCAGGTTTCCTCGCTGAAAATCATACATCCGTTGGCACGAGGAGCAGAGTCCACCGCAAGCCCTACCCATTGTTTCGGGAATTAGTATGGCCACGTCGGGATATCGCCTATGGATACTGTGGGTTGAAGGTAGCAGCCATCCGGCAGCATTGGGTTTTCCCAACTCCACGGTATCCTCCTTTTCCCACGCCTCAATTCGTCCAAACTCCTCAATGAGCTGTTTGCTGTATATTACGTAGTGCCGTATGGCGAGGTCGCTGTTTGCGTGGTGTGCGTTAGGTGTTGCATTAAGCAGCGACAGGTAGTATGGGTTTACGAAGAAAGGGATTCCCTTTTTTTCTGCAGATTCCATCAAGTTCATGGTGTCAGTGTCGAGGGAATGATTCAGCATCTCATTCATCAGCTGAGGTGAGCGGATGGCAAACCGTAGGTGGAAGAGATGTTCATCCCACCAGCTATTTACTAGCGCAACTTTCTCTACTTGGCTGCAGCCGGGTGGAAAGGTGTATTTGGTGTCGGTGAGTTCGCCGCAATCCATCTTCTGAATGAGCAGGTCAATAATGCGGCTTTTGTTTTTCCGTCTAATGTCGATAAGTTCCTCGTCTAATCCATCGTTCCATCGATCCATCCACTTTAGAACCTTCTCTGTGGAAGGCTTTGTTGGAGGAAGTTGTTGGGTGAGTTGGCGAAAAAGGAAAATTAAATCATGGAAAAATTGGGGTTTTGCTCCTCCACCGTTTTGTTTTATTGCCCACCAAAGAATTTTAAAAGGATCTGAAATAGAAATGATGCTTTTACGATATGGGTTTTCAAACACTCTGCCAGCATTGTCGATATAGTCCAAAATGCGTATGGCAGCAAAATCTTTCCACCTCAACTGCTCAAATGCTTTTCGACCTGTCTTTTCGTTTTTGTAGTATTGAAGTGCAATGGGGTTTTCAACCAGAATTTCCATGGCCCAACTTTGCAAAAGGACTTTTGCTTCATCATCATTGTTTGCAGCGGAATAGATATCCTTGACGCGAGGATTCTCCATAACAAGCTGCTTTAGCAGACGATGAGCCTTTCCTGAAAGGGCAATCATTTCTGGTTGATACAGTGGCATAGCTAGGTTAATTGTTCCATTTGAATTTATTCCAACAGCTGGTATGCAAATCATACGGCCTTATGCTTTTTAATTTGTGGCCGGTAACCCTTTTGTAATTAAGGTCTTTCTCTTATCGAGAAGCCTCAGTATTTGGACATTTTATCCTAAAAGGGAGTGAGTATTAAGGTGAGGTTGGTGTTTGCAAAGTTGAATTTTTGGTCATCCCTCGCCAACATTTCAAAGGTAACGAAAAATGCATATTTTTGCAACCGTTTTTTTATTGAGGTGTCGAAAACTGCCCCACACTACAATAAATTAGCCAGTTGTATAATTATCATGGATGGTTTAGGGTTGACAGTTCAGCAAGATTTTAATAAATCGCTTATTTGTTGTTCAATATCACCTGTTTTGTTGAAGGTTTGGGTAAATCTTTTCGTAAATTGCAAACACATTTGCCGCCGCAAGTTATGCTGAGATTCACTACCATACGAAGCGTTCTCGTAGCCTTTTTTTTATTTTGCTACGGCATAGCTGTATGCCAACCTGCCCATCTAATTAATGGTAGAGGTGGTTCTAAGCTTGACTCCCTATTTGTTGAGCGGTCCTTAACGGTTATAGATTCCCTTCAGCACATTGGTTTGCAGCAGGAGTCGCTCGTATTAGCCGATAGCGTCTTGACCGTGGCAAAAAAGTTCAATGATACGAGGCAGGTTTCTGAAGTGTTGCACTACATGTCTGTTGCATCCTCTAATCTTGGCAACTTTAATACCGCCTTGCAGCATGGGTTTGAATCGTTGCAGCTACGAGAGGAGATGGGTGATTCGCTGGGAATTTCAAATTCGCTGAGCAATATTGGTCGAATCTACTATGACAAGGCTAACTATCCTAAGGCATACGAGCATCTTATGCGCAGCTATAAAATTGCCCATAACCTGAAGGATACCCTTTCCATGTTGGCAGCCATATACAATTTAGGGCTAGTGGTTAACCAGAAAGGTGAAGCTAAGCAGGCCCTAGAATACTATAGTGAAGCAAGCGAATATGCCCATGCATTGAAAAACAACCTCTACATTGCCTATATCAACAACAGTTTAGGTAACTTCTACTTAAGCAAGGCGATGTATGAAAATGCGCTTGCCCATTATTTTGATGCACTGAATTACTTCCTCACCGTGAAGGATCAGCGGGGAACCTCCATGCTCTACAACAACATCGGCATGCTCTATGGAAAGTTTAAAGAGTATGGAAAAGCCTTTAAGCATTTGCAGATGGCTCTGCAAATAAAGGAGCGGTTGAAGGACAAGAGCAGCATGGCGTCAATTTATCAGAGCATGGCCCAACTCTTCTATGATAAGGGAGATTTAGATAAGGCTGTGGAGTGGGGCGAGAGATCGGTAAGGTTGAGTGATAGCCTTGGTGCTTTGAGGCAGGAGGAACGGGCCTCCACAACCCTTGCTGAGTCGTTTGAAAAGTTGGGCAATCTGAAGCAATCGATAGGCTTCTACAAGAAATCTAACGCTTTACACGATAGCATATTTAGCCAGGAGAACAATCAAAAGATGGCCGAATCGGAAATGATTTGGAAAATGGAGATGCGGCAGTACGAAGCTAAAACGGAACAGGAGAAGGTTTCAGCGGTGAACAGGGAGCATAGCCAAAGTCAAATTTTTGTTCGAAACTTGCTGGTTTTATTCATTTTGGTACTAATACTCTCCATTACTTTCATTATTTTCTTTTATAGAAAAAAAATGAAAGCTTCTCAGCTACTCCATTATCAGTATTCGGAAATTGAGAAGCAGAGCGAGGAGATAGCTGCACAACGTGATGAAATAGAGAGTCAGAGGAATTCACTAGCCAACCTTGCTTGGGAACTCCAGCAGAAGCATGAGGAAACGACTAGCCATCGTGATGAGCTGCAAATTCAGCGGGATGTGCTTACCTTGCAAAAGAAGGAGATAACAGACTCTATCCTGTACGCTAAGCGAATACAATCCGCTGCATTGCCCTCCTTGGAAACCGTGAACCAACTTTTCCCCAACTCATTTATATTCAATCATCCTAAGAGCATTGTTGGGGGCGATTTTTACTGGGTGGCACGTGTTGGAAAGTTTAGAATACTTGCCGTTGCAGATTGTACCGGGCATGGTGTGCCTGGTGGTTTTATGAGCATGCTCGGAATTGCGCTGCTGAATGAAATAGTGAAGCGTGAGGAGGTTAAAACTGCCAGCGAGGTGCTCGATGAGTTGCGCGACTACCTAATTTCATCGCTGCAACCATCTGGAGATATGACCGATCCTTCTGATGGAATGGATATGGTTCTGGCTGTCTTTGATGATGATATGAAAACCATGCAGTATGCCGCCGCAAACCAGGCGTTCTACCTCATTCGCAAGGATGATACCGGTATTCCTCATCTAATGGAGTTTTGGCCCGATAGAATGCCAATTGGCAACTATCAAATAATGAGGCCTTTTACCAATAATGTTGTGGAGTTGATGGAGGGTGACTTGCTATACTTCTTCTCCGATGGATTTCCCGACCAGTTTGGTGGTTCGGCTGGAAAAAAGCTTTGCCCAACTAGATTTAAGCAAATGTTGCTTTCGTTTTACGACAGGCCAATAGCTGATCAGGGACAGTTGCTTGGTGATTCTTTAGAACGGTGGATGAACGACCAAATTCAGGTGGACGACGTGCTGGTTGTTGGTCTTAAAATCTGATTTTTGGAGTTGCTGGGCGGAAACGAAGTATGAAAGTTTCTACTAAGATGTCAAAATTTTCTCGATGGTAGACGTTTCGGATTTAGATAAGCTTATCGTTGTTGGCGATAGAGTGTTGGTGAAGCCTAAGACCCCTCAGGATAGAACTAGGAGTGGTTTGTTTTTACCCCCAGGAGTCGAGGAGAAGCAGAAGGTTCAGAGCGGTTATGTGGTTAAAGTTGGACCAGGTTACCCCATACCAACGCTGAATGAGGCCGATGAATCTTGGAAAAAGCACGATGGTGCCTCTTACTTTCCGCTGCAAGCAAAGCCTGGCGATTTAGCCGTTTTTATACAGGAAAATACCTACGAGGTGGAGTTTAAGAGTGAAAAGTACCTAATAGTTCCTCAAAACGCCATTTTGCTGCTGTTGCGTGACGAGGGGCTTTTTGAGTAAGCTCCATGCTTATGCACCATAAGGAGATGCTTCTTAAATCTCACTGCAAGTGAAATATTTGCTCAGCGTTGTAACCTCCTAGCGATACCAATGCAATAACCCTTTCAGGAGAAAGTGTTTCATCTGCAATAACCTCTAGTATTTTGTCAGGATGTATCAGGTCTACCTTCCAACTTTTTATTTGTCCTTCCTGATCTAAAAAGGGGGTCACCGCTGCAAGGCAACCATTACACTTGATATTTGTTTTGAATCGGATAGTTTTCATGCTATTGGTTTAATTTCTTATAGGTAAACAGACAATTACTCCAGGGGTTCATCTTGCTTGTTTTTTGTCCATTTTTAGGTGAGTTTCTGACTGATCTGAATGAGATGTACGTAATTATTTAGAATACGTTGTAGGTATGCAATACCATGCAACCTGCGACAGCTGTTTCATTATCAAAAGTATTCGTTAGTCAATGTTTGGTCACTTTTGATCAATCAAACGAATCAAAATGGTTCGATTTGATGTTTACAATATAAATGCGGTTGAAAACAAGTGTTTTAAATCAGATTAAGCCTCGTTAAACCGAATTATATGTTTGAGCATGTATTTTTGAAGAGGTGGCGATTTAGAAGTTTTTGAAAACACAGAATATTTCATCTTTCATAGGTTAAGTTTTAGGTTGTTTTGAGATTTTAGGTTTTGGGTTAGTAAAAGGGGACGCTGTGAAGCGCCCTCTTTTTGTTTGAATTTGTTGTTTTTTTAAAGTTATAGCTATGCTTAGCTGTGGTTAAAACGCGTTAGCTGATTGGTGCACTATTTTTGTAACGTAAGAAGATAGAAATTTTCATAGGTATTATATTCTTTTCATAGGTTAAGTTTAGGTTGTTTTGAGTTTACAAGGGGCCGCTGTGAAGCGCTCCCTTTTTTTGTTTTATAGCGAGAGTAACATATAGCTACGCTTAGCTGTGGTTAAAACGCGTTAGCTGATTTGCGTGCTACCTTTGTAACGTAAGAAGATAGAAATTTTCATAGGTATTATATTCTTTTCATAGGTTAAGTTTAGGTTGTTTTGAGTTTACAAGGGGCCGCTGCGAAGCGCCCCCTTTTTTGTTTTATAGCGAGAGTAACATATAGCTACGCTTAGCTGTGGTTAAAACGTGTTAGCTGATTGGTAAGCTATCTTTGTAAGGTGATCAAGAGAAAATATTCACGATAATACTTTTAGGATTTTTCATAGGTTAAGTTTTAGGTTTTTGAGATTTTAGGTTTGGGTAAAAGGGGCCGCTGCGAAGCGCTCCCTTTTTTGTTTTGTAGCGATAATAACATATAGCTATGCTTAGTTGTGGTTAAAACGCGTTAGCTGATTGGTAAGCTATCTTTGTAAGGTGATCAAGAGAAAATATTCACGATAATACTTTTAGGATTTTTCATAGGTTAAGTTTTAGGTTTTTGAGATTTTAGGTTTTGGGTAAAAGGGGCCGCTGCGAAGCGCTCCCTTTTTTGTTTTGTAGCGATAATAAAATATAGCTATGCTTAGCTGTGGTTAAAACGCGTTAGCTGATTGGTAAGCTATCTTTGTAAGGTGATCAAGAGAAAATATTCACGATAATACTTTTAGGATTTTTCATAGGTTAAGTTTTAGGTTTTCCGAATTTTAGGTTTTGGGTAAAAGGGGCCGCTGCGAAGCGCTCCCTTTTTTGTTTTGTAGCGATAATAACATATAGCTATGCTTAGCTGTGGTTAAAACGCGTTAGCTGACCGGTAAGCTATCTTTGTAAGGTGATCAAGAGAAAATATTCACGATAATACTTTTAGGATTTTTCATAGGTTAAGTTTTAGGTTTTTGAGATTTTAGGTTTTGGGTAAAAGGGGCCGCTGCGAAGCGCTCCCTTTTTTTTACTTCAGATTAAGCCTAAAATAGCTGTCTTTATATCTATTTAAGTTGTCTTAGCTTTTTCATAGTTTATCTTTGCTAAGCAAACAAAAACAAACTTTCTTTCATAGGGTTTAAGGTGAAAAAAGGGAGGCAACGGCCTCCCTTCTTATTTGTATTATATTTCCTAAAACATTGGATCCCAAGGTGGCAGCATGGTTGGCTTTTGATCCAGAATCTTTTTGATATTATCCGGCACATACTTCTGGTTTACCACAAGGCGAAATAGGTAGTTGGAAAACCAATCGTCTGTGAATACTAGGAATCCATCTTGACCGGCCTTTGCTCCCCAGCTGTTCTCAAACTGCCATTTAGTAGTCTTTCCAGTGCTATCCACATCAACCCCAACAATGGCCATGCCGTGGGATGAACCGCTTTCGTGTGTAATAATGCGGGCTTTTTTATCCATACCAAACTTAACACCATAAAGCGATTGTAGGTCGTAGTTGTTTAGGTCGAGAGTGCCATCCTCCATGTTGAGCTGCTTGCCAACATCACAAGAACCGTAAAGAGGTTCATTATTTTTAACCGAAGCCAATGCCATTGCTTTAAGTTCATCGGCAGGAAGGTTAATGTACTTCCAATTTATGCCTTCCTCCACGTTTCGGTAATTCTCAATTTCGTAGAGTTTATAGTATGGACGAGATGGGTCGTTCATAAACATTACATAATCGTTGAGGTTAAGCTCTGGAAGCACCGCTTTGGCAAATTCCTGAGGTGTGTATGTCTTTAAAGGTGATATGGTATCGCCATTGGTTTTGTATCGCCATTGGAAGGTTGTAGGTGGCTCTCCAAGATTTAATGCCAGCATACGGTATACCTCCGAAAGCTGTTCTACCTTTTTATTCCTTATGTCGGCCATTTTTTTGCCACTATTTACCATGTCACGAAGTTCGAGCCCATCTTCGCGCAGCTTAGTGGTGATGGCTGAGATCATGCGCGAAGTATTGTTGCTGCTATTGGTTTCAGGCATGGCTTCTTTTGGAACCAGACCATACTTTTTTACTAGGTTTACAAAGGAGCTCCACACGCCACCATCGTCGACTGGTGATTTGAAATACCATTCCACAAGTCTATCGTCCATTGGCTTAGCTGCAGTAGCCATTGTATTCTCCAAAAAGAGGTTTGCCTTTTCAAAAATATCGTAGAAGTAGAGGTAGTTTTCAGAGAACTCAAACGATGGTATGTTGAGTTTCTCCATTACAACGGGGCGAAAAACGTTGAGGCTTGTGAACATCCAGCAGCGCCCGGAACTTTTTTGGTCGGTAATGCCATTAATTTTAATCTTATACTTAAAGTAGTTGTCTACTTTTCCTTCGTTTTCACGATTTACTGTAAGTTTCTTTACATCATTGTTAGTCAGGGCATTGGTGAGTGCTTTGGTTGAAGGGTCGTTGGCATTGTAGCCCAACTTAATTTTCCCTAAGGTTTCCGGGGTAATTTCTTGCTGTGCAATACTCCAGAAGGGAATTGCTAGAAGCAAGGCAATAATTGTAATTACTCTTTTCATGGTTGCTCTATTTGGATTAATACTGATTGAATTACTTGGGCACCTGCTACAATATAAAGTTTTATTCGCTGATACCCTAAATGATCTACCTCTTTTCCTATCGTGGTAGCTAAACTATTCAATAGCTACCGCCGTCCTAATTAGGTTTTAAATAAAACAGTAATTTGACCCTCGAAAAATCGTTTAGTTTACCAACAAAAAAGACGTATGAAAAAAATAGTTGCATTGATGTTTCTTGCTACCATAACCGTAGCAGGATTTTCTCAGAATCTGGTGTACAATCCAACCGCTGATGCTAAGACCGATATTCAGAAGGCTGTAGCACAGGCCAAGGTTGAAGGGAAAAATGTTTTTATTCAAGTTGGTGGTAATTGGTGCCCTTGGTGCATGCGCTTTCATGCACTTTCCGATACTACTCCTGCTATTAAGGAGGTTTTAACCAAGAACTATGTAGTGGTAAAGGTTAACTACAGCAAAGAAAATAAAAATGAGGCTGTTTTAGCGCAACTCGATTTCCCACAACGTTTTGGTTTTCCGGTGTTTGTTATTCTGAATAGCGAGGGAAAGCTTATTCATACCCAAAACTCATCCTATTTAGAGCAGGGTAAGGGTTATAGCGTTGAAAAAATTGTAGACTTTCTGAAAGGTTGGACGCCTGCGGCTATCGACCCAAAGTCGTATGAGAAGAAGTAACCAAATAAGTTTTAAAGGAAACGGGACGCTGAATTTCAGCGTCCCGTTTTTTGTTTACCTGTAAGAGTAACTCCGGTTTAAAAGTCAGGTACGTAGAAGTAGTGGCCAAGCCCGATGGTGTATAGCAAATTTCCCCAAATGGCATGCTCAAGGGCCACTGCCAACCAGGACTGATTCTTTTGGTAGTTCCTTGCCCAAAAGAGTCCAGCTACAAATGCTCCAACTACTGCCACCCAATTTCGAAAGATGATATGCAAAAAGGCAAATAGAAGTGCGTTTAGCAGAAGAACGGCTCTTCGTGAGCCAATAATCCTTCTATATCTAGCAAAGAAGAACGGGCGATAGATGAGTTCTTGAGTCAGGGCCGACCAGATAGGGTAGAATACCATTATTAAACCCCAAAGAAGTGGTTTGGTCCGTGGCAGAATAAACAAGTTATGCGGTTCAAATATTAGGGTGAGGGCCATAAGCACCAAAGCCACCAAACCAGCTTTTAAGAACAGCTCCTTCCACTCCCTAAACCCGTTAAAGCCCAGGTTTATGTTACTGAAGTTTTTACTGGTAAGAAGATAGATTAATGCGCCAGCGAATATTACAAGTAGCGGTATGGATTTATGTCCAGGAAGCAGGTTGAATAGGTAAAGCAATGGGCCTCCCACAAATATCAACGCCATTTCTAGCCACAGCCAAATGGAGGTGTAACTCCTTATTTTATTGGGTTGATGGTAATGGCTCATGCTCTCCTTAAATTCTTTCTAGCTTAACAACATTCTCCACGTGATGTGTGTGTGGAAACATGTCCACTGGTTGTACTTCAGTAACCTTGTATTTCTCGCTTAGAAGGGCCAGGTCGCGAGCTTGCGTTGCAGGGTTGCAGCTAACGTATACAATCCGCAGAGGTAATGCATGCAGAAGATTTTCGGCAACATCGGCATGAATTCCCGCGCGCGGAGGATCCAGAATAACCACGTCGGGATAGCCATGCTGCTCCATAAATTCAGGCCTAAGCATGTTTTTCATATCTCCGGCAAAGAATTCGGTGTTGGTAATGCCATTTATCTTTGAGTTTTCGACAGCGTCCTCAATGGCTTCAGGAACATACTCAATGCCCACCACCTTTTTTGCATTATGGGCAATAAAGTTGGCAATGGTACCGGTACCAGTGTATAAATCGTAAACAATTTCGTTACCAGTTAGTGCGGCAAACTTACGCGCAACGGAGTATAGCTGGTAGGCCTGCTTGCTGTTGGTTTGGTAGAACGATTTTGGACCAACCTTAAAATTAAGGTCCTCCATCTTCTCCATCATGTGGTCCTTCCCTTTAAAAACAATCACCTCAAGGTCGTTGATGGTGTCGTTTAGTTTAGGGTTTATCACATATTGTAAGGAGGTTATCGATGGAAACTTTTGGCCAAGATGGCTGAGCAGCCCCGGTATATGCTCTTCGTGGTTGTAAGCAAAAACCACAATCACCATCACTTCACCAGTTTCGGAGGTCCTGATGATGAGGTTGCGGAGCAATCCTTGGTGGCTCCGGTTATCGTAGAAATCGGCTTCGCTGTTGATGGCCCACTCGCGTGCTGCTAGCCTTATGGAGTTGGACGGTTCCGGCTGTAGGTAGCAGGTGTGAATGTCTAGGATTTTATCGAACATGCCAGGAATATGAAATCCCAGTGCCCTAGTATCCCTTATTTCTCCTTCATTGATTGCCTCTTCCTTCTTTATCCAGCGGCGGTTGGAGAAAGTGTATTCCAGCTTGTTGCGGTAGTGGGTGGTGTTTTCGGAACCTAGAATAGGGCTGATGGTAGGCAATGTCAACTTTCCAATCCTCACAAGCTGATCTTCAACCTGCTTTTGCTTGAAGTTGAGCTGTTCCGTATAAGGTAAAAACTGCCACTTGCAACCACCACAGGTGCCAAAGTGCTCGCAAAATGGCTCCTGCCGAATCGCCGAGAGCTTTACATATTCAGTAATATAACCCTCCATGTAGCTTGTCCGTTTGCGTGTAACTTGCACATTCACCACATCACCGGGAACGGCAAAGGGAACAAATAATACTTTATCGTTTACCCTTGCCAACGCTTTGCCTTCGGCTGCAACATCGGTAATTAGCACGTTTTCTATTAATGGCTTCTCCTTGTTTCTTTTCACCTGTATAAACTTTATTTTGCTGCAAAGATAGGAGGATTTGGCAAACCTCTCCGCTAGGATTTATTCATCAAAAGCAATTCTGCGGTTGGAAATTTCATAAATTGCACCATCAAGCGGTTGGGGTATGGATACAATAACGCATTTGGCGCTTGGCGCTGTAATAGGCGAAATAGTTGGGGGGAAGGTTGTCGGTAAAAAAGCTGCCTTGGTTGGTGCAGTAGTGGCCATTTTACCCGACCTCGATGTAGCTGTTCAGCCATTTCTTCCATCGGCAACAGCAATGCTGTTTCATAGAGGCATTACCCACTCCCTGCTTTTCTGGCTGGTTGTATCACCGTTGTTAGGATTGCTCGTTTGGAAGTTATTCAAGGACACCAATAAGTTGCTTTGGATAAAACTCTGCGTGGCAGCTTGGTTTTCCCACATCTTTATCGATAGCTTCAACTCCTACGGCACTGCCCTGTTTCTTCCCTTCTCCAGCTACCGGGTTTCGTTGGGAGTGCTTGGTGTGGTTGATTTGTTTATAACGTTGCCGCTGCTCGCTTTTGCTGTTGGGCTGATCTTTTTCAAAATGCAAAATCGATTGAGTATTGCTAAGTGGCTGTTGGCTTTTACCCTGTTTTATATGGCGTTGGGAGTAGTTTTACAACAAAATATGAAAGCAAAGGCTCGGCGCGAATTTGCACAGGAAGACATTACGGTAAGGTCGATACACGTTAGGGCATTGCCGCTTTCAATACTGGCGTGGCAGGTGGTTGGCGAAACCGATAGCAGCTTTCTGCTGACTCATAGAGGTATTGCCGAGCAGGGAGCGTGGCATTTCACCAACTTTCCTAAACGCTGGGAGCTGCTACAACAATATGGTAGCAACAAGGAGGTAATGCGCGCCATTCGCTTCACACAAGGGCAGTATGCCGTTAAGGCAGATGGCGATACGCTTTGGATTTCCGACCTAAGAATTGCCCCAATGATGCTGAAAGGTAGTAGCACTCAATTTGTGGTTTCATTTCCTGTAATCAATGCTGTTGGTTGCATAACTGTTGGCCGAGCTTATCCCAAGCGAGTATTTTCACGGGAGTCGCTCAAGGCTTGGGCCTCGCACACCTTTTAAATGTTTCATTTGCTACTTTCATCTTTATCTTTTTTTAATATGGTGCTGCTATGTGCCACACAATCAATCTAATGTGTCTTTATTTTTATAATAACTAATTAATTAGTTGACAAACTAAAAACATAGTTGTATATTGCACAAAAGTTTTAATCATGGATGAGCATAAAGAGTTAACGCGAGCCGAAGAGGAGGTGATGCAGGTCTTGTGGAAGCTGGAGAAGGGTTTTGTAAAGGACCTTCTCGATAAATTTCCAGAACCCAAACCTGCCTATAACACGGTATCTACCATTGTTCGGATACTAGAAAAGAAGGGTTTCGTGGAGCATAATGCGTATGGAAAAACCCATGAGTATTTTCCGTCTATCTCCAAGAAGGACTACTCTAAAAACCACATGAAAGGTTTTGTAAAGGGGTATTTCAGCAACTCCTTTAAGCAGATGGTTTCCTTCTTTGCCAAGGAAGAAAACCTTTCGGTGCAGGAGATGGAGGAAATAGTACGGCTCATGAATTCAGAAATTGAAAAGCAAAAATATCAGAAGTGATGAACGGTTACTTCATTTACCTAATTAAATCGAGCCTCTTTATGGCCGCATTCTGGATGGTGTATGCTTTATGGCTTCGCAACCAGACACATTTTACCATAAGCAGAATATACCTGCTGCTCTCCTTTGGACTTTCAATTGTGTTGCCCTTTGTGCATATACTGCTCCCTGCCGATTCAACCGTAAATAGAGGCATGAGTTATATTACCCAAGCTATACCAATGGTTACTGTTTATGGTAGTGGTTCAGAAACCCACGTTGGAGTGGTTACCATGCTCAGCTATGGCTACTGGTTGATATGCCTCTTCCTACTTGCTCTGTTAATCTTTCAAATCGCTAAGGTGGTGGTTCGCTTGAGGCGGGAGGAGCGACTATCGACCACCATTCCAGACCTCATTGTGGTGAAGGGAAGCCACTTTGACACGCCATTCTCCTTTTTTCACTTTGTTCATGTTCCTGATAATCGATATGACGAAAACCATTTAAACACGGTTTTGCACCACGAAACGGTTCACGTCCAAAAGCACCATTCGGCCGATGTGCTTTTGGCTTCCATTATCTGTAGTGTATGGTGGTTAAATCCGTTCAGCTGGTTGTTACTCAAATCGCTTAGGGAGGTGCATGAGTTCGAAGCCGACAGTATATCCAAGGAACACGGCGCCGGTTCTGCGGATTACATCAGGCTAATGCTGGAAACCTCCATGCCCGGATTTGCACCGGCATTGAGCACCGGCTTTAATAAACCTTTAACTTTAAAACGATTAGCTATGATTACAAAAGAGAGGTCAACCCAAATTTCGGCGTTAAAGTATTTGCTGGTGATTCCTGCAATGCTACTGCTGGTATTCATCTTTAGCACTAGCTCGTGCTCCAACAATGCACCAAAGGAGCAGCCTGAAGGAATGATTGCACCTCCACCACCTCCTCCGCCACCACCACCACCTGCACCGGATTCTACTGCAGTGACTACGGATTCAAAGGTTGAAAACGCTCAGAATTCTTCAAGCATTAAAGAACAAGTATTTTTTACTGTGGAAAAAATGCCCAGCTTTCCCTATAAAGGTTTGGCTAAAACAGAAGGGTTTCAAAAGTATATTGGAGACAACCTGAAATATCCCAAGGAGGCGATGGATAAGCAAATTCAGGGAAAGGTATATATTTCCTTTGTTGTGGAAGCCGATGGCTCAATGTCGGATATAAAAATTGTCAGAGGAGTTGATAAGTATCTAGATGCTGAGGCTTTACGAGTAGTTACTGGTGCACCTAAGTGGATTCCTGGAGAGCAAAGAGGCAAGAAGGTTAGGGTAAGCTTTACCTTCCCCATAATGTTTGCGCTGAAGTAGGTTTTGGAATGGTTCGAAAATCCATTTTTATGTTTGCTGTATTTCTGGGCTGGGGTCAATTGCTCCCAGCTCAGGAATATGGTGAGTTAAGCATGGCCTTGATACAGGGACGCTATGCCGAGGTTATTTCCAACGGACAGACCCTTGGTGACTCTGTGGCCCATAATCCAAAATTTCTGGAGATAATGGCCTTGGCACATGAGGGGCTTGGGCAGGATCAGCAGGCATTGGAATATTACCAGAGGGCTCTTACCCTTAGCCCAAAAAATGTGTCCTTGGAGAACAGTGTTGGAAGATGCTTGCTTTCCTTGGGACGGGTTAAGGAGGCAGAGAATGTATTTACCGAGGTAGTGCATACCGATTCGCTAAATTTTTTTGCCAACAGTCAGCTGGCAAAAATATACTTTTTACAGAGGGATTATCGTAAGGCAATGGAACGCTATGGACAGTTGTCCATTATGGATACCTCCAATTACTACTTCTGCAAGCAGCTCGGTGAATGCTACAGCCGGTTGGGCTTTAATCCTTTTGCCGTCGAGATGTTTTCACAGGCTTTTCGCTTGAATCCTCGCGATGCAGGGCTCACCGTTTCCTTGGCAACTGCCCAGGTCAACGACGGCAATATAGAAGAGGCCTTAGCCGAATGTGAAGCATTCGAGCACTTCGATTCGCTAAATGTGCCCGTATTGCGCTACAAGGGTTACACCCTACTTCTGCTTCGAAAATTCGATGAGGTAGAGGCTGTAATGCACAAGCTGCTCAGCATTGGTGATACTTCCGCTTTTACCTATTCATGCTTGGGCTTTGCACTCAACTGGAATGGTCTTATTTACCAAAGTGTAGAGCCGTTGGAAAAGGCATACAAGCTCGACACCACCAACTTTAAAGTAATCACCACGTTGGCTTCTGCCATAGCTGCTACCTACGACCCAAAAACAGGGCTTGAGTATTTTGATAAAGCGGAGGCACTAATTTCGCCGAGGCCTTTCGACTTGGCAGAAATAGTGGGGGGGAGAGCGCATATTTATGAAAAGTTAGGCAAAGTAGAAATGGCCTACAACCTCTACAATAAGGCCTTTGCTATAGATTCATCCAACATTTTAAACCTTTATAACGCGGCCATGGTAGCCTATCAGCATGGTCATATAAAATGGGCAAGGGAGAGTTTCCGCCAATTTGTGGTTCAGTTCGACAAGAAGGTGCTGCTTGGTTCGCAAATGGATGCAAATCAGCATGATGCATATGAAACGGCAAAATTCTATTTAAAACGGTTGAAAGAGCAGGACTTTTTTGAGGCGGATTCCGCAGTTTATAGGGTATCCGATAATAAATCGCACGGTGAAAATTAAAATCCTATTGCATAGCATATTTTCTCGAACAACCTTCCTACCTTTGCGGTGTTCTTAGGCAACAAAATAGAAGCAGATGTTTTTTGTTGGTGTTTCAGGAAGTTTCTTACCATATATTCTTGCCATTGCCTTTTCGTGGGTAGTGTTTGGCAAGGCTATGTTCAATGGTGAATCGGGGAAGCACGGCAACACTGAGCCAACTACTATAACGGTTGCAAAGCAGGCCCCAGCTGAAACACCACACAAGGCATTCCATTATGCTCATGTTAGCTCATTTGCCTCACTGGTTGAGGAGTTGCTGTGTTTGCGCTGCTCATTTTCTGTAACCAGACCGTTAGAGTCAAGTTTTTGGATATGTACCGCTTTTTTGCTCTCGCCAGAGAAGCGTGGCCCCCCCATGTGCTAGCAATACAATTTCTTTTTCCTGCTGAGGGTTGAGCCGAGGGCTCATTCGTCTTAGCTTGATGCTTTGTATACAGAAAGATTGTGTATGCGAGCATGGATAAGTGTTTTGCTAATACATGAAAATACAAAATGAAAATAAAAGAAAAGTTATTCTTTGTGCTACTTATGCTGCTTTCCCTTGGTAGCCATGCACAGGAAGTAAAGGTTTCAGGGTTAATTATTGATGAGGAAACTCAGGCCGCACTGCCGGGTGCCAATGTGATGGTAAAGGGAACATTTCTCGGCACGGCATCCAGAAATGATGGCAGCTTTGAACTCAAGATGCGAAGTGGCAGCTACATCCTTCAGGTCAGCTACAGTGGATATCAAACTACTGAGGTTAAGGTAATGGCTCCAGCATCTGGATTGAATATTGCGCTTAAACCGGTTGCATATGATATCCAAAATGTAGTGGTTACTGCCACCAAAACTGAGCGGGCGCTTTCGGAAACGCCGGTAATCACGCAGGTAATTCCTGCCAAAATCATTCAGCAAACCGCTGTGCCTAGCGTTGCCTCTCTCATTGAACTTGCTGTACCGGGAGTAGAGGTGGCACAAGCCGATAATGGAACTTCGTTGAAGGTTCAGGGGCTCAGTCCGCAATACACCCTTTTTCTGGTAGATGGTAACCGCATTGCTGGTGATACCAAGGGCGATATTGACTATTCACGTTTAAACCTTGTGAATATTGACCACATTGAATTTGTAAGAGGAGCCACCAGTACGCTTTACGGCTCCAATGCCATTGGAGGAGTGTTTAACATCATTACCCGCAAGCCCAATACCCCTTTTGAAGCAACCGTTCTTAGCCGTTTTGGTGCCTATGGTGATCGAAACGTTGGAGCCTATGTCGGTTCTAAGGTGGGTAGGCTCGGCATCGATGGTGTTTACGACTACAAGTCAACCAATGGTTACGATCTTCAGCCGGATGTTCCGGGGAAGACTTTGGAGGCCAGCAATTCCCACAGCTACACCCAAAATGTATTTTATAACCTAACTCCTCGGCTTGAGATTTCAGGGAAGGCAACATACTATACCAAGAAGTTGGATCATTCTAGCCCCTCAAGCTACGATCAGAGAAACAACGACTTTAGCTACTCTGGCAAGCTAGGTTGGATGCTTGGGAAGGATGGTAAGTTGGATGCCTCCTGGCTTAGTGACCGCTATAAAACGTATAATTTAATTCCTCAGCCTAATGGAAGTGATGACCAGAGTATTCAGTACGACAATCGTTACTATGAGGCAAGAAGTCAATACTCTACTTCCATAGGATCGTTCCAAAAGGTGGTTGCAGGTCTCGATGGTGTTACTGAAAAGTTGAACTCTCCACGTGATAGCATTACCAATCGCAGCTATTCTAACATGGAAGCCTTTATTCAGGATGAAGTAAGGCTATCCTACAGTCTATCCTTGATTGCAGGTGGACGATTTGTACATAACTCTGCATTTGGAAATCATGCCACCTATCAGGCTAATTTGATGTATAAAATTTCCAAGTTCTCATTCAGAGGTGGTTTTGGAACCGGATATAGAACACCGGGCCTAAAAGATTTGTACATCCAATACCGAATCCCCAGTGGCTATCCGCTCTTTATTTATGGTAATCCAAACCTAACGCCGGAAAATTCCAACTATCTCAATTTTTCTGTGGAGTACAGCGTTGCAAAGTTTAATACCTCACTATCGGCGTATCGGAATAATATCACAAATATGATTTCCGACCAGTTTGTGGGTGTAAACAATGGCGTGAACGATTACACCTATGCTAACTACGGAAAAGTAGAGGTGAGGGGAATTGATTATTTGATGAGCTTTAGGCTCAATCACAGTTTTGGTGTCTCTGGGGGGTATAGCTTTATCTATTCGGAGGACAAGTCAACTGGTCTTCAGATGTTTGGCACTCGAAAGCATTCGGCTCGTTTGAATTTTGATTACAATTTTGCCAAGGGTTATTATAGCCTCAACGCAAACCTACAGGTAAAGTATTTGGGAAAGATGGAGCAGGAGTATTTCGACCAAGCTACATACCAAAGCTATCCCATAATGCTCTCCGATTACTTTATGGCCAACCTTGCAGTTTCGCAGACATTCTATACACAACTCACGCTCACAGTTGGAATTGATAATCTATTTGACTACACCGACAAAACACACCTTTCTACCTATAGCCCGGGCCGTACCTTTTTTGTGGGCCTGAGATATGATTTTGATTAGCAGATAGTCCGTTGTTACTAAAAAAGAAACCCCGAGGATTGCTCTTCGGGGTTTTATTTTAGTTGCAGATTTACAACATTAGAACATGATGAACTTTTCCTTTGGTGTTTGGCAGAAAGCACAGAAATCGTCCACGTGGGCAGCATCGTAAGTATTGCCGCATTTTGGACAAACTGCCCATGCAACTGGCAAACCGGTTTCAGAGTTTGTGTTGTTGAGGGCGTCGAGCGCATTCTGGTAAAAAACTTGATGTTTCTTTTCGGTATCGAACGCCCATGTGAAAGACGTTATAGCTTCAGGCACCTTCTCCTCCATTGCTGCTTTAATGAATTCTGGATACATGGTGGTGTTTTCATACTGTTCACCCTTGATGGCATCTTCCAGATTTTCCTTAGTGGTCATAACAGTAAAAGAATCTGCCTTTGCAGTGAATTCAACTCCTAGCTTAGTTAGTGCAGCCATGTGGTTGTTAGCGTGGATGCTTTCAGCCTTGGATGTCGCATCAAACATCTTGGCGATGGTGTCATAACCTTCGGCACGAGCTTTTGCAGCAAAGGCTGCATATTTAGCACTTGCTGTTGTTTCACCGGTAATTCCAGCTTTTAGATTTTCGATGGTTTTTACTGGAGTAGTTTTACTACAGCTTCCCAAGAGCATAGCACCAGCAGCGAAGGCTGCTAAAGAAAAGATTGCAAACTTTTTCATCTTGATTACTTTTTAGGTTAGTAAAGTTGAAAAATTATATTCCAATCATATAACTGAAAACAAGTGTCCCTCCATAAAATCCTGTAATTCCTACAAATATTGCACTTAGTGCATACAGGGTAAAGTATACCCATCTGAGTGAAGTCTCCTCCTTTTTTTTAATCATTAGGTAGAGGCGAACTAGCAGGGTTAAAATTACCGTTCCAAGCGTTATGCTTGCAAATAGTTCATGAATTTCTTGTATTCCACCGGCAGCTCCAGCTAAGTCATTGGTGAAAAACTCACCAGCAAGATAGGCTGCTATGGCACCAAGGGTACCAAGTATCAGCAGGTAAAATCCTGCCCTACTGAGACATTGTTCCTTCTTAATGATTAGGTGAAATACTTCTAGTGCAAATCCAGCTATTATCAGTGCAATAGGAAAGTGCACAAGCATTGGGTGTAAATGACTAACGCTAAACATAGGCTTTATTTTAAGTTAGATAGGAGTAAAGTTATGGTAAAAATCAATACCATAAACAATACAATTCATTTGTTGGGTGAATGATTGAATTAATCCTAAAGAGAATAACCATGTGGATATTTTCTCCAATAGTATTATACCTTAACATCCCATTCAAAATAGCTACTTTTGCAGCTTAAACGGCTGGACGAAGATGGTTTCTATTAGTGATATATGGGTTTCCTTTGGTGGGTTCGACCTCCTCAAGGGGGCCACTTTTATGGTGAATCAGCGCGACCGGATTGGTTTGGTTGGACGAAACGGTGCAGGAAAGTCTACACTGTTGAAGATTTTGTATGGACTACAAAAGCCCACCTCCGGCATTGTGAGTGGTGTTTCCGGGGTTACCATGGGTTATCTTGCTCAAACCATGGAGGTGAAGGATGGAAAGACAGTAACTGAGGAGGCTTCGCTGGCGTTTTCCGATGTGCTGGAATTGGAGAAGGAGATGGCACGTATTAGTGCCGAGGTGTCTCACCGAACCGATTATGACTCGGAGGAGTATGGCCGCTTGGTGGCAAAGCTCTCCGACCTAAATGAACATCATGCACTTCTTGGGGCTGCCGGCTTAGAAGGAGAAGTGGAAAAGACGCTTTTGGGCTTGGGTTTTGAAAGGCGCGATTTTGAGCGACAAACCTCTGAGTTCTCCGGTGGATGGCGCATGCGAATTGAGCTGGCCAAAATTCTGTTGCGAAGGCCAAACCTTATTCTGCTTGATGAGCCAACCAATCACCTCGATATTGAGAGTATTCAGTGGCTCGAGGACTACCTAAAGGAGTATGCAGGTGCCGTAATTCTTATCTCGCACGATCGAGCATTTCTCGATAATGTAACCAACCGAACGGTAGAGATTGTTCTTGGAAAAATACATGACTATAAGGTCTCCTATTCTCAATATGTGGTGCTTAGGAAGGAGCGTCGCGAGCAGCAGCTCTCAGCCTACCGTAACCAGCAGAAGATGATTGAGGACACCGAGGATTTTATTGAGCGATTTCGATACAAGGCCACCAAGTCGGTGCAGGTGCAGAGCAGAATTAAGCAGCTCGATAAGGTTGATAGAATTGAAATTGACGAGGAGGACAACTCTGCATTACACATAAAATTTCCACCTGCGCCGCGTTCTGGACAAATTGTGATGGAGGCAGAAAATCTCACCAAGGCGTTTGGCGATCACGTCATTTTCTCGGATGTAAATCTTAAAATTGAGCGAGGCGAAAAGGTCGCCTTTGTTGGTCGCAATGGAGAGGGGAAAACCACGCTTTCTCGCATTGCGGTTGGTGACCTTGATGCCACAGTAGGCCATGCAAAGTTGGGCTACAACGTCAAACTGGGCTACTTTGCACAGAACCAGGACGACCTGATGGATGGTAATATGACGGTGTTCGATACCATCGACCAGATTGCTGTTGGCGATATTAGAACCAAAATTCGGGATATTCTTGGTGCATTTCTCTTCAGGGGCGAGGATGTCGATAAGAAGGTAAAGGTGCTTTCGGGTGGTGAGCGGTCAAGGCTAGCCATGGCTAAGCTGATGTTTCAGCCATACAACCTCTTGATCCTCGATGAGCCAACCAACCACATGGACATGCTTTCCAAGGACATCTTGAAGGAAGCACTGAAAAAGTATGATGGAACGCTGATTGTTGTTTCCCACGACCGTGAGTTTTTGGATGGATTGGTAAGCAAGCTCTATGAATTTAGGGGTGGTAAGGTGAAGGAACATCTTGGAGGTATCTACGATTTTCTAAAGCGACGTAAGCTGGAATCGCTAAAGGAGCTGGAGCGAAAGACAACATTGGCACAGAGCCAGCAGGCCGATAGACAGGTTACTGAAAATAAGCTTTCGTATGCCGAGCGTAAGGAGATGGACAAAGTCATTCGAAAGGTTATATCACGAATTACCGAATGCGAGCGTCTGGTTGAGGCTAAGGAGGCCGAAATAGCCAAGATCGATGCCATGATGGCTAATCCAGAGCAGCATGCCATTGACCATACCGATGTTGATATTTTTAAACGCTATCAGGAGCTGAAGAAGGGTGTAGAGGCCCTTATGGTAGAGTGGGAGCAGCTCAGCTCGGAGAAAGAAAACCTGGAGAAGGAGAGGGGCATTGTGTAGCAATATTGAGTGCCTATATTTTGATTATCTTGCCTCGTAATATCATGTTAAGTCTTATAATGACATTTTAGCTATGGGCACACGCTTGAGGTTGAAGAGACATTTATTATTTGGTTTAGCCATAGTTTTCGCTGCTTTTTTGGTGTCGTGCGCTGGCAGCCGTAAGGCGCAGCAATCCATTCGGCTGACCGATATGTATAATCCGGGTGCCAACTCCATTCATCCAGAGTCGAAGGTGTTTCACCTTAGCGATAGCCTTTCTGAGCTGAATGTGGCCATTTATCCAACGGAGGTGCTGTTTAATATGGCCAATCCCGACTCGGTGCTACAGGGCAAGGTCAAAATTATCGCGCAACTCTACGATGTAAAGGATAGCTCAGTAGTTGTGGATACTGCCTCTGCAACCTTGGTGCTCAACCAGCAGAGTCTTGCAAAGAAGACCATTTTAACAAAACTGCCGCTACACGCGAAGATTGGCCATGCGTATATTCTCAACCTGTTGGTCACCGATGTTCTTCGGGAGCGTACCACCATTTCACTTTCGATGGTGGACAAGCTTAACCACAATACGGGGCAGTGGTACAGAACTACACTAGACGATGGTTCTCCCTTCTTCGGAATCTCATTAAAGCCGGGACAATCGGTGCGGGTGAACCACCCACTCAGAGAGTTGGATAGTGCTTACGTTTTCTACTATAAAAATTTACCTGTTGCCAAGCCACCTGTGGTTGCATTTCGGGTAGACTATCCACCTGCCGCCGATAGCGTGTGGAAGTGGAAAATTGCCGGAAGAGGTTTGACTCTTCCTTACAGTGGGGTTTATCTTGTTTGTGCTGATTCTATTCCCGGCAAGGGCGTAGTGCTGGGAAGTTTTAATTTGGGCTTTCCAAAGATTGTTACAAACGAGGATCTCCTAGCACCAATGGTTTATATACAACCGAACATTAACGATTCGTTGCTGCTAAGCGCTAACAAGAAGTTGCTCCTCGATAGCCTATGGCTTGCAAGGGCTGGTGACCACGAATCGGCCCGTGAGCTTATACGCATTTACTACAACCGGCTCTTCTTGGCAAACTACTTCTTTTCCTCCTACATGGAGGGGTGGAAAAGTGACCGTGGAATGGTGTTTATGATGTATGGCCTACCAAATCGGATTTTTCGGTATGGCAAAAACGAAGTTTGGGTGTATGGCACGGGCAAAGGGCAAAAGCTCACGCGATTCCACTTTGTATGCCGTCAAGGAGGGGCTAGCCCCAACGATTTTGTGCTCGATTACCGACGTTCCAGCAACCTTAAGTGGTCGCAAATACAGCAAGGGTGGAGCCGCGGCAAACCTTTTATTTTTGACGATGAGGACGAAGATGCACCAGATCAGTAAGATTCGCTATCTTTGCCCACTATTTTAAATTTTATGAACCGAAACAACTTACATAGCGTGAATAACTATCGAAAAGAGTATGGAAATGAGCTCAAGGAACGGGAGCGTGGGGAGCTAATTTTTGGCATTCGTCCGGTGATTGAAGCCATTAATGCAGGGAGAACCGTGGAGAAGGTGTTGATAAAGAAGGGGCTGATTGGAGAACTTTCCCAGGAGGTAGTTGATTTGGTAAAGAGCAATAACATACCCATGTCGTTGGTACCCATTGAAAAGCTCAACCGGGTCACCACCAAAAATCATCAGGGGGTAATTGCCTATATGTCACCCATTGAGTTTGCGCAGATGGAGGATTTAATACCAGCTCTCTTTGAGGCTGGCAAGGTTCCGCTTGTTGTTATGCTGGACCAAATTACCGATGTGCGTAATTTCGGTGCCATTGCACGAAGCGCTGAGTGCGCCGGAGCCGATGCAATCATAATTCCTACCCAAGGTTCGGCCCAAATCAATGCCGATGCGCTAAAAACATCAGCGGGTGCGCTCAACATTATTCCGGTTTGTCGGGTAAAGCTGTTGAAGTATGCATCCCTATTTCTGAAACAGAGCGGCTTTCAAATTGTTGCAGCCAACGAAAAATCATCGTCCACGCTATACGATATCGACTTTAAAATCCCAACTGTAATAGTGATGGGAGCAGAAGATACCGGTGTGTCGGCTGAAATTTTGCGCATGGCCAGTTACATTGTTCAAATCCCACTAATGGGCAAGATTGAGTCACTGAACGTTTCAGCCGCTGCTTCGGTTATGCTGTTTGAGGCTGTAAGGCAACGAACCGTGGGCCAAGCCTAATTTTGCTGTTGATAATAAGTGATTGCGAAAATAGAATTACTTGCTGAAAGGCAAAAAAGAACCCCGATGCTAATCGGGGTTTCTTGTGTATGCTAGAATGGGAGGTCGTTTATCTCCTCTTCGCCGCCAATGGGAGGCATTTCATCGAAAGAAGGTGGGGCTGACATTGGAGCACCAGTTGAAGATGAAGCAGCTGCTCCAGCACCTGCACCTGCACCCTCGCGGGAGATTCGCCAAGCACGAATGTCGGTGTACCAGCGGCCATTGAACTCCCTCGACTCCAGGTTGAAGCTGACCTTGAGCATATCGCCGGGCTTGGCTGAGTCAATATCCTTAATTTTGTCACCCCAAGCCGAAATGCAAATCTTTTTGGGATATTGCTCCGTGGTCTCCAGAATAAATTCCTGCTTTTCCCAAGTGCCATTACGACCAGTTCCAACCTGCTTCTCGAGCATCTGCACGAGCTTTCCCTGTATTTCTAAGGCCATTGTTACTCCTCCTTTATTTCAATTTTGATAATCTCGTCGCCCTTACGAATTTGGTCGAGAACCTCAAGACCTTCATAAACCTTTCCGAACACGGTATGTTGGCGATCGAGGTGCTGTGTGTTTTCCCTGTTGTGGCAGATAAAAAACTGCGAACCACCAGTATCGCGACCAGCGTGTGCCATTGACAGAACGCCTCTATCATGATATTGGTTGTTACCGTTGAGTTCACACTTAATGGTGTAGCCGGGGCCACCTGTTCCGGTGCCGTGGGGGCAGCCGGCCTGTACCATAAAATCAGGAATTACGCGATGGAATATTAGGCCGTCGTAGAATCCTGATTTCGACAACTTAACAAAATTCTCCACGGTGTTAGGTGCATCTTCCTCGAAGAACTTCACCTTCATAACACCCTTTTCGGTATGGATTTCAGCCGTTTTCATATACTTAGTTTTTGCTTGATTATTTACTTACAAAAGGATTACGAAGTAACGAAAAATGCCACGAAATACAAAATCAACCCTACCTTCTATTTGGAATAGCTCATTCAAAAAACAGCGTTGGTAGCAGGTTGTTGCGCAAAAGAGAACGCCACTCCAAAAATTGGAGTGGCGCCAGAAAACTTAACTATTTATTCGGAAATAAACTATTTCTTCATTTTCATTGGTTTGCCTGTTGGAGCAGCTGGTGCAGGAGCTGCAGGATTGTCGATGCTTAGCAACTCAACTTCAAAAACAAGTGTTGCGTAGGGTGGAATAATTGGGTTACGTCCAAATCGACCATAGGCAAGTTCAGCAGGGATATAGAATTTGTATGTTGAACCAACATTCATCCTTTCGAGACCGGCAGTCCATCCTTTAATTACACCGTTAAGGCGGAATTGGGCTGGCTCTTTTCTGTCGTAAGAGGAATCAAACTTGGTTCCATCAATAAGGGTTCCAATGTAGTTAACCTTAACAACGTCGGTTGCAATTGGTTTTGGTCCATTACCCTGCTTGATAACTTGGTACTGCATTACGGCAGTTTTCAGAGTGCCTTTACCACCGGGCATTTCGTCCATGTAGGTAACATGCATGGTATCGATACCAGGCTTTGAAGCATTTTGCTTCATGAAATCTTCACCAGCCTCAATATCCTTAGCATGCTTAATGTCGAACTGCTTCATGAGGTATGTTTGAATCACCGTTTGAGCAACCCGCTGGTCCATCATTGGCCGTAAGCTATCTTTACTCATTATATCGGAAATGGCAGCAGAAAGTTCATCAACGTTAATTTCTTTGATGTCGTTCTGGGCAAAACTTGAGCCAACGCTGATTCCAATGGCATAGCTGAGTGAGTCAACATCGGTCTTTAATTTTGCCGAGGACTTTGACTTTTGTCCACAGCTGGTCATTGCTACTGAACCCGCTGCTAATAGAATGAATGCAATTTTTTTCATTGTAAAGTATGTGTTAATTAGTCTGTTTAAGGAGCAAAGTTATAGATAAATTCAATAACGAGTGTTTGTTCACCGAAAATATTGTGTCAGATCAATAAACCATAACATTATTTAACACTCTAATCTCTGTTGGGTTTAGTTCTTCCTCTTATTTGGGGCGAATTTTAGCATTAATTGGTGGAATTATGATACTCACGAGCGCTTCCTGCGCGGAGCTTTATTTTTGATTTTGAGTTAATTCGCTTGATTAAAAATATCTTTCTAAAAGGATGGTTACAGCGGGAAAGACGATATTTGGCTTTTTATGAATAGAATAATCCATAGTATGTGTAACCCTTAAATAACTTAGTGTGAAAAAGTACGGTATATTTCTTATAATCATGGCCATGATGGCTTTTTCTGTTTCATGCACAATGCAAAATGGTAACAAGCCCAGCCCTGAAGCAGATCCATTATTATCCCACATCGATTCCACGGTTAATCCTGGAGATGATTTCTTTATGTATGCAAACGGAAAATGGTTTAAGGATCATCCCATTCCAAGTAGCGAGCAAGGAAACGGACTGTGGCAGTTGATTAGGGATACCATCAATTCACAAATTTTGTCTATTTGTCAGTCTTCGGTTTCCAAAGATTATGCAAAAGGGAGCAACAAACAGAAGATTGGTGATTTTTACTTCTCTGGAATGGATAGCTTATCCCTGAATCGGCAAGGAATTAAGCCCTTAATGAATGAACTAAGCCGGATTGATTCCATCTCAAATCTTAACGACTTAATCAAAGAAGTAGCTTATATTCATCAGGTTTCTAGCTCCCCTCTTTTTGGATTTTATGTTGCGCAGGATGACCGAATAAGTAGTAAATACGCAATTTACATTGCTCAGGGGGGGCTTAGCTTGCCCGATCGTAGCTACTATTTGGATCAAACTGATCGCGCAAAAATGGTTCGGAAACGGTTCTTGGAATACAGCAAATCGCTCTATACTACAATGGGCTATGATGAAAGGGATGCTTCAATTGCTGCTGATGGCTTATTAAATCTTGAAACAGCATTGGCAACGGCATCGCGTAAGCGTGAGGATACACGAGACCCATTTAAAAACTACCACAAACTCTCCCTAGGGCAGCTGTCGAAGCAAACAGCAAATATAAATTGGGCACTGCTGTTCAAGAGTGTAGGGTTGAATATGGTTGATTCTGTTGTTGTAGGTCAGCCAGAATTTTTAGATGCAGTGAATACCTACTTAAAAAGTTATTCGCTGAAGGATTGGAAAAACTACCTTAAGTTTCAATTCGTTAACGGGTTATCTGATTTTCTTGATGATTCAACCTATATGAAGTCATTCCGCTTTTATTTAACTACACTGAGGGGAATTGAAGAGCCGAAGCCTCGTTGGAAAAGGGTTGTTGGAGAAACCGACAAGCAATTGGGTGAACTCATTGGGCAGGTGTATGTGGCTGAATATCTACCTAAAGGCACTAAGGAAAAACTGCTCGAAATTGGGAATGCCATTAAGGTTGTATATGCTGATCGAATCAAAAACCTGGATTGGATGAGCGAGGCTACCAAAGTAAAAGCATTAAAAAAATTGGATGCTGTGATTATGAAAGTTGGGTATCCCGATCATTGGAAGGATCTAAGCAATATGGAAATCGATCGCACTTCCTACGTTAAGAATGTAATGCATGCAAATCTGTGGCAGTCTAATTTTATGTTTGCTAAATATGGAAAGCCAGTTGATCGCACCGAATGGGATATGGAGCCTCAATGGTACAATGCTTATTATAATCCATCAAACAACGAGATTGTAGTTCCTGGATGTAATATTTTGGTTCCCGGATTTGAGCATAAGTTAGCCGATGATGCCATTCTTTATGCCATTATAGGAGGCTCAACATTTGGGCACGAGATTACTCATGGATTTGATGATCAGGGGTGTAAGTATGATGAGTATGGAAACCTTAATAATTGGTGGACTTCGGAAGATAGGGCTCGGTTTTTGAAGAAAACAAAGATGATTGTTGAGCAGTTTAATGGATATGTTCCAGTCGACAACCTGCATATTAATGGCGATATGACGCAGGGCGAGAACATTGCTGACCTAGGTGGCATTGTCATGGGGTATGAAGCATTTAAGAAGACGAGTCAATATAAAAATAATGAAATCATTGCGGGGTTAACGCCTGATAAGCGATTCTTTTTAGCGTATGCCATGGCCTGGATGATTAACGACCGTCCGGAAGCTATTGCAAACCAAGTGCTTTCCGATGTCCATTCACCTGCAAAGTACAGAGTATTGGGCCCATTATCGAACATGCCAGCTTTTTATAAAGCATTTAATGTTAAGGAAGGTCAAGCTATGTGGCGCCCAGACAGCTTACGGGTGAAAATTTGGTAACGGATTTGTAGCAAGCTCAAATTATTAAAGCATACCCTATTCTCCAAGGGAATAGGGTATGCTTTTTATGTATGTAGTTAATATTAAGTATTGCAAACCTAATGGCTATGCGCTTGCTGTGGGGAGTCCTATTGGATGAATAGATGCTTTAGCCACTGCCATGGATAGGCCCAAAATATACGTGGTCCGGAGTATCGCATAACCTGCCTTATCTGTTCTCGGTAGCTTTTGCTGTAGCAGTGGATGGTGCACTTGGCGCAGGACGGCTTGCTCTCGCCATGGGGGCAGTGGTCTAAGCGCGCTTGTGCATAGTGCAACAGGTCATTACATTGGGGGCATAGCGTTTTGGTTCCGTGTTTTCCTCTGCAGTAGATGCCGATCATTAGACCAACGGTTCTTTTCTCTCGTTCTATTTTACTCATTCGGCATAATTACATTTTGTGGCCCTTACCATGTGCCTTTTTCCAGGAGGGCCGGGCAAACGTTCTACCTTAAATCCCGCTTCACGCAACGCTTTTTTTACGATTCCCTTGGAAGAGTAGGTTACCAGTATGCCACTAATGCTCATGGCCTCGAATAATTTCCGAAAAATGGCGATTGTCCAGAGCGAAGGTTGTGCTTCAGGGTCGAAGGCATCAAAGTAGACCAGGTCTATGCCGCTAGGCAGCTTTGCTGTAATTAAATCGACTTCGTGCTTTAGCAGCGAAAATCTGTCCGAAATTTCCTGTCTCGTATTCCATTGGCAAAGGTGCATCGACTCGAACTCCTTTTGCCAACCTCCAAGTTTGGTGGGGAAGTTGGCTTGGAGTGCATCCTCAGGTTTGAGTGGAAATAGTTCAACGGCTTCGTAGTTTACTGTAATTCGTGAGCGTTCCGCCTCAGTGAGCGTGAGCAGCGCGTTGAGGCCGGTGCCAAACCCCATTTCAAAAATCTGTAGGGAACTACGATTCCGCAGCTGCCGAAATCCAGCATCGATAAATACATGCATCGATTCCTGTATGGCCCCGTGCTGCGAGTGGTAGTGCTGGTTGAATTGTTTGGAAAAGAAGGTAGTAGAACCATCTTCTGTAACTGCTATATTAGGGTTCAATGGCGCAACTGAATAAATGTTAAAGTGCAAAAATACGAAATAGTTTTTCGGTACTGATATGGCATTATTGCGCTGTTTAGTATGTGGCAAGTCAGTGAGATATTTTTTCAATAAGCCAAAAATAGGGCAGCATCAAATTGCTGATTATGTGTTAAAGAACACGTGTTTGGATGAAACTACCTAACTAAACCACCGTATCAACGGGAGTGTTAATAGCTAGTAGTAGTTTAGGTTTAAAAAAGGGTGTCCTGAGAAATCAAGACACCCTTTTTATTTGCTGCACTATTTACTGTGCGTAGAAGTCAATAACTTTCTTGATTGCTCGCTGGCAAACTGGGCAAAAACCTTTCGCCGTGTTGGTTCTCATGCGGCAGTCAAACATCGGGCGGTAGATGCCCTTAGCCATGTAACCACCTCCCTCAAATACTCCAATCTTGTTTTTATATTCAGCGGTAGGAGGGGTAGGGATGGGAACATCCGGTTCCACCATATTTTTCCACTTGGAGTCGAAGTTTACCAGCGTGGTGAGGTTTGGTTCCCAAGGTTCAACCTTAAGGTTGTAGAAGTCCTCGTAGGGAGTTGAGGAGTCGAAGTATTCGTCGCCTAGACCCGCGAAGCTGTGCCCAAATTCGTGGATAAATACCTTGGGTGATAGGGCGTTGTGCGCGCTGCTAAGGGCGTAGTATCCGTATATTCCGCCACCACCATACTTACTGGAGTTAACCAGCACGTAGAGCGCATCGCAGGGAATATCGGTGGTAAGGTCGGCTAACGCTTTATAGTCGAATGTGGTTAGGTAGCGTTCCTCGTCGAAGGTGTAAAAGGTGGAAGAAGCAACTGTAGAGTTCCAAATATTCGCGCCAGGATTATCGGGGCCTGAATCCACCGAAGGCGATTCCACCAACCAAACGTTAAACTTATCCCTGCTCGATTTGTATGGCTCGTATGCAAATAGTGTGTCAACCAACCGCTTGGCATCGTTCACAAAGGTACCCATCTCCTGTTGCTGATATGCTTCGGCTACAATTACAAGGTCAACCTTATGTTCGGAATCACCACTTTTGACGATCTCCTCAACAGGGTTGAGCTGTTTCTTTTCGTGGTTAATAAACTTGGAGTGAGGGTCTACATCCATTGTAAACATTGGGTATAGCTTTCCATCTGCTTTTTTTCGTTCACAAATCTCAACCTTTACAGGATTTTTTGGAACGGGAATTCGAATACTTTGTGAAAATGCTCGTCCAACCTTTTTCGCTTCATCTGTAGTTCTCCACTCCTGAAAGAGAGATGAAAAACCCTTGTCAAAAATCAACTGGTTGGTTGCTTTGTCATATACCCTAAAGGCATATTCGCCATAGCTGTAAGGCTCAATGGTTTTGTCGGGATTTCCTCCCCACACTTTTTCGGAGTAGATGGCATCGAAGTAAGCCGTTTGGCTTTGAGCATTGCCGGCAAGGAAGAAGTCGAACCGAAGAGCACCGTTGGGTTCAAAGTAGCTGGAATAACTCGCCTCCTGTCCCAATAGGGTAGAGGAGATTAGGGTCAGAAGAACAATTACAATATTTTTCATAGTCTAGTGTTTTGAAGTTTTCGATTCGTGCAAACAGCCACGTATAAAGATCGATTTTTGAGGCATTGGTTTAATTGGAACAATGTATTAATCCACTATCCAGCCTAGGTTGTAGTGATTTGCAACCTCAGAAAGTTATGCCTAAATTTGTTTCTGTCAAAAACAAAGATGATGTATATGCACGAAATCCTTGAAAAATCAAGCCATTACTACCTAATGGGAAAGTTGGAGAATTGGATTGCCAGCTACTCGTTGGGTGATACGCTCGGCCTTTTAATGAAGATAATGATTGCCCTTTTGGCAATTGCGTTGGTGGCCTTTATCAGCGATTTCATCACCCGGAAGATTATTGTTTCTGCGCTTGTTCGCTTTGCTCGTAAGAGTAAGACACAATGGGACGATTTCTTGATTGATCGTAAGGTTTTTCATAAGCTGGCTCACCTTGTTCCAGCCATTGTTGTTTATCTGCTTATTCCTGTTGCCCTTGAGGATATTGCTCCTGTATATGTAACAGCTATACAGACAATTACGAAAGCATTCATGATATTGATTGGGCTTTTGTCGCTGGGTGCCTTCCTCGACGCGGCTAACGATGTATACCTAACCCTACCCGTTTCCTTAGAACGCCCAATTAAGGGTTACCTACAGATTGCCAAAATTGTGGCCTACTTCTTTGGTGGCATTGTAATTATTGCGCTCATTATTGGAAAGGATCCTGGAAATATTGTGGTTGGTTTGGGTGCATCGGCTGCTGTGCTTATGCTCATATTTAAGGATACCATTCTGGGGTTTGTGGCCTCCATTCAACTTTCGGCCAACAATATGGTGAAGATTGGTGATTGGATCGAAATGCCTTCGCGTAAGGCAGATGGAACGGTGATGGATATAACTCTTGCAACCGTTAAGGTTCAGAACTGGGATCGCACCATTACTACCATTCCAACATATGCGCTGGTGAGCGAATCGTTTACTAACTGGCGCGGCATGGAGCAGTCCGATGGTCGTCGATTTAAACGTGCAGTGCTTATCAATGTTTCCAGCGTTAAGTTCTGCTCTCAACCGCAACTCGAGAAGCTGAAGAAGATTCAGATTCTTCGTAATTATATTGAAGAGAAGGAGAAGGAGTTAAAGTCCTACAACGACCAAAACAATATTGAAGATACCATCCTTGTAAATGGGCGTAGGCTTACCAACTTGGGTGTGTTTCGTAAGTATTTGGAACTATACCTGATGAGCAATCCTAATGTAAATACGGAGACCACCCTTATGGTTCGCTTACTTGAGCCCAACGAGAAGGGGATACCCATGGAGATTTATGGTTTCTTGAAGGAGAAGCGTTGGGTATTCTACGAATCTATCTTGGGCGATATCTTCGACCACATGTTAGCCGTAATCCCCGAGTTTGAGCTAAAGATGTTCCAAAATCCCACCGGTGACGATTTTAAGAGTTTGGTGAATAGATAGAATACGAAAGTTGGACAGAAATTGGTTGGTAGTTAAGCGGAAGTTAGTCGAAGTAGACGTCAGGCTTAGATCCTGCAATGGTTGAATTGGAGGAGTAGGGCTGTGGAAGCAACATACCCTGCCACCACGGACCCTAACATCCGAAATACCTAAACCACTAATCTCCTAATTTTATTTGTATTTTTGGGCTGCCTTACTAAAATAAATACGTTGATGGCTAACCCACTAACCAAAAAAGAGCTATTAGATCAGCTTCAGGCCGAAGTTGATGCCTCCTTTTTATACAGGAAGCTAAGCGAACATACCGACGATTCTTCGCTTGCCGATATCTACCGGCAAATGTCGGAGATTGAGAAAATCCACATTGGTCGTGTTCTCACCATGCTGAAAGAGTTGGAGCCTAGCGCAACGCTGCCCAAACCATCCTATCAAACAAAACTTCAGGTGGGCGTTGGTAAGATT
>Ga0307376_10000649_pt1 | contig 42699 bp, 44 predicted proteins | sample TR2MG_FD_202536 | JGI IMG/M metagenome (GOLD analysis project Ga0307376, IMG submission 202536) | Soil microbial communities from Risofladan, Vaasa, Finland - TR-2 | ecosystem: Environmental > Terrestrial > Soil > Coastal area > Acid sulfate soil | place: Finland: Risofladan, Vaasa | collected...
AACTGGACGCCGATCGGCGCGGTCACCCTCAACCCCGAGCGCGACTCGGTCGTCGCCACGCAGATGGCGGCAGATAGGCAGCCCTTGGCTGCATGACAGAGGCGACAACTACCTTGACACGCGCCGTCTGTCCTGCCTCCCTGGTGCTGAATTGGCGCAACGAGATTCGCCGGTGGCTGCCGCATCGCGCGATCCACGTGGTGCGCAAGGGCAAGGACGGCTTGGACCTTGATGCCGACGTCACCGTGATGACGTATGACCTCGCCAAGAAATTCGTCAATCAACTGAGCGGCTTCGGCTTCAAGACCATTATCGGCGATGAAGCGCACTACCTGAAAAACGAGAAGGCCCAGCGCACCCAGGCCCTCACCCCGCTGGTGCAGGGGATTGCGCGGGCGCACCTGCTCACGGGCACACCGATCACCAATCGCCCGGCGGACCTCATCTCGCTCTTGAAGATGCTGGGGCAGCTCGATGCCTTTGGTGGCTGGTTTCACTTTGCGAAGCACTACTGCAACGCGTGGAAGGGCGAATACGGTTGGAACCTCACCGGTGCCTCGAACCTGGACGAGCTCAACACCAAGCTGCGCGAACGGTGCCTGGTGCGTCGCCTGAAAGCCGACGTGCTGACCGAGTTGCCGCCAAAGGTGCGCGTGATGCAGCCGCTGGAACTCTCGGGCCAAGGCGAACGCGACTACCGCGCTCTGGAAGGGCATTTCCTCGACTGGCTGCGTGAAGCCTCCCAGGATGAGCTGGACAGCGCCGAAGGGCGGGGCAAGATCCTGGAAATGCTCAACTCGCTGCGTCAGGCCGCTGGCGTGGCGAAGATCGAACCGGCGCTCGAAGCCATTGATGGCTACCGAGAAGCAGGCCGCAAGGTCGTGGTGTTCTGCCACCACCACGCCGTGATGAACGGGATCGCTGATGCGCTGCCAGCTGGGACGTGGGTGCGCATCGACGGCACCACTTCGCTGGATGCGCGCCAGGCCGCGGTGGATCGCTTCCAAACCGTTCCGACCTGCACCGTGTTCGTGGCCTCCACCAAAGCCGCTGGCGTGGGCCTGACCCTCACCGCAGCCTCTGACGTGTTGGTGGTCGAACAGGAGTGGGTGGCCGCCGACCTGGACCAGGCCGAGGACCGGTGCCACCGCATCGGCCAGACCGACAGCGTGCAGGCCGTGCACCTGGTGGCCGAAGACACGGTGGACAGCCGCCTGGTCGAAGCCGTGGAACGCAAGCGCGCCATCGCCCAGGAAGCGATCGACGGGCAGGGCGGTGCGGGTGTCACGCCCGAGATGGCGCAGAGCGTCATGAAAACCGTGTTAGCCGGTTATCTGGCCACTGCTCAGGAACGCAAAAAACCAAAACTAAAACGTGCCAAAAAGCCCCGTGTTGAAAATCGACCTGATATTCAGGTGGCGCAAGAAACCGGGTGATTCGACCAAGAAAAAGAATGATCCATCCATCCCTTGCGGCCAGCCTATGTGTGATTAGAGCAATAGGCCGGACGAAGAAAAACCCACATTTTCATCCAAACAGGAAAATCTCATGACCGTTCATTCACTTCCCACCCGCGGCCCTGGTCGCCCGGCCTTGCCTGCTGATGAAAAGAAAGAGCTGCGCCTACGCGTGTTGCTGGACGAGCGCACGTTCGTCGCAGTCCAAGATCTGGCCAAACGGCGGGGGGAGTCAACGTCGGGTTATGCGCGTCGCCTGCTGGTTGATGCGCTTGAAGCGGACCGCTGCACGCAGCAGCGCGCCTGAAATAGAAAACCCAGCCTGCCAGGGCTGGGCTCAATCCACACAATCATTGGAGAATGACATGCCTTTTTTATCGAATGATGTTGACCGTGTCAAGGCTTTGGCCGAAGCGAAGGACGGACACGGTAATTTGAAGAACCCGCCCGTGCAGCCCGCGCCTATTGCGTCGATCGCCGACCAGCGCGCGAAGGGGAAGGGCACAAGTAAGGGCAAGGAGCCGCTGGTGGCGCCAGATGTGGAGGAGCGCATCAAGCCCACGCCGGAGCTCTGTTATGCCGACTACTTTGCCGGGCGAGACGATCTGCGGGTGGGTGGCGTCATCGACAGGCAGGGCACGGTGGAGCGGAAGTTCTACGAGTGGAACAATGATCCGCGCAGCGGCCAGTTCTGGAAAATCATGAACGACGACCGGGCGCGAAATACTGCAGTCACTTGGTTGAAGCGGAACGTCCCGAACAAGGGGCGTAGCTCCCTGGGCCAGTCGTGCGTTGAGACCACGATGGACCTGTATTGCTTCGACTCCGAGCAGTCCATCTCCCAGCGTGATCACAAGGACGTGGTGATGCCCTTGCTTGGAGCCTATCTTCACATCAAAGCGGATGGCACCATCGTGGCGCACAAGCCCACCAAGGAAGCGGGCATGACGCATTGCGTGCCTGCGAAATTCGACTGGTCGCGGGTGGGTGCCGATGGCATCTACACCCCGCGATCGGTGGATCTGAACAGCGCCTTCGGCAAATACCTCGACCTGTTCATGGCCGACCTTGAAGTGCGCCAACTGCTACAAGAAGCCGTAGGGTCGTCTTTGCTGCCCACTGCCTTCGAGAAGGGTTTTATGCTCACCGGCGGTGGCTCAAACGGCAAATCGACCCTACTGCACCTGCTGCGCACACTGCACCCGCGCAATTTCGCTCTGTCGCTGGACAAGCTCGACAGTGAGTTCTCCATGGGGAACCTGCCTGGCATGACCTTGGCCCTCTCCACAGAGAGCGCTCCGTTCATCGGCATCAAGGCGGAACAGCGCATCAAGGCCCTCATTTCTCGCGATCCGATCGCCGTGCGTGAACCCTTCAAGCCTGAAATCACCGTGGTCCCACGTTGCTCGGTGTGGTTCGCCTGTAACAAACCCATCCGCTTCGTCGATCGCACCTACGGCCTGACCAGCAAAATCGTGACGATCCCCTTCCTGGGCTTCAAGAGCCGCACCAGTGACTCGGTCATCCTGGACTACCATCGCACCATCACGGATTCTGAAACGGAGATGAGCCAGCTTTTGGACTGGGCCCTGGAAGGTGCCGCTCGGCTGCGCCGGCAAGGCAACCGGTTCAGTGAGCTGCCGGAAGCGGCCAAAGCCGTTTCGGAGTCCCACCGGTTGGAAACGGATCCGCTCTACGCCTACTTCATGGAAGTGGACCTGCGCATTGAAACTCACGCGGAGAGTTCGAAAGCTGAAATCTACGCAGACTATGTGAGCTCGATGCACACCAGCGAGAACCGGCCCGTGTGCAATAGCGAATTTTGGAAGGCAGTGGGCGATCACGTGATGAAGGCAGAAGGGGTGAAACTGCGGGAACGGCAGCCGGGCGGTGGCGCACGCCATGCCAAACGTCTGTCCCGCATGGTCAACGTGTCGATCCATGGTGTGAAGTCGGACCCTTTCGACTGGGATAAAACCGCACTCCGGCACTCGGCTCCCGAGCGCCTGGATCCGCCGGACATCGTTTTCTGACGGCATAGCGCCAGCCGTTGCCCACCGTCGCCACAGCAGTTGAGCAGCTTCGCCAGCGAAACTGCCCACGGTTGGAAGCTAACTGTCACTGTCGCCAGTGAAGTTGGCCAGGCTCACCAGCGGAGATGACCAGCGGAGTCGATCGGCCGAGATCGGCCAAGAGTGGACGTCCAGCATCGAACTAATTTTCGTTACCAAGCAGGTTTACATCAGATTGTTCGTGAGCCGCACTCAAATGTCCCTTCGCCCATTTCTCAAAAGCCGCCCTTCTATCGATATGAGGCCCCTCCTTTATATGCACGTATGAGGCGCCGAGCCAGGAGCAAACGAATTCCGTATAGTGTCTTATTACTGAAAGTGTGTCGCGCTTATGTAATTTCGACTCCGTCGCCTTTTCAACAAAATGAATGAGCGGTAGGAGTTCCTTTTCCGAAATGACGGTGCGCACGTTGTGCCCCAGTCTATTTCGAAGTGAATTGAGGTGTTTCAGACTCGGAAGAAAATCATACTTATCTGGAAGACTGGTGGCGGCGCTCAGCATTGAAATCTTTTGCCCAAAAGTGAGTCGCCCAGATTTAATTGAAAAGCAGTCTCCGGCCTCGGCTTGCATGAAAGCCTCAACGTAATTCTCTAGCACCATGTGACAACACAGCAGATACCCGATCGTTGAATAATCGATATCACCTATTGATTCCCATGTGGCGGCGCCATCAATGATATTTCCGACAAGTGGTGGAAGTGGAGGAAGTTCCATTTTTCCTATCTCCCTAGTTGAAAGGAATAGTTACACATCGAGTGTTAACCACCTAATTGGGTATTAAGCGGGTGACAACAGTAAGAGAAGCACGCATGAGTTCCTTGAAGGGCTTCGGAACAACGCTGAACCCGTCCTCATGCAGCGCTACCGGCGAGAGACCCATGCTGATCGCCCGCGGAGAACAGGTTACTTCCTCAATCATTCGCGCGCAGGTGAGCGTCGCCCGTATGTGGTAGAGCTGGCGACGCGAAACATCTTCGTAAGGCAACAACCTATCCGCCATGGATTTCCAAAGTGCTTTTTCCAATGGCTCAAACTGACCTAAAAAATCTCGCACAGGAGCTTCATCGAAACTGTTCAAAAAAGCACCATGGGCGAACTCATTTCGAATCTTGCGCAAAAGTTCGAGATGGCGATAGGTCGATGGTGTAAGCCATCGAAGGGAGGCGGCTAATTTTATCCTTCCACTTGCCGTGCTCAGGGGGCCGAAGCTCTTAAAAAGGCTGTCCAATCCTCCGGAAATATCCGGATTCATGTGCAGTCGCATTAGGGTGGCTAGTTTCTCATCGATATAAGAGAACGCCACAATTGCCAGGGCTCTAGGTGACTCCGTTATAAGACCAGTAAAAAAATCCAGCAGTTCGCTCTCATAGAGCTGAGATTCGCCGATCAACTCTCGGAAATGGTCTCGCATAGCGCGAATTGCAGCAACGACATCCGCGTCAGAAACAAGAGGTGTGTTAGCCATTGCATTGATCTCAACGAAGGGGGCTGGCAGCAAATAGCGCAACCATTTCTATGAAGGAAGCCGGCAGGTGGGTCTGTTGGCATTTTTACCAGGCTAGTGCATTTAGAGCAGCCCCGAAAAAAAGTATCCCAAATCAACGCTGCTACCTTTCCTCTCCCTTCGACTCCGTCAACGGCAGCTCCGGGTCGCATGCCGACAATCACGTGATTGGCCTGCTACATCTCTCTTTGCAACGCCGGATGCTGGCTTATCAGTGTAGATGAGCCTAGTTGAAACTCGAGCCTATGGCGAACAAGGACAAGGACACGACAAGCAGACCCAGCAAAACCAGCCACTCACGAGCGTTGAAATCATTGAAAGGGAATGCCAATGGTTTGAACCCTGACCACCACGGCTTGCCAACCCGTCGATAGTGAGACGCAACGAGAATATTTGCACCGATGAGCCACGAGGCGAAACCAAAGCCGAAGATGACTACTTGAGGTGATGTCATGTGCGAATCCCATCAGCGCGCGCGGATGCCAGCTAATAGTCTATTGGCCCAGCGCCCGTTTCGGGTCGACAAGAGACCCTCAGTCGGATAGTCAACTGACTGATAGCGCTGGTCAAGTTGTCCGGCGCACGTGGTCAACTGAGCTGGCAGTCGGCATCTGGCACCTCGAAAACCCTGTGTCCACCGCTAAGCCCGGGTGATTCCGGGCATTTTCGTGCATGTTGCACAAGGGGCCGGGGTCGCTTGTGCAGCACCTGAACTGCACGCAGCCCTTATGCCCCAACGCTTTGCACGGTTGCACAAGCATTTTTGAGAAGCATAATTGCCAGGGTTACGGTGCGTGCAGAGTGTCAGGCGCCAGAGGCGTGACACGTCCTGCTGATCCGGATAGATATTCCATACTTTATTTAAAGATATATTCGGTTGTGCATCATGAAGAATGGCGCAACCGTGCGGGCTGGCTGCAGCACAAGTGCTGCACAAGTGGGGTGGGCGCTTGTGCAACATGTGCTGGAACGTCAGTTTTCCCGGGCCAAGGAAACCCTCACGAACGACGCCTTACGGAAGATCAGAAAAATCCTGCGCCTCGCGTCGCAAGTATGGACATGGGGATGCCTTGATATGCGTAAGTATTTGCTCAAGGTAAAGGAGTCACGAGCACAGGGACAGCAACCATTATCACCACCCGCTTCAAGTCTGACCACAGTTTCAGAATTTTTCCCCAATGACCGACAGTCATCTGCTTGTTAGGCGGGAGGCCGTAATCTCCTTCGATCCCCAATCAGCCAAGGTCATCCAGTGAGCCTCATATCGTCGATATTGAGGGCGGCGAGCGAACATGACGACATGTGTCAGCTACTGAGCCGCGGCTTGATTGTTTCAGGCAACATACAAAAGACAAGACCAATTGGTGCCATCAGGCATCTGTGCGTATTGGCACCTACCGAGATTGGGCGTAACCTTCCCAACAACAATTCAACAACAACAAGGAAGAGTTAGGAATGTCGAGCGAATACAAGGTTGATTACGCTTACAAGAAGCCGTCGACATCGAGTTGGACATCAAGCTCATACCGAGCCAAGGCGGAATCAGAAGCAATGGCCGTTCGCATTGTTGAAGACCGCCACCCGGGTCATGACATTCAGATCCGTTCAGTCACCAAGACTAAGTAAGGGACGCGGTCATGAGCGAAGAGAAGGACCTTTGGGACGAGTCCAATCCCCTAAACCCACTTTACGACAAGCATCTCTTTGAGCTTGGCGATGCTGTGGATGAAGTTCGCATCGCTAACGGTGCAGGTGAAACTGCAGGAGCAGCCACAAAACTTGTTGCGAAGACAGTCGCTAACACGACTGTCTTCGCAGCCAAACTCGGGTGGTCCGTGTTCAAAAGTATGGCTGAGAAAGCCGCAGAGTTGGCCGCCCAGAAGAAATAGCCACTTTGGACCAAGTCCAAGGGTGCACGCCTTGGTGCCAAGCTGATGAGCGGTAGCGTTGACGATCTGGGCACGGGTCACCGGCAGGCTTCGTGAAAGGCCGTCAGTTGACTCCAAGTCAGATATTCCTAATGCGTCTCATCACCCTACTGTGAAGTGCCATGAGCGGCGCCATCGGCAGCTCCTGTTGGCGTTGACGCAGGATTGCGTAGTATTCCTCCGCCCGTTTTACATGGCGTTCGCATTGACGCCAAATATGCCATTCATAGTCCAAATCGTAGACACATGATCCTCGAATTTCCCGCCAACATCAAATCCAAGATCCTTGATCTTAGCATTCAGTGAAGCGTTAACCTGATAGTCCTCTTCATAATTTAGTGATAGAGAGAATTCGTGCAGTCCACATTCGATTCGAAGGTCGGCGATGGTTTGCCACATCGATTCGTGAGGAAGCCATGTGGGGCTCTCGATTAGCCGTGGTTTATCCGAACCTTTCAATGTCGCCTTGAAAAGCACACTCTCCCCGGATTCCGAGTGAGCGCTCGCCGTAACTCCGACTTGTGCCGGCGCAGAGCTAGTTGGAATGGGCGACGAGATTTCGGCAGCAAAGTCTCGAGACCAGCCTTTCAGGTGTTTAACACTGATTTCGCGTGCACCCAAAACACCGAGTAACTTAACCGCTTCCGCAAACTTGTGTTCAAACACATGTCGATGGAAGGAAGCCAGTGGATAATACAGACTGGCATTAGCTGGATGTCGGCAGTAGACCACTTTCGGCATTGGGTGGCCAGGTGGAAATGACAGCAGTTTTGCTTCGGAAAGCGGCAATGGCGTCATATCCAACCCGCTGGAGCGTGCCTTATTCACGGCGTCATAGATTGACTTAACTGCTAGACCGCCGAGAAGAATCCAGCCAAGTGGAAACATGGTGCCAGCCACGCCCGCTATAAGTTTGACTGCTTCATTGGTGACGTTTGGGCCCGCGCTCTGTTCCTCTTTTGTTGCTGCATCCTTATGATAATTATCTGGAACGACGGTGATTAACTGATTCCATTCAGACTCGGTAGCGCTCATTTTCGTAACCTTGAATATTGTTGTTAATGTGGTTTTTAGCTATTCGAATGAACGTTTTCGAGATATTTGGCCAATCCAAGCAATGCAAAGCTATAGACGACGACAGCACCGATCACTTTGAACATGTTCGTAACTCCTCATTCAAGACGACTGAAAAGCCCAGGTGGGCGACAATACAAATTGTCTTCTCCGATGATCTCATAGGTTAAGACATTCTGTCCGACCCCACCCCACCGTTTCGCCCCAGCGGCTGCCCACACTGCGCGCACCAGGGGCCAGGTCGGCAACATCAACGCCATCCGTTGTGGCCTGGCGCGGGCCAGAACCTGAAAAATGACCGGCTGCGTGCTCGCCGGATCCCACCGACACGGGACTGAGACCCGTCTCACGAGCGCACAAATAGGGGAGGCCGACCCTCTCCTGGTGTTGCGATTGGCTTTGCCAGGCTTTCCCACCCCAGCGCCTTTGACTTCTGCCGGCCATCGACCGGCCCCGCGCGATGGATCCCGCGGAACGTCACAAGCAAGAGCGGCCCTCTCGCCGGGGCTTGTCCGGTCAAGGGCCGTGATCGGCCGTGTCAGTCGCTGTCACCGAGTCGCTTCGCGCCCGCACCAGCCAGCTCCATCCCGCCCCACACCGATCACTTCCTCCCTTGACCGCGCCCCGACTGCCGGGCGGGCGGCTGCCATTCGCAGCAGGTTGACCACCTGCTGCCGGATTACCGGCCAGCAACTACTGAGAGAGGAACAAGACATGAGCAAGAAACCCCTGACCGATCGCGAAGACAACGCCATCGCCCAGCTTTTCGACACCGCCGCCGAGGTGGCCGAAAACACCGATGTGCGGATGCCCAGCGATCTGAAACGTGACTTGATCGCCGCGCTCGATGAAATGCAGGCCGCCCGTAAAGCCGCCAATCCCACTCGCTGACCGAAGGACACGACCATGACCGACCACAACAGCTCGTTTCACGACATGCCGCTAATCTTTTCTTACTCCCGCGCTCAGGCCATCTCAGACGGGGTTTTGGTGTCCCTGTCGCTCGCTCCGCGTTTTGGTTTCAAGGTGCCGGTGGCCATCACCAGCGCCGGCCACGGTTCCGCCATCGCATGGGATGAGCGGGATCCGAAAGCCGCCGAGGTTGCCGCCTTGCGTGAGGCCGCGGTTCTTCAATCCGCCCTTCATGCCGCCAAGGCGCTGACCCGTCGGCAGAACGCTGGGGAACAAGTGGAGCGCCCAGATCGGATCGACTTCACCGTGGAATGCCTCGCGAACGACGGCACCGGCCGACTGGTCGAGGTCGCCTTTTATATGCTGATTGGCCCCGGGGACAGCGCCGAGCCAGTGGGCACCATCATGCTTCCGAACGAAGACTAAGCGCCGAGAAGGGTATCACGGTGACTTGCTCGGCAAATCCGGTGTCTTTGCCACTGGCTAGAAGGTTTTCCTGATGATCTTTTTGCATGTGAGCAAAAGATGAGTTGGCTAATCGCCTCGAAGCGGTGAGCAAGTCGATCCAGCGGTTAAGGCGTTTCCCGAGAGGTTGGGCGCCGTTGTTGCGATCCCGCTGGATGACCTTTTGGCTCAGGCTCTGGACTGCATTGACCATGGGGGTCCAGTGTTCGTCGAAAGTCTGTTGCGACATGCCGCCGAACGCTTTCTCGGATTTGTTCAACAGCACATACACGTTTTCAAGGGCCTGATCGACAATGACTTTGGTATCCGTAGCATGGGCGATCCTGGCCGCTGCCGACAGGGCTTGGGTGGCCTGTTGCGCGAGGAAGGCCACATGGCGCTCCATGGCCTGGTCAGCCGTCAATGCCGCCGTCCGTTCGACATGGCGCAGGTGTTCCAGGGTGGTTGTGCCGCCCACCAGCGGGTTGCATTTGAAAAAAGAAACCACCTGCTCCGGCGATTTTGCGTGCATGGCCACGGCCATCAACTCAAGAGTGGCCAGCGCCCGCTGCTGCTGCTCGGGAATCTCCAGCGCAATCAGAGCCTCGGTCGTGCGGTAGCCGGCGCGTTGTGTCTGGTCATTGGGGACGAAAGTGCCGGCATGAATGTAGAAGGGTTCCACGGAATAGCCGCACCAAGGGCTGGTTTTGTCCTGAACGGTGTCCAGCAGCGAGGTCAGGCAAGTGTTGATTTCGTCGAGTTGTCTTTTTGCGCTCGCGCCAGAGAAGGCGAAGCCGATCACGATACGCTTGAAGTTTACGTTGACAAACGCAACATCCGGTCGGTGGTCCCCTCGGATCCCATCCCCGAGCCCGGTTCCTTCGCGGGCCAAGATCTCATACCCTGTCGCACCGTCGTCCTCGCGCCGACCTGTGCGCCTGATCCGAATATCCCATTGGACGGCTTTGCTGCGCGCTAGCAGTTGAGCGCCATCGACCTGGGCGATTCCGCGTTCAAAGTCCTGATCCATCATGCCGGAGTAGGCATAGCCAAACAGCCCGGCTAGGCGCTCGGGCCGAACACTTATGTCCAGTTCGCCCATGGCTTGCAGACTTTCCCCAAGGCGCACGCCGAACAAGATTCGGATTTCTGCCGGCACCGTTTCCATGATGCGCCCCTGCTTCGACCGGAACAGGTCAAAGCCATCCGGAGAAGACAGGTAGGACGCGAAGGCGATGCTGGCAGCATCAGGCGCACCGGAAAGCCTGATCGATCGTGCGGCCAGCAAGGCCAGGTGCTCAATCCCTTCTTCGTCGTCCTTGGTGGCCATGAGGATCGACAGCAAAGAGGCGCGGTTGAACCCCACTGTCGGGTCTGCTGACCACACAGCCATGGCCCGGGATCGTCCATGGTTGAAAAGGTCATGGACTAGGCCGACCATGGACGCCCGTTTGTCAGGATCTTCGTCCAAGACCAGCCGTGCCATATGGGTAAAAGCCTGATCAATGGCTTGGCCCGTCAGGGGCGCTTTCTGTCCTTCCATGATGACATCCTCTAACGCACGCCCTAAATCGTTCATCTGCTATCCCAGGTGTTCGCCTGAGTATAAACAGCGCCGCCTGAAAAACTTCCTTGCCGCTGGCAACCAGCGTTTTCCTTCAATGTTTTTGGCTCTGTCCGCGTTGCGTGTTGATTGGAGCCACTCTGGATTGGTGCAGGCGTGGTCTATTCCGCCTGGCCTTCTTCATCTTCAATAAGCTCCTGCACACGCTTGGGCATGCTCTCCATCCGGTATTCAGCATCATCTCCTTGTCCCTCCCAGACTCGCCCGTCTTCGACCATGTGCTCGGGCCACATCTGGGACAGGGTGCCATTCTCGCTCGATCTCGTATCCGCTAAGATTTCTTCATCATCAACTGACACGCTCAGCACCATCATGACGCGCTGGACCCCACCCCAGTAAAAATCGGGCGACGTGACCCCCTCCGCCAACTGAGCCATCGCGTCTTCCAAGGACTCGGCTTCAATCTCAACCGGGAAGTAGTCGTTGATGCGATGCACCTGTTCACTGACTTCGATTTTGTATGTGGGCATTTCTTTCGCCTAACTATCTCAATGGATGGGGTTGAAAGTCTATCAAGCTCAATCACGACCGACACTAAAACGCCAACGGAGCCATGTGTTTCAATCGGCGCCGCCGGTCTCAACCCATCGGCAACCGCAACAACAGCCAGCACGCGGCCAGCCCCGCCGTCTGCCAAAACAGCCAATCCCGGGCCCACGCCAACGGGTGGCGCCGGCGCAATCGCCAGGGCCAGCGAAGGCGATCGGCGATGGCCCAGCGATCGTCGTCCATGCGTGTGTAGGTGTCGCCGACGACAAAGGCATCCTCACCCCAACCTTGGGCAATCACCACATACCCGGCCACGCTGGCGCGCACGCGCCACGCATACTCGAAGTTTTCCCCCTCGCTTTGCGTGCCGGTCATTCGTCCCAACTCGACAAAATCAAACGGCTCCGCCCACCCTTTCTTGTGCTACTTTTCGCGCTGCCGTGGATCCACCGTCTGGCCGATGTAGGCTCGACCCTTCCAGTTTCCTTTGAAGATCAGCGCATAGAGCACGCGCTCCCGCGGCTCATACTTTTGCGCCCGCCCGCTCATGACAGCACCTCCGCGCGCTGGCCAAACCCGGTTCGGGGTTTCGCCAGCCGACCACGCGCGGCTTGCTGCACGCCGTGGAACAGTTGATCCCATGGACCCGGCCCGCAGGGTTTCCCCTGCCCATGGCCTTGGGTTTCCCCTGGCTCCGCCACGCCGGTTACGTGCACGCGGCGCAAGAGGGCACCCCGCTCGATGAGCGTCCAGGCCAACGGTTCCCAATCAGAAGAAGGCAACACAAGAACGCTTGGCAGCATCTTCACCGGCACCGCGCCGGCCTCCCTTGCGGCCAGGGCCAAGGTTGCCCAGGCCATGCCTGGCGTTGCCGCGATCGGTGTGAACCAGGTTTCCTCATGCCCATGTAAACAAGAAACCGGCACGCGTGGGTGGAGCCAACGGTGTTCGGTGAGCCATTCAGTGCAGATGGCCACGGAGCGTTGAGCGGACGTTGACACGGCATGTTGAGCGGCCCCGGCGATCGCTTCCAGCCGTTGGGTGAGATGACCTTCGGCAAGGGTTTGCCCGGTTGCCCACGCTTGGGCCAGCGGGTCTTGATCGAGAAAAAGGACGCGGCACGATGGGCACACGGCCATCAGATTGCACTCGTTTTTCAAGCCGCCGAGTGCTTGCGAAAACAGGGGAACGACCGCCGAGGCTTCCTGATCGCAATGCCAACATCGGTTCCTACTGCGCGTGAGAACCCGGGAGCGCAACCACGCTTGAACCGGGGGACCTTTATGTCTGAGTGAGGCGGTGGCGTCCATGAAGCTCAGCAGGAGGTCGCCTGAAATCGTGCTCATGGGGAAACCTTGGACAGTGGGCAGGGGGAACCTTGTTGGTTGGAAGCAGGGGAACCGGGCGAGCGGAAACGGACTCCGTGTTGCCGTTCGAGCAGACGGACCCGAAGCGCAATCTGGTCACTGAACTCAGCGGCCAGCGAGAGACAACCCGCCACGTAAGCCGCCCGCGACAGTCCAAGGCGTTCGGCTTCCTGATCACATTCACGAACGAGAGCAAGGGGCAGGGTGGCTTGAAGAATGGAGCGATCGAGGTTGAGGTGCGCCTTCCTCCAACGTGCATTTTCGGAGGGAGACTTTATTTGTGGTGAGGAGGGATCGTGAGGAGTGGGCATGAGGAAACCTTGCTTGTTGAGTGAGGCTTATCAACAGGCTAGGAGAAAGCCGGGTCGTGTAAAGGGCTCGGAAATTTTCAAAGCAAAAGCGAAAGCCGAGAACTTTCGATGACTTGCTGCTGCTGCCTCGTTTACCGGAAAGAGCTGGGACACTTGGCTTAGCATGCAAAAGATCATCAGATACACCTGACGCTCCTTCCGAGGAAGCCACAAGGCTTGCGCCTTGCATCGCGTCAACGAGCAAAACCCCCGCGCAGAGCCATACAGGCGGCCAGCCTTTGCGGGCTGATCGGCTTGCCTTTCCCGCAACATGGGAAAGCCTCGCCGCTCCATATATCCCGAGCAAACCCGCGCCAACGCTGAATTTTCACGGCAAGCCTCAAGTGGCCTTTACATCGTCCCACCGTAGATTACCTTCACGGTGAGCCTGACGTTCGTTCGATGCCTTTTCCCTCACTTGAAGATTTCACCGATGCGCACACAAACCTCCATCACCATCCGTCTCGACCCGGCGGCCATCCGTGCGCTGGACGACATCGTGGCGCACGAAGGCGGGAGTCGTGGACGCCACGTCAAGCAAGCGGTGGAGTTGATGATTTCGGAAGAGAGCCGCCTTCGCGTGTTGCGTGATGCGGTGAACGATGCCGCCGCCGAAGCCCTGAACGCTATGCGCATGGAAGCCACGTTGTTGATGCGAGGGCAGATCGAATCGGCTAAGGCCAGCGACGCGCTCAGCTGCCAACGGATGGCTGACTTCATCGAAGTGATCGGATCCGCCGCGCCGGCCGAGGTCAGCGCAACCCAACGGTGAAGTTGATCACTGGCATATTCCAGTCGAAACCAGCCACCCCTTCCATGTTGATCAATATGGAAGGAAGGACAATTTCGCGCAGATCTTCGCGTGCTGATATGGTTCTGAGTTGGCATTGCATGAATCGACGCATTTCTGCTGTTCGACGCCATTCACCTTGCCACACTTTGGCATGCAGACGGTCTTGAAATACATGGCCGCCGTCACCGCATCGTCTTCACCTTGCGTTTTTGCTTTCAAAACCGTGGACATCTCCATATTGGACATCCTAGGGTCTAAGTATGAAAAGAGACGAATATGTCTTTGCTTGGCGCGGTTTAATAGCGTCTGCTCGATGGGTTTGAATGCTCGAATGGACGCATTGTTCGACTTATCTAGAGATTTTATGTTTTCCTCATACGTGGCAACATCTATATTGGTGACACCGACACAATACGCTGCCTTCAAATCAACATCACTGGGTTGAACAAGTGATTGCTGCTGTGTCCTAGATTGCTGTAACTGCTGGCGTTCCAGATTCAACTGTTGCCGTTGAAGATCGAGTTGTTGTTGCTGATAGGCGTTTTGCTGAATCTGCTGTGCTTGCTGATTGAAAAGAGTTTGCTGTTGCGCTCGTTGCTCTTGCTGCGCTTGCTTCTGTTGCTGTTGCTGTTGCATGAGGCTTTCCGCTGACGGAGTTTGGGTGCAACTGACGGAGTTTCCGTTGACCCAGCAGTTGGTGTTCTGTCCCCAAGCCAGTGCCCACGGCAGGCAGAGAAGCAGTCCCCAAACGATCCTATAGTTCACGGTGTCCCCCTGGTTCTACTGATAATGGCGTCGTGCCCCTCTGGCTTGGGCATAGATTCACAATGCCAGCATTGGGACACGTCTATCGTCGGTGTTCAAGTTGATCATGAGGGGTTTGCACACGGTAGCAGTGCCGGCCTGGGCCTAGACGCCGTCCGATTTTGGGCTACTTGTAGAGGGGACTTCCTCTGCAAGGTGTTCCCCATGCCTCTATTTCGCAAGAACAAGAAACCCCAGGCGTTCCACGACCTGTCCTGGCGCCAGCCGCCCGGTGGTGTGTCGATGACGGATCCCAGCCACACGGCCGAGGCCATGGGCGCATTTGAAGAGGATGCCCTGTCCCTGGCTGATGCCACCACCGCACGCGATCGCAGTGAGGTGGCTTATGTCAGCTGATGGACTGCAAGCACCGCAGCAGGCGGTAGAGAACGGGGCCAGCAAAGAAAAGGTGCCCTATGCGCAGCGCGTCGCTCAACAATTGATCGCTCAGCTCGAAGCGGGCACCGCACCGTGGCAACGGCCGTGGAATCCGGACGCCATCACATTCGGGCGACCGATGAACCCTGTGAGCAATCGGCCTTATCACGGCATCAATGCGGTTTACTTGATGGCCCAGGGCCACGATGACCCGCGCTGGTGCACGTATAAGCAAGCCGCCGCTGAGGGCTGGCAGATCCGCCGTGGAGAGAAGGGCACCACGGTTGAATACTGGCAATGGGAGAAGGACGAAAAGCAGGCCGACGGCTCGAAGCGCAGCGTGAAGATGGACCGTCCCAAGGTGTTCTGGGCCACCGTCTTTCATGCGTCGCAGATCGACGGTATCCCACCCTATGTGGTGCCCGAACGCACATGGGATCCGCAAGAGCGGGCTGAGGAGTTGTTGCAAGCCAGCGGAGCGTGGATTGAGCACCGACCCGGGCCGGATGCTTTTTACAGCCCGGCTTCGGATCGTATCATTCTGCCCAGCAAGGAACTCTTCCCGTCTGCGCAAAATTACTACGCCACTGGACTCCATGAATTGGGTCATTGGAGTGGCCACCCATCGCGTCTTTCGCGCGACATGACCGGCACGTTCGCGAGCGAGAGCTACGCGAAAGAGGAGTTGAGAGCCGAAATCAGTTCGCTGATGGTGGGCACCGAAATCGGAGTGGGTCACGATCCAGGCCAACATGCGGCTTACGTGAAATCGTGGATCAAAGCGTTGAAGGATGACCCACGCGAAATCTTCCGTGCAGCAGCCGACGCCGAGAAAATATTCAATTTCGTGATGCAATTCGATCGGCAACACATGCTCGAAAAGGGGCAGAGCCAAGAGCAAGAACGCTCGACGGACAAAGCCCACGAAGAGCAGCGCGCACCGGAACCCGTTCGTGAGCCCATCGCAGCACGCCGGCCACGATCGCAAGAGCGCCAGGCGGGGATGTCACGATGAGCATCCGTCTCGTTTACTCCCGCCCGTGCACCTCCGACGTCTTGCTCAATGCGCTCTGCAAGGCCGCCCACGAATTGATCTGGGCGGAAGACGCCGCCACCTGGCACCGCCACCTCTCTGATGCGGACACCTTTGCCCATGCACGCACGCGGGCCCTTGCGCGTGTCGAGCGGATCCTCTTGCAGGCCGAGCGCAGCCAGATCATCACGGGCCAAGGTGTCCACCAGCTCATGGGCGTGGTGTTCGATGCGATGGTGTGCTCACGGTGGCGCAGTGCACCGAAACAGATCCCGGGCCTGGACGTGGCCGCCCAGATCGCAGCACTCCCGCGGACCCTGCGCCAAGTGTGGCGTGTGTGCCGCGTGCAGTCTGTCGTGACGCGCACACTGAGGCTTGCGTCATGACACCCGAGCAGCAACGGCACGCCCAGGAGAAACTTTTTCAGGCGGCTGCACGGGGCGACGTGCTCGAAATGAAGAGCGCCCTGGTGTCCGGGGCGAAGCTGGACGCAGCTCGTCCCGGCATCGGCGACACCGCGCTCAACCTTGCTGCCGCGATGGGCCAAGAGCAAGCCGTCATCTTCCTACTCGATGCCGGCGCAGACCCTGACATTCAGAACGGCAGCGGGCGCACGGCCCTGCACGAAGCCGCCTTTTTGAAGACCCCGACCATCTTTGAGCGCCTGATCGACGCAGGCGCGCGAACCGACATCGTGAGCGTCAATGGGCACACGCCGCTCACCCTTTGCGATGCGCTGGCGTTCGGCCCGTCGATGGTGCAATACAGCTGGGAGCATGGACAACAGGCGCTGGGGCAGAGCAGGGACCACGACATGTCCCGTGGGCGGTGACCCATGTCCCGCCGTCAGGTCCTCAACCTCTTTTTCCAGTCAGTCCCCGCCAACCATCCACCGGCGGTCTGGATCCGCCAGGTGGACCACGCCCTGCTCGCAGGACTGGCCACCTTCGCCGCCCTCGCCCTGGGCCTGGGCTGGATCGTGTGGCGACCCCTGTTTGGGAGCACCGTGCCTGACGGCGGTTTGATCAGTCAGCTGTTCGGCTACCCGGCTCTCGTGCTCTCACAACTCACGCACGGCCACTTCTTCCGCCACGCGGTGGTCGACAACCCCGCCGTTTTTTCGTTGTTCGCTCTGCACGTCCGGCTTTTCCCGGTGTGGCTGCTTTCGCTTTCAGCGGGCACCGCCGTCTTCATCTCAGCCCTCACCCCGTGGCGGAGAATGCAGCACATTGAGGGCCCCCAGCTCCTGGATGGCAAGGAAGCCGTGGCCGCAGCGGCACGTGAAACGGCGAAGGAACTGAACGGTCAACCGCCTTTCATGTGGCTCGGTCCATTGCCCTTGCCCAAGACCCGGTGGACCCGTGGACTCATTTTGTATGGAAGCCCGGGCTCGGGCAAAACCGTGGTGCTCCATGAAGTGATCCGGCAGTTAATCGAAGCGAACCACCGCAGTTTCATCTACGACGTCAAAGGCGATTTCACGGCCTGCTATCTAGGCATGAATGGCACCGTGGGTCTGGTCTGTCCCTGGGACAAACGAGGCTGCGTTTGGGACATCGCGCGTGATGTGCGATCCCCCAGCGCCGGAGCGATCCTGGCCGCCGCGCTGATCCCAGATGCCGGAGGCGACGGCAAGTTCTGGTCCTCCGCGGCACGCCAGCTGTTCGAGGGCACGTTGATCAGCCTGCAGAACGAACTGGGCATCAACTGGGGGTGGCAAACACTGGCTGATCGACTGGCCGTGGATTCCGTGGTCATGGCAGAGCGCATGGCCAAGCACTCACCGATGGCCGAGCTCTTGGTGAAAGACGACAAGAGCTCCACCACGTCCAGCGTGTTGGCCACCCTGGTGGGCTACACGAAGATGGTTCAAGACCTGGCCCGCGCTTGGAGTGACGGTGAGGACGATGCAGGCAATTTCCGTCCGTCCATTTCATTCACCGCCTGGGCGAAGGATTCCTATCCAGGCGCATGCCGACAAATTTTGTTCCAGGCCGGCCCCGATCGTGCCATGACCACCGCGCTGGCTTCGGCGATCTTGAATGTGTTGACCCCCGAACTCTTGTCAGCGGCTTTGCCCGACGATGAGCTCGGCCGCACCATCGCCCTGGTCCTCGACGAAGCACCATCTCTGGGACCCGTGCCGTTTCAAGTCTGGATCGAACGCGGCCGGAGCAAGGGCTTGATCACCATTTTGGCCGTCCAGACGCTCGAACAAATCAAGTCAACCTGGGGCGATGAAACGATGAAAAGCTTAGGCTCGATGATCGGCACCCACGTGGTGTTCCGGGTCCAGCAGTCGGCCAGTCGCGACACCATCGCCGAGCAATTCGGCAAAGCCCGTTGGTCCATCACTGGGGTCACCACCGGCGCGAACGGCGGCAGCACGAGCGTGCACGAGGAAAACCGCGCCGTGGTCCAACCGCACGAGCTCTCAGAGCTTGGCCCCGTGAAGGGCAAGCAGTTCCCCCTGGGCTGGGGCATCCAGGCCATGGTGGCCTTGGGTGGCGATGTGCTCACGCTCGATTTTCCGGGCGTGTCACCACCGAAACGTCGCACACCCCACCGTCCGGCCAAGTGGACGAAAGGCCCTGCCAAACCAGGCCAAGAACCGGAGCCCACGCCGGCACTTCGCCTCATGCTTGCCAAAACCAAGGCCGCCGCCGATGAGGCTGAGATGGAGGCCCAGAAGGCCAGGAATGAGGAAACGAGGGCCGAGGTGCGCAAGCGGAACGAACAGCGGCGAAAAGCGAACAAAAAGCGCGTCACGAAGGACCCCGCGGACATCGGCGACGGCCCCGACTTCCCCTTTGACGCCGCAAAGGAACCGGAGCAGCGTGATGATGCTGCCTGGGCCGCTGCACGCACGGTGCCCGCCGCACCGCAGGCGGAGGACCCGTTCGAGCCTGAGGCCGCCTCGACTGCGCGTGAGCGGATCCTGGCCGGTGCCAAACGATCCTCGCCAATCGTGCAGAGCCACTGAAAATACGAAGGGCCAGGTGTGGGCGCCTGCCGTCCTCTCGAAAGCCCTACCCAATGCGCGCAGGGACATGTCAGCCACGCACCTATCACTGAGAAAAATGCCTGCCTCAGGAGAGGATCACCGACATCCTGGTCACGGCGGACGGTCGTTTGCTGTGAAGCGCATGGGCGGGGCTCGACGCGGCCCGGTCTTTCGCTACCGTGAAGCGATCACCAGGAGATTCCCCATGCTCAGCATCGCTGCCATTCGCAACACCTCCGCCGACGGTTCCGGTGGCGGGATGCCCGCTTATTTGAATGCGACCGAGTATTACCTCGACAAGGACGGCATCGAGCAATCGTCTGCGAAATGGTGGGGCAAGGGTGCCGATGCGCTCGGACTAACCGGGAAGCCAGTCAGTGAAGAATTGATGGACAAGCTGGCTGACGGTTTCGCACCTGACGGAAGCAAGCTTCGCCAGAACGCCGGTCGCAAACCGGAGTTTCGCCCCACGCTCGATCGTGACGGCAACCAGCGCCTGGACGACAAGGGGCAACCCATGGGCGCCTGGGTCGGTGAGCGGGTGGGGTTCGACCTGACATTCAGCTCCCCCAAGTCCTTTTCCATCGCGTTTGCAGCGGCTGATCCGGCGTTGCGTGACCGCATGCTGGAAGCCCATCACAAAGCCGTGGAAACCGGATTGCGTGTGATGGAACTTCATGCCGCCGAAACCCGGCGAGGGAAGGGCAGCAAGGACGTCATCGAAGTCGAAGGCCTGCTGGTTTCCCGCCACACGCACTATGCGGCCCGCTCACATGACAAAGTCGATGGTCTGCCGGGCACGCACGACATGCAAGTCCATAGTCACTGTCTCGTTTACAACTCCACTTTGGCCCAAGGGTCTTGGAGCGCATTAGAGCCGTCGGAGATGTATCGGTGGGAGAAGGCCGTGGGCGCCATCTACCGTGCGGAACTTGCGAATGGGCTGCGCGAGATGGGTTTCGACATCGAAGACGATTTGCGCCTCGACCAAAACGGCAAGATCAAGGAGCGCTTCTTCAAGGTGGCAGGTGTCCCCGATGAACTGATTCGTGAGCGCTCTGGGCGCCGGCAGCAGATTGAGCAATTCATGGAAGAGCACCCGGAGGCCAGTGCGCAAGAGGCCACGATGGCCACCCGTGCTGGCAAAGACGAACCCACCTTTGGCGAGTTGGTCAACTCGATCTGGAAAGACGAGCTCAACGATTGGCGGGAACGGAATCCAGGACAGTTTCCGCAAGACATGCGCGAGCTGTTGAACCGCCCGCTCACTCCTGAGCAGAAGCAGGAGCAGGAGCGGGTGGCGAAGCGCTCCCAGCGCGATTTGGACAAGGAAATCCTCAACGAACTGCACGAGACCGCGAGCGTGTGGTCTCGCAAAGAGCTGACGCAAGCGATCGCCGAGCGCTCCGCGGGCACGCTGGACGCCAAGGGCATCATTGCGGAAGTCTCCCAGTTCCTGGGCCGCAACAACCTCACGCTGATCATGCCCGAAGCCATCCACGCAGACGACAAGGGGCAGAAGCTGGCCCGGCGCCACCGTGCCGTGCGGTTTGCCGATCCGCAGGTGGTTGCGCAGGAGCAGAAGCTAGTGCGCGAAGCGCTGGCTCGGAAAGATGAACAAGCCATCCGCCTCGATCCCGAAGTGGTCATGGCGGCTGTTCGCGAAATGGAGAAGGAGCGCAAATTCAAGCTCAATCCCGAACAGCGCAAGTCAGTGGATTTCGTGTGTTTTGAGACCGGAGGGGTTTCTATTATCGAGGGCAGAGCCGGCACGGGAAAGACGACCACCGCAGACGTCCTGGTGAAGGCTTATCAGGCCAGTGGATTCACCGTCATTGGCGCCGCGACGGGTTGGGATGCCGCCAAGAAACTTGAAGCGGAATCGGGTGGCGCCATCAATGCGCACTCGATTGCGTCACTGAACGCCAAGCTGGCCAAAGGTGCCATCAAGCTGACGCAGAAGACCCTGCTGATCGTGGACGAGGCGGGCATGGTGGGCACCCCGTCACTTTCACGCTTGATGGAACATGCCAACCAGGCCGGCAGCAAGGTGCTCCTTCAAGGTGACAAATTGCAGCTCCAATCCGTAGAGCGCGGGGGTCCCCTGCGCTTGCTGGCGAAAGAGCTCGGCAGCGTCGATCTGCGCGACATCCGACGTCAGAAATCGCAAGGCGACCGGGACACCGCCAACCTGTTCTATGCGGCGGGCGGGGACGAATTGCGCAGCCGTGGGGAAAACCAGCGCGCGGGTGAAGCGATCCTGTCACGCATGGAGAAGCGCGGCCAGTTGCAGGGCTACGAGAACCGGGACCTGGCCAAGAAATTCCTGGTGCAGGACTACATGCAGGACCCGTTGCCCGCTCGCGAAAAGCTGATCATCGCGGGCTCCCGCGCCGACGTCACCGAGCTGAACAACATGGTGCGCAAGGCTCACCAGGAGCGCGGTGAGCTGGGCCCCGACATGCGCGTGGACGTGCGCAACCCGCGCACCGACGTGAAGGAAACCCTGGCGCTGGCGACAGGAGACCGGGTGCGATTCGGCAAGAAAGACGAAGAACTTGGGGTGGTTAATGGCAGCCGTGCAGTGGTCACTGGACTGACGAAGCAGAAAGACGGTCGCATGAAGATCGAAGCCACGATTGAGTCCGACATCAAAGCCCAGGAAGGCCGCAAGGTCACCTTCACTACCGATCAATACGCGTATCTGGATCACGGCTATGCGGGCACGATTCACAAGTCCCAGGGGCAAGGCAAGGAAGCCGTCTTCCATTGCTTCCACCGGGGCATGACCGATCGCCAACTCTCCTTAGTGGCGTTCACCCGCGCCAAGTCCAGTTATGCGATGTATGGCGCAGCAGCCGAAATTTACGATCGTGGCATCGACGCCAGCGTGGCCACGGACAGGCTCCAATCGAACGCGTTGACCGAGGGCCTCCACGGCAAGACCACTCAGCAGGTCATTCGCGAGAGAGCCGACGCTCTGGAAAAGCAGGCGCGTGATGCGCAGGAACAATCCCGCCTGCCGAAGCCTGAGGCCGAAGTGAAGCAGCCCGAGCCGAAACGCGAAAAGGACCCGATGGTGGTCCGTGCCGCGCACGCCTTCCGAGCGGTGCGCGATCGCCTGGTGGAGAAAGTCAGGCAGCGCCAGCCTAATCAGGAACGGGTAGCCGCGCGCGAAAGGAAGGAAGCGCGGGAGCGCGGAGAGGGTGGCCTGTCGCGTTGAGTCCCCGTAGCGGGGTAGGGATGGGCCTTGTGGAGGGAAGGTTCGTTGGTTTTGCCTACTGGCTGCATTTACCTGGGTGCGGCCGGTTTAGGTGATGTTGGTGATCCGCTCTAATCGGCTTAAAGCGTGCTCGCGATAGAGCGGCTTTCCTGCGGAAACTTCTTCGCCCACTCCGTGAACTCGATCGGGTCACCCTCGATCGGGAAGAACGCCAGGCCGACCAGGTCCATTGGTTTCACCGTGACGTCCAGGAAACCCAGATCCGTGCGCACGACAGAGTGCGGCATGACCCATACCATGGTCCAACCGGGCGGATGCTGCACGAGGAACCCGCGCACCACCTCACCGCCATGCTGGGCGACGTAGGCGGCAGCGTTCGCGTGACACTGCGACGGCAACGCCTCCTTGAACGCCAGACACGTCAGGGGCTCTCCCGTGCGGTCATGCCGCCAGCGTGCCACCACGGCATCAACGGCGATCAGAAAATCCTGTTCCGTCATTTCAGTTCCGGTTGTAGCCAGAATTTCGGGAGTCGAGCACTGCCTTCCAGTGCCTCTCCCGTTCGTCCAGATCAGTGGCCGTCGGTGGAGCGATTTCGAGAATGGAGAAGCGCAGATCGAATTTGCGCTCGGGCGGCGCCTCGATGCCGAACTCCTGCATGAGGGCCACGTTGTTGCCGTGTGTGGTCACGGCATACGTGCACCAGCGGCCCCAGAGGCCTTCCGCTCCGTCTGCTTTGCCGACGTAAAGTTTCCCGTTTTTGGCATCGGTAATGACATAAATTCCCTTCACCAGGGACAATGATCGACGCCAGGATTCGAGGTCGTGCTTCACCACCAGGTCGAGTTGTGCCATGGTGATCTGCACTTGGTTGAAGCCCGGAAACTCCTCCATAGACACGCGCTCGGGTTTCAGTTCCTCGATGAGCAGATCATCGGTGAGCAATTCGCCGGTGGTCCTGGACTGTCGTTCCTTGTAAGTGCTCCGGATGTAGAGCCGGCCGATCCACTCGTCCGCGGCTGGGAGGCGTTCCAGGTCATACCACCAGTGTGCGTCTTCTTCACCCTGCTTTTCAATCCATGTCTTGCCGGTGGGCCGGTAGATGCCAGCGAAGACCCAGCGGGTGCTGCCACGGAAGGTTTGCACCAACGACAAAACGAAGGGTCGTTTGAAGTGGTCTATGCTCTGCCAGCGCTGCCAATTTTCGAAGGTGCCGGATAGGAATTCATCGTGGGGATCTTGAATACCGTTCCAGCGGGCCAGATGGATCTTCGTGTTGTTCGGGTCGCACTCGGGCACCCACAGCTTGATCAGATCGAACAACTGCATTGGTTTGTCCTCAGTTGGGCTGGCGGGCGGTGTGCACGCGGTGGTGCGCCAGGTGATCCGGGTGCGGGTGAGCAGACGAATGCGAGGGCAGCCGCAATTTGCGGCCGCGCAGTGGCGTGTATTCCGAGGCGTCCAGCTCAGGACCAATCTGCACAAACCCATCCCCATCGACCCAGAGCAACCCACGATCGAACAGGGTGTGGATGTCTGATCGGAGCAGCAACCCGTTCGACACCACGTTGGAAGCGACGCCACCGGCGGCATACGGGACGATGTGAGCGCCTTCCAGGATCGCCTGCACGGCGCAGCCCGTGATCGCACATTTGCTGGTGTAGGCATCGAGCAGCGCCGCCTTGAACTGCGGCTGTCCTTCGCGCATCGCGATCGCGCGCATCTCAAAACGCCGCGCTTCCGGCTCATTGCTGAAATCGGGCAACGGTTCGGCATAGACTTCGGCGCGCGCCTCAGCCAGCGCTTGTTCCGCCGGGCCCAGGTCGAGCATCACCGCTTTCCACTTGCCACCCGCAGACGGGCGCAAATCCCACACGCCGTGCTGGGCCACGTCATAGAGTTCGTAGGTGACACCGGTGGACGGACCGCCCTGGCGGAAGAGCACATCCTTCGGGTGGCCCCGATCGGTGCGGTAGCTCTTCCGCCCAGCATCGAAGTGCGGCCGGTTCGGTTCGTTGACCGTGAGCATGCCGGCGTTCTGTCGCACGTCGGGGTGGCGCACTTCGGGGTGGTGGGTTTCCAGCCAATCGATGATTTCCCGAATCGAACTGGGCTTGCCCAGGGCCTCCACTGCTTCGGAGACCTGCCAATAGCGGGCATTGCGATCGAGGCGGGCCGCGGCTTCGGCCCCCGTGAGGCCAAGGTCAGCACCCTCGGAATATGGGGCAGGGCCATCGGTGGCGAAATCGTAGAGCCAATAACGGACGTCACGACCACCGCGGACCTGCACCTTGATCAACATGTCCTTCGGGTTGTTGGGATCCGGGGTGAAGTCACGCCGGCCGCGATCGTGCAGGTGCCGGTTGCCGTCATTGATGGTGAGGGACGAAAGGATGTTCGCCACATCCGTCCACACCGGCCCATCGCGATGTCTTTCAAGCCAAGTGGTCATTTCCGCCACGCTGCACGGTCGTCCAATCGCCCGCACCGCTTCCAACACTTGATCCCGCTTCGCCATCCCTGTTCCCCCGGTGCTGTTGAGCTTCCATTCTAAGCGCCGAGCGGTCTCACGAACTGCGCCAGTTGTTACGTCCGTCGAAGACCAATGAACCCCGGCCCTCGACGGACGTAACACCAGCTTCGCCGCACGCGAGCTCCTCTGAGCCCGCAGCACCACGTAAGAGGCAAAGCAAAGGCCCCGGAAGGGGCCTTTGCTTTGGCATGAAAGCCACGGAAGAGCCGTTGAACGCTCAGCGATCCCGCCGATCGTGTGGGGCCTCTCTCCATGCGCGTAAGGCCTCCTGACCCGCACGCCGATCAGCGAGGTCTTGGCGTTGCAGGGCTGCCTGGCGCGCCTCGATCACCTTCATGGTGGCCTGGTGCTCTTCTGCGTCCAGCTCACTTTGCCGTGCAGATTGGCGGGCTTCTTCAAACCGCTTGTGGGTCTGCCGTGCGATGGCGGCCTGCTGACCTTGTAGGAGCCGGCCGAACCATGCCAAGCCATCGTCGATGCTTTGTAAATTAATTCGGGTTGCCGCAGTCATGGTGTGTCCTCAATAGTCCCGTCGATCATTCAAACCTGCACGCCACGCTTGCAGAGCATCCTGTCCCGCCCGGCGATCGGCCAACGCCTGGCGCGTTTCAACCTGCTTCTTCTCTGCTATGACCTTCATGTCCTGTTCGTGCTGCTCAGCCAGCATCTGCCGTTCGTGGTCGCCATCCTCCTCTTCATCGCGGCGGTTGCGATCGCGCCGGATTAAGTCCTCACGGTTGGCCACTTGCGTTCGATGTCGCCGCCAGAACGACATCCATATGCTTTCGTTGTCGATGTCATTGGCAATGCTCATCATGTGCTCCGAGTGGTGATCTCGACCCTTTTCTTACCATCGACCTGGACCGAAGTGTCGATGGGGTGCGTGGTGTGTTCAGGAACTGGATCAGAAAACGACCGTGCTCGATGCCTACGCCACGGAAATCGACGGCAACCACTATTGGTTGCCAGCCATGCACGCCGGTCAAGTCCAAATCCTGGACGCCGCGCCTGGGGGCGGCCTCATTTCGTGCTCCCATTTGCCTACTTGCGAAGGTGGATCATTGGATGGCGAACCCATCGACGCGGCGGACGATCTCGTGTAACACGGCATTGGCGAGCTCTTCAGTCAGTCCACCCGCCAAGTAGGAAAAAGTGCCATCGTGTTCAGCCACCACCGCGTTGCTGATGCGCAACATGCGCTGATGAGTGGAAGCGGCGCCGGCCGCAATGGCTTGTTGAACTGTGTTTCCTCCGTAGAAAGTTATCCCTCCGCTTTCAGTATTTCGAATGGCAAATCGATAGAGGCGGGACCGGGCGATCTCTTGGCCGTCCGGCAGCCGAATGGCATCGTGCTTGACGGCGAAGGGACCGAGCTTACCCATGCGCTTGTTGCGATCGGCATGGCTCAGCCACGCTAAACCTAGACCCGCGAAGATCACCCAGATGGCGATAGCAGCTTGCCATGCGCCATTGACATTGAGAATCAAGAAAACGCATAAGAATGATGGCGCAAGAATGACTAGTAGGGGGCCGCGCTTAGGCATCGGGGACGGCTGGGCGCGGATCACGCTCCATTCATCGGAGCCAGAGTTTTCGGTCGTGATTTCCAGCGGTGCCGGCTTTCGAGGGGATGAGCCTCCGCCAGCTGGTTTGGTCGCACTGGCTTGCCCCAGTTTCGGAAACATTTTGGGCAAGACCCACCATATCAGGGCGACGCCTGCGAGGACGCGGGTGATTGGCGACATAGGAACAAAATAGATACCGAAGAAGGGGAGGTGGATGAGGAGCGCTCCCAACACGAAACCCAACACGAGGGCGGCGGCAAGACGAATCAAGGTATTTGTAGACATGGCTCTGCTCCCCTTGTGTTAGTTCGCTTTGCCGGCAGGATCGAAGCCCTGCACCCAGAGCACTTTGCCGCTCATGCCGTTGATGCCCTTGGTCGTGGCGTCTTCGTAGCCGGCGGCATACATGAGCCTCAGCAAAATCTCGTGGTATTGCGGCATCAGCGCTACCCTCTCGGCCCCAAAGTTCAAACCAAATAGACTGCGGGGCGGGTTGGGTCCGGCGTTGCGTGAGTTTGCGGTGTCCGCATGGGTGAGGCCCTGGATGTTCTGCGCGATGACTATCTGCGTCTCGACGCTGTTGTCTATGGTCAGTTGCATGGACCCGCCCATGTCATCGTGAATGAACAGGGGTGCATTGCAAACCTGGAAGGTCTCGACATGATGCGAGCGTGGCGAATGCCAGATCGTGGCTCGTGCATTCCAGCACGGAAGGTTTGGACCCCATTTGGTGAAGAAGACCGAGGCACGGGGCCACGAGTCGCCTGAATGCCATTGGTCAAACAGCCCGGTGAATTGACGGCCCGATGCGGGGTTGATGGGACGGAACGTGGCGCCGATCGTTGTCGCGCCACCGCCCGTAGGGGTCGGTTGCCCCAAGACTTTGCTCGCACCGATTTTCAAAGCCGCGCCTGCACGATGGAAGAAGCCGGAAATACCGTTAGCTTGCGCATGCAGGATGGGCGTGACGCATAGGCTGAGCAGCAGCGCCCATGTCGCGATCTGGTTTGGTTTGTTCATCATGACTCCCTGTTTATTCAGATAGGCGGGTCCTACCTCGTCAATGCGGACGCTTCCGAGTAGGCTGATCTTGGCCAGATGGACAAAGTTGACGTGGACATGTGGTGGATACCTTGTTGCTGCGTGCTGCCCTTCACCAGCCCCTTTCCTGGCAGCGCGACACAGGAAAGGTTAGACACATGGTGGGCGCACGGTCAGAGTCGCCAATCCCGAGCAGCCCGATGCCTTGGTCTCATTGACGACGTTAAGAACAATGGACTAAGTTCGCATCATCAGTTTTGATGATGTTTTTCAACAAGGATTGTCAGGTGCAAACGGTGAGCGAAGGTGCACAGCGCGACGCATTGCTGGCCGATCTCTATGAGACAGTCTTGCAACCGCAAGCCATTCCGGACGTGCTCCGACGGCTCAATGAAGCGGTTGATTCGGATGGCCTGCATCTCATCGGCATGGACGAGGCTAGTGGAGAACTTCTGATCAGCCTGGTAACCAACCCGATGCTGGGTGCGGCAGAAGGCGCGTATCTCGCTCACTACGCCAGGATTGATCCACGTCGAACTTTGGCGAGCTCCAAAATCACAGGGGCATGCCACGCCTGCCACGAGTTTTTCACCGATCGGTTTGTGGCAAAAAACGAGTTCTACCAAGACTTCCTGATTCCCCACGGAGCGCGCTATATCATCGGCGGCAACATTTTTCGCGATGGAACTCGAAACGTAAATCTGGCGTTCAATCATTTAATCGGTCGCCCGCGTTTCTCACAGGCGAAGCATGATCTGATCGCCGGCTACATGTTTCATCTCAGCCGATGGATGAAGCAGGTAGTTATGGCCGATGGCTTGCGTTTGGCCCTGTCCTCGGGGCACGACAGCCTTCAATCGCTCGATGAGGGTTTTCTGGTCCTCGACCCCCGTCGGAAGATTGTCTTTGCCAATGCACAAGCAAAGCTTTTTCTCGGGCGTCAACTGCGGCGCGACAGTGACGGGTTGGCGGGCTACGACATCGGAATGGATTTGGTCGCTGTGTTGAAGCGGGTGCAGAGAACGCGGTTGATTGAGCACGTTGCATTCAAGCGAGCCAGTGACAAGGGCGCCACCGAGTTCCAAGCGACTTTTCTGCCTGTTTCGCGGGGAAACCATGAGGGACACGGAGCGCCCGAAAGCATGAAGGGCTTCATCGGTGCACTACCTGCTCATCAATCAAACGTATCCGGCACAGACGAATATGAGCATCCCGACGTCATCGTATTCATTCGGAAGATGGCCTCAATGGTGGATCACGCGGATCAACTGCGCGTGCGATTTGGTCTGACGCCGGCGGAAGCTCGGTTGGCGGAAAGTATTGGAAGCGGTGTCACTCTGATGGCCTACGCCGCTCAACGTTCCATCAGCATCACGACTGTCCGAAGTCAGGTTCGCGCGTTGCTTGAAAAGACCCAAGAGCCAAACCTGCGAACGCTTGCTGCACTTCTGGCACGATTGGGGCTGGCTGGACTGCCCCCGGGACCGTAACGATTTCTTCTGCCATTGAATGGACTCCGCGTGCCGCGGGCTGACAGCCCAGGGATCGTAAGCTTTGGGCTCAAAGGATGTGCTGATGTGTGGACGCTACGCCCGGCAGCTGGAGTTCGACATTCCCGCCGTCGATGTGGGAACAGTGGTTGACGGGCACCCCCGAGGAAGCCTCCGCGCTGCTGGCAGAGGTGCCCGAGGCTGAGCTGGTTTACCATCCAGTGTCCAAAGCCGTGAGCTCGCCGAAGAGCCAAGGCGAACAGTTGGTGGAGCCGATCGAACGATGACTGAACCCTTCAAACCCAAGCCCACTGCCGAAGGCTTCCGCCGCTATCCGCCCGATGGCCACTACCACGCACCGGCTGGCTATTTCGATCAGCCGGCCAGCGACCCGTGCACGTGCGATGAGCACTGCGAAAACCCGTGCGTCGGGGAGAGCGACTGCGAGTGCCAGGCGTGCTCCCTGCGCAGTGTTGTCGAGCACCACGATGGGTCGGTGTATCCGACCGAGTAAAAAGGGGCCGGCGTGATGCCGACCCCAGTTGCTCACTTCTTGCCGCCGCCCTTCGGAGCCGGTGGTGGGTTGGAGCCGGGTCGGGGCGCGTTGTTACCGCGGCCACTGCCCGAGGGCCCGCCGGTTTTGCTGGGGCCATTCGGTGGTGCGGGTCGATTGCTCATGAGTTCGTCCTTGGTTGGTTGTGCGGATCATGCCGCCCGATCATGTTGCGATCGGGTGATGACTGGTTGAGGCCCGGGATGGGGCAAATCGCGGTCAGGCCGTCCAACGGTTGTTGCGCTCTGACGTGAATAACGGTGGACGAAGGTGCTAATCTTGATTTCCGTGCATCAATCAAGATAAGCACCATGTCTCCCCCCGATCACGGCGGTTTCCGCCCCGGCGCTGGCCGCAAGCCCGGCTCAGGCTCGTTTGGCGAGCCCACCACGCCCGTTCGGGTGCCCGAAAGCCAGGTGGAGACCGTTGTGGCGTATCTCGATGCCTACCGCCAAGACACGAAAGCCGAGGCGCCACGCCCGATCACCCAGCAGCCGTCGGCCATTCACCTGATCGCCTTTTCATCGAGAGTCGCCGCGGGCTTCCCCAGTCCCGCCACCGACTACATCGACGATGCGATCGACCTTAATTCCGAGCTCATCATCCAAGGCCACGAAGCCTCCACCTTCGTATTGCGGGTGAAGGGTTGGAGCATGCACAACGCCGGCATCTTCGATGGCGATCGCATTGTGGTGGATCGCGCCTTGGAGCCTCACCAAGGCGATGTCGTGGTGGCCGTGTTGAACAACGATCTGACCATCAAGCGGCTGGGGATGATCGGTGGCAAGCTCGCGCTGATCCCAGAGAATCCGCACTTCCAACCGATCGTGATGGAAGACGGAGACGAACTGTTGATCTGGGGAGTGGTGACCAACTGCCTGCGGAGTTTCCGCCGAGGTGGGCGATGAAACGTGTGAAGCGTGGGCCGTCGCGCAATGCGGGCTTGTTTCAACAGTCGAAGCGAGGGGTGGACCGGACGCTGGGGGTATGGGAACGCATCGCTCCTTTCCAACGGCGGGTGCTGCTCAAAAAAATGGGCATGCCCAGGAGCCTCTACAAATATCGGGCCATCCCCACGGTGGACGACACGTTGGGGAGGGCGCGCCTGGAAGATTTCCTCTTGGAAAATCGGTTGTGGCTGGGCACCGTGGCCGGTTTCAACGATCCCTTTGAAGGTCGTGCGGATTACGTCGTGCATGAGCGCGGCGTCAACCTGCGGCAAGCCCTGGAACGAAAATATCGAGAACTGGGTTTCAACAGCCAGGATGCGAAGGCGAAAGTCGATAGCGCGGACGTCGCCGACCCCACGAGGATCGAAGATAGGGCGCGGGCGGGGAACTTGGTGGTGCTTGAATCCATCGGCGTGTGTGCGCTCGGCACCAACGCGTCCAGTCCGTTGATGTGGGCGCACTATGCGCGCAACCACACCGGTCTCTGCGTCCAACTTCGACCGGTGATGGACTTGGCGGCGTTGACCGCCTATCGGGTGGAATACAGCGACACCTATCCGGTGTTGAGCGACGTCCTGAAACCCGTTAAGAGCCGGGATGTCTTGCCCATCTTGCGGAAATCTACGCACTGGGCATATGAGGAAGAATGGCGAATCGTCGCGCAGGAGGAGCCGAATTCGCATCGAGCGTTCGCGCCGGCAGCAATGGGTGCGGTGATCCTGGGCATGCGAATCACCGATGCCGACAAGGCGTATGTGCTCAGCCTGATGGACGAACGGCGACAGAGGTATGGCATGCGACCGATCGTCTATCAGGCGATCGCTGCCAAACAACGATATAGGTTGGAAATCCGACGACTGCGGTAGCTCGGGTCGTTATCAAGGGAAAATTTCACGCGTCGAAAAGACGAATATATATTCCTTGGAAACACAACAAAAAGGAGATTTCCATGACTTATACATTTGAAAAATACGACCGTAACCTGCTTGATCGAGCCGTTAAAAACGGTCACAGCGTTACTTTCAGTTTGGGGACCGATGACATCGGCGAACTCGGGATTTCCAACCCGCATGACGTCGCCCTAGTGAGGGTTGGTGATTGGTTTGACCTCCACGCGTGGCAAACAAAGCCAATTCGCCGCTTGATGCTGGAAACGCCAAAATCGCCTCGAGAAATCCTGGACAGCGCAAGCGGCCTTGTAGGCTATCTATACCTGCAATACGAACAAGCAGGCGGGCCGGCCGGTATGGGTGACATTTCTGCGACCTACAACCCCATGGCCGGCACCACGCTGCGGGTGGTTCAGGTGGATCCGATCGTGGCATGAAACTTCCGACCGCTCGGCGACGCATCGCCCTGGTCGATGCTAATTCGTTCTATTGCAGTTGTGAACGGGTGTTCCGTCCAGACCTCGAAAACGTGCCCGTGGTTGTTCTCAGCAACAACGACGGGTGCGTGGTCGCCCGCGATCGCCTGGTGAAGCAACTCGGGGTGGCGATGGGCGTGCCATGGTTTCAGATCAAGGACCTGGCGAAGAAGCACGGCCTAGTGGCTTTCAGCTCGAATTACACCCTGTATGGGGACCTCTCACGTCGCTTCATGGACGTGCTCGGCCAGTTCGTGCCCGCGCCCGACCAGGAGGTGTATTCCATAGACGAATGCTTCCTCGACTTCACGCACCACCGCCTGGATGACGCGACCGCCACCGGGCGCGCGATCCGCGATCGCGTGAAACGCTGGACGGGGTTGCCGGTGTGCGTGGGGTTCGGTGCGACCAAGACGCTCGCCAAGATGGCGAACAATTGCGCGAAGAAGCAGCCGCGGTGGGGTGGTGTGTGCGACCTCCCCGCGTTGTCCGAAACCGAACTGGGCGACGTGCTTGGCCAGGTCGAAGTGCGGGATGTCTGGGGCATCGGCCACAAGTTGTCCGCGCAGCTGATGCAGGGCGGGGTGAAAACCGCGGCCGACTTGCGTCGGTGTGATCCGAAGCGGATCCGCGAGCGGTTCTCGGTGGTCGTGGAACGCACGGTCAGTGAACTGCAAGGCGTGAGTTGCATGGCGTGGGAAACCGAGCCCCCGGCCAAGCAGCAGATCATTGCATCCCGAAGTCTCGGCGGGCCGCTATACACCCTCGATCAGCTGGCCGAACCCATCCGGTTCCACGCCAACCGCGCGGCGGAAAAGCTCCGGCAGCAGGCCAGCGTCGCCGGGCGGGTGGGCGTGTGGATCCAGACCAACGTGTTTCGCCCGCAGGACCCGCAATACACCCCGATGCGCAGCGTGGCAATGCCGGTGGCGTCCGACGATACCGCCGTGATTTGTGCGTGGGCGGCGGCGGTGCTGGAAGCCGTCTTCCGAGCGGGCTATCGCTACGTCAAAGCTGGCGTGATTCTAGACGACATCCGCCCGCGCGGCATGATGCAGGGCTCCCTGTTCGACGCGCAGCCACCCGCCCAGGATCTACGGCGCGAGAAATTGATGGGCGTGCTGGACAAAAGCAACGCCAAGTGGGGACGTGGGTCGATTGGGCTGGGCGTGATCAAGGATCAGAAGCGGTGGGCCATGCTTCGCGGGAATCTCAGTCCGGCCTACACAACGAACTGGGATCAGCTTAGAGTCGTCACCTAGGAAAAAGGGGAGACGCGTGGGGACGATACGCAACGACTATCAGCGGTTCTTGGTGGCGCTTGCAGGGAAGGCAGGGCTTGATGATGCCAAGCGAATGGCCAACGTCATCTGGCAGCGGCTCGATGCGCTTTCGGCACTCGGGGCCACCAGGCGTGCTCGGTCAATCCGCCTCGCACCCGTGGCGATCCGCGAGCTTCCCAATGCCTCGGTCGAACTTCCATCGTTTGAGCAGCAGCAGGACCAGCACCAGTCATTCACGCAAATTACCCAGCTGACGGTTGGACCGTTCAGGGGGTTCATGCAACCTGAAACCTTTGACCTAAGCCGCGCAATAACCCTGGTTTACGGTGCCAATGGCACAGGAAAAAGTAGTTTTTGCGAAGCCTTGGAATGGTCCTTGTTGGGCAGCATCAGCGAGGCGCAGAACAAGCGGATTGATCAGCGCGCCTACTGCAACAACGCCCGGCTGCGCCGTCATGATCAGCCACGACTTGTCGTCAACGATGAGTTGGGGTTAGAAACGGATTTGCATCCCAATGAAGAGGCCTACCGGTTCTGTTTCATTGAGAAAAATCGAATCGAGGGATTTGCTCGCATTTCTTCCCGCACACCAGCCGACCAACGGCAGTTGATTGCCACGCTTTTCGGCGTCGATCAGTTCAATGAATTCGTGCGTGGCTTCAACCAAGAGCTCGATGAGAACCTCAATCTGCAAGGCGCAAAGGCCCAACTTCTGGCCGTGAAGCGGTCTGAGCTTGCGTTGGCAGAGCAAACGGTCCGTGACGGACCGACCCAAGCCGAGAACTATCGCTCCCAAGAAGATGCGTTGGCCCGCAGGGTTCAACCAGATTCGACATTTCCCCTGGCCCGCAATTGGCTTCTGGGCGTGGAAGACGAGCCGGGGCGGCTTGCCGCGGTGCGTTCGATGTTGGATGCCTCCCAACCGGTTCGCCATGGGCTGACAATAGAGCAGTGCGAAGGTGAACTTGTCAAAGTTCTATCCGCCGTGGCTCGATTGAGAGAGTTGAAATCGGAACTCTCAATCCGTTCGAGTGAGGTTTCATACCAGAAGCTCTATGAGGCCGTCAGAGACTTGGCAGGAACCAATGAGGGGGCTTGCCCGGCGTGCGGGACCCCGCTGGACGCCGTTCAGCACGATCCATACGAGCGCGCCCAAGAAGGATTGAAGCAGTTGGCCGAACTGGCTGAGCTTCAAAAGCAAGAAGAATTGCAGCGCCAATCGACCATCGAAGCACTGCGCGAACTCCATGCGCTGATACAGCGTGCACTTTCCGTCATTGCACAGATTGAGGCACCCGCCAATTGGGCGATTTTTCCAGACCTGCCAGAAAGAGCCGAAGGTTCGTGGCTTCAACCATGGCTCGCCGACGAACGGGCTGGCTGGAAGGCGTTGCTCGAAGGCGTTGCTGGAATCGAAAGACACGACGAAGAAGCGCGGCAAGCACAAGAAAAGAGAGCAGCGTTGATTGCCGAACGGGGTCGATTGGAAGCTCTGGAATTGGAAATCACCGGCATGGAGCGGGTGCGCGACGACTGGCATCGACGTTTGGAAGAAGCTGAAACCTTGATTCGGCAATTCGAAGCCGACAATCAAGAACTGATCCGGGAAGCAACCGCCGAAGGCGAGGAGATCGTGCAGCACCGGCGCGTGGCTGACGCCTATGCAGCTTTCCTCGCGGAGCTGCGTGATTTTATGACGGGTCTGCCCGCGCAGCTGCTCCGAGGGTTGGGGCAGAGCGCTCGGGATTTCTACAACGGCTTCAACCGGGATGATGACCCCGGTGATCTCCTGGCCAACCTGTTTCTTCCGGTTACAGAGAACGAAAAGATCGAATTGGAATATGTGGGTGAGCCAGGGGTCCGATACGACGCGTTGCACATCCTCAGCGAAGGGCACATCAGGTGCCTCGGATTGGCCATTCTGCTGGCGAAAAACATAGAACAGGCCTGCCCAGTTGTCATCTTCGATGACGCAGTCAATGCCATTGATGATGACCACAGAAACGGGATTTGGAGAACGCTGTTCGAGGGCAATTTGTTGAGCGGCAAGCAGGTGATCTTGACGTCACACGGGGAAGAGTTTTTGTCCCGAATTCAGCAAGAGATCGGTGCAAATCGCGTTCGTGACGAGCTGCGGGTCATCAAATTTCTGCCACACCTTGGCCAGCATGAACTCAACGTAGATACAGTGCCCGCCACCAAGAATTATGTGTTGCTTGCACAGCATGCGATCGAACACGACGAGAAGCGGGATGCGTTGGGTTTCAGCCGCAAGGCGTTGGAGGGGCTTACCGATCGCTTATGGAGCTGGTTGGGGAACCATGGTGACGGGCGCCTCGAGCTGAAATTGTCAGGCCCACGCGCGACGTATGAATTGAACAACAAATGTCTTAAGTTGCGGGCCTCATTGAGGAGGCGAGGCGAGCCGGCTGGGATCGTGGAGGCATGTGCGGCGTTGGACATTCTTTTGGACGCCAATGGAAATTCCATTGAAATGAACAGTCTCAATGCTGGCACCCACTATTCGCAGCGCGACGCCGAATTCGATCGAGCAACGGTTCGGGAGGTGGTCGGTGCCATTGTTCGCCTCGACGGGGCATTGAACCAGTTGCAGGGCACTCGGTAAGCCAAGCGGAGCATGCCAAATAGCGGAAGGATGCGACGGGCCGGTCATGCCTGGCGATGAGGCATGGGGGCTGACACTGATGTTGCCAAGACACACCAGCCGGTGGGACGAATTACAGGTGGTGTAGGCCTATCGCCCATGGCTTGGTGATCTTTGGACGCGGCTAAGCACGAGGCGTAAGCTGGCATAAGACATGCTTGGTTCATTGAACGTGCAAGGAAGGGGAAAGTCGATGCCGGGTGCAAAAGATTTGCTGGTCGGACTTCTCGACTACATCCAAGAACAAGCGAAGATCGTGAAGCCCGAAGGGTTCAGACTCTCCGCGCACAAAGGGCTGCGATATTTTCCGGCGGATCTGTCTGCGTTGCCCGGGCTCTCCTTCAATGTTGAGGCCCAAGGTGATCACATCTGGCTCCGGGTTGAGCGCCTTGAACCCCAGGACGCACCAGTCGCTCGAACGGAAATTCATCCATTCGTTTCAGCGGCCGCCGATCCGTATGGACGACCGCCCGAGCTCAACGTCACCGAAATAGAAGCGCACCTCGATCAGGACCCTAAAGCCGACTCGGAAGAGTTTCGGCAAAGGATCGGCCGGGCTTTCGACGAATACGGCACTGATTGGGCGCGGTGGGCCGAGCGCGAAAAGCCGCGCCGACAATCCATCGAGGTCTACGGCAATTTTTTCACGCTGAAACACCAGATCGAGGCCGAAGAAACCGCTAAGCCACAGGAACTGGTGTGGGGAGTGGGCGTCGCTTCCTGGCAAATCCCCTGCGGTGGGAGCACGTCAGCCTTTGAATACCCGCTTCTAACGCAAGCCGTCGAAATCAGCATTGATCAGCAGACCATGGCGATCGAGCTCCGCCCGCGCGAGACCGACGTGCGGTTGGAGCTGGATGCATTCGTGCTCGCGCAGATCCCGGGAACCGCCGAAACCGAACTGGCCGCCAAAGCCCAGCTCGCTCGTCCCGGAGCCAATGGCTTTTCGCCGTTTGATGTTTCGTCATACAGCCCGGTCATGAGGCTGATTGCCGGAAACCTCGATTCCAATGGGAGCTACCGAGAGGTTCTTTCCCAAGGTCAGGCATGTCCCCCACCAGGGGAAGACTTGATAGTCACGGACGGGTGGGTGCTGCTGGCACGGCCTAGGCAAAACAATTTTCTGCTGGAAGACTTGAAGCGGCTTAAACAGAAGGTCGAGGCGGCGGAGACCATTCCAATCGGGCCGCTGGCTTTGGTAACACCCCCGTCAGATGAGGTGATCGAGCACATTTCGGGCGGTTTCCGTGGTCTTTCGAGTGGTGGCCGAGGCTACGGCGGCGGCCCCATTCAGGAGCTTTACTTCCCGTTGCCGCACAACGACGAGCAGGTCACCATCATCGAGAGGCTTGAACGCGCCCCAGGTGTCACCGTGCAAGGACCTCCCGGGACCGGAAAAACTCACACGATCGCCAACGTCATCTGTCACTACTTAGCGACAGGTCGGCGAGTTTTGGTGACGTCTCGCGGTGAGCCTGCGTTGGAGGTGTTACAGGCAAAACTTCCCGATGAAGTCCGCCCGCTGACCGTCGCGCTCCTGGCCACAGACCGGGAGGGTGTCCGCCAGTTTCAAGCTTCGATCGAAGCCATCCAGCATCAGGTGTCGCAACTCAACGTTCAAGCCACGGAGCAGTCGATCGCGGCCTTGCACACCGCTATTGACCGCATCCATCACGAACTTGCCCAACTCGATGCGCGCGTGAATGTCATCGCCACGGCGCAGTTGGGCGAGATCACCTTGGATGGTGACAAGCTTCGCGCTCAAAAGGCAGCGGAGCTCCTTCTGCACGGAGCAGCTGAGCACGGATGGTTCGATGATGAAATCACTATTGGTGAAGAGCATCGGCCACCCCTGACAGAAGATGAGGCGGCGAACCTTCGCCAGGCGCGTAGGCAAGTCGGAGCCGATCTGTCATATCTCGGAACGAAGATTCCCCAGGCGGATCAGTTGCCCGCCGCTGCACAAGTTGCCGAACTGCACCGGACGATCACGACCCTCAAGCACCTGGATGATGAGCTGGCGTCCGCACCCAACCTTGCCTTGTTGGGGAACACGCGCGAGGTCCACGAGGCGGCGGCTGCATTGCTGAAAACAGTTCAGCTTGCCCAAACGGATGTGGCCGCTCTGGAACGTGGCGCGCCGACTTGGGGGCAGGCGGCTCGGGAGAAATGCCGATCTTCTTCCTATCTCGCAGAGCGCCGTGCCTTCGAAGCCATGTTCGGCGACATCGAAGACCTTGTCGCCGCAAGAGCGGACTTTCTGAAACGACCTGTCGTCTTTCCAGTCGCAGGATTCGCTTCGCCGAAAACATTGGAAGCGGTCAAAAGAGCAGCTAATACTGGGAAGCCATTCGGTGCCATTTCCATCGGAGCGGGTGAAGCGAAAAAACACATCTCCGATGTGCGCGTCTCAGGTCTTCCACCGCAGGACGCAGAGGCATGGAGCCATGTGCAACGGCACGTGCAAATGCGGTCCCAACTCTCGTCATTTGTCGCACGGTGGAACACGTTCGCTGAGGTGCTTGCTTTGCCGACCATGGACGAGGGTGAGAGCGACTTGCGGAAGGTTGAGAAGCAGGCAGTGCTCGCTCGCCATGCGCACCGCATCGCAACCTTCCTCGACAAGCAATTGATCAGCCAATCATCCAGCGTTTTCAGCGCGGTGCCGACGGGGCAACTGCACGGCAGTGCCAAAGCGTTAGGAGATGTTGAGGTTTCGCTGCGGAAATTTCTCAGCCGCATCGCACTGGCGCGAGCGGCCGAAGGCCTCACGGCGTTTCAAGAACAAGTGGCTGACACCGAAGGAGCCATCTCCCAACGTCTTCGCGATTTCGGGAGCCAAATGTTGGGCAAGCCATCCTTCGAAGCAGACCAGGTGGTCACGGAATACGTTCAACTGATGTCTGAACTCCGCCGGGTTCACTCGCTTCAATCTCACCTGAACCTGATCCAGGAAAGCGTGCAGCGACTGAGGGATGCTGGCGCAGTGCGTTGGGCGGACCGGATTGTAAGCGTGCCGACCAAAAACAGTGGCGACGATGAAACGGTGCCAGCGCGGTGGCGGAAAAGTTGGACGTGGGCCAGGGTTCGCGGGCACCTGGAAGCCATCGAAGGCAGGGAAGAGCTCAGGGCGCTCGCTGATAAGCGGATCAGCTTGGGTATCGGGTTGCAAAAGCACTACTGCGAGCTGGTTGGCAAGTCGGCTTGGCTCAGAGCCAAGCGCAACGCGACACCCCGGATTCTCTCCGCGCTGAACGGTTACGCCACGGCCATTCGACGGATCGGGCAGGGGACTGGCCCGAACGCCACGCGTTATCGTCGCGATGCGCGTGATGCCATGACGGATGCAGCTGGTGCCGTGCCTTGCTGGATCATGAGTCACGCACGCATTTCTGAGTCAATGCCTGCGGAAATCGGTGAGTTTGACTTGGTGATCGTGGACGAGGCCAGCCAGTCCGATTTGTGGGCGCTCCCGGCGATCCTGCGCGGAAAGAAGATCTTGGTGGTCGGCGATGACAAGCAGGTGTCGCCAGACGGTGGCTTCATCAATTCCGAGCACATCACGTCGATGCGTGCGCGCTTCCTGGGTCAGCAGCCCTACGGGGCCGACATGACGCCAGAGAAATCGCTCTATGACTTGGCCGCACGAGTGTTCGCGGGTCACCAAGTCATGTTGCGAGAACACTTCCGGTGTGTGGCGCCGATCATCGCTTACTCAAACCACACCTTCTACAAAGACGCGATTCAACCGCTGCGGATCCCGTTGGCTTCGGAGAGGCTCGACCCGCCGTTGATTGATGTGTATGTGCCGTCTGGTCTGCGAGATCGGAAGGATCAAAACCACCATGAAGCTTTAGCCATCGCTGATGAGATCGAAGCGATCCTTGCCGACCCCGCCATGGCCGGTCGGACATTGGGCGTAGTGTCCTTGCTCGGCTTGGAGCAGGCGAGACACGTCGATGAAGTTGTGCGTGCAAGGTGTTCAGCAGGCGACTTAATCCGGCGCAAGTTCGAGTGCGGTGACGCACGGACATTCCAGGGCAGCGAGCGAGACATCATGTTCTTGTCTCTTGTGGCGGATCGAGAAAGGCATCACGCGCTGTCTGGCACTGGTTATGAGCAACGCTTCAATGTGGCGGCCAGCCGTGCTCGGGATCGCATGTATCTCGTGCGTTCGGTTCAGCTGTCGGACTTGTCCGAGGTGGATCTTCGCAAAACCCTCCTTGATCACTTCGACAAGCCAATCCTACAAGGACAAGTCGCGAGTGAAGATCTCCTTGCCTTGTGTGAGTCTGGCTTTGAGAAGGAGGTGTATCTCAAACTGGTGGACAAGGGCTATCGCGTCATTCCCCAGATCAAGGTTGGTGCCTACCGCATTGACATGGTCGTGGAGGGAGCCGAGGACAGGCGTTTGGCCATAGAGCTCGACGGTGACGAGTTTCACGGTCCTGATCGCTGGGCTCATGACATGAACCGCCAGCGGATTTTGGAACGTGCTGGATGGTCATTCTGGCGCTGCTTTGCTTCGACCTGGTCGCTGCACACGAACGAAGTTTTCGACGAGCTTGTGTCGAAATTGAGCTCCATGCACATTGAGCCAATCGGAGCACTCGCTCAGATACCAATGCTGGTTGAACATCGAGTGTGGGAGCAGCCTGAAGAAGCGGCACCCTACGATGAGGCAGCCGGTACCATTGAGTCTGCGGTTGGTTGACCTAAACACGTCAGACTTGACCCCGCGTGAACGCTGAAAGCTGGAAGAATTGTTCTCAATGGGCAGCGGCTACGTGTTGAAGTTTTCAGACCGCACGATGGCTGAGTTTTTCGCAGACCAGCAACAGGGACATCAACCTGCCGCGTTATCAAACCAAGGCCACATCCTCCAAGGCCAACCGCCTGCGGAGCTTCTGGGAACAGGAGCCCAATGGTGTGGTGGCGGAGTGCCTACGGGCGCTCATGGAACTTGTGAATGAAAATGGCTTCCCGGGTGGTGATCAACAACTGCTGACCGACTGTCAGGCCATCATCGAGCGCCTGGCTCTGAATCAGCCCGTGGCGGACCTGTAAGCCATTTCAGCGACGAGCGATGAAAGGGACTTCGAAGCCGTGGCCAAGGCTGCGCCGGACAGCATCGAGAACAACCAGCCCGAAGCCGGGTTGGATCGCCTGCACACGTTCGTTGTGAAGTTCCTCCGGTCGCTTTGCGACAAGCACGGCCTCACCCTCGATCGCAGTGTGCCGCTCCACGCGTTGATGGGGGCCTACATCAAGAAGCTGAGGGAGGATGGGGAGCTGGGCTCAGAGATGAGCGAGCGCATCCTGAAATCCAGCATCGCCAACCTGGAAGCCTTCAACCATGTGCGCGACAACCACACCCTGGCGCACGACAACGCGATCCTCAGTCGCGACGAAGCTTTTCTGATCTTCAATCATGTCGCCAGCACCGTGCGTTCCATCAAAGCGCATGAGGCGGAGCTGTTGAGGAGGCAGCAGGTGTCCGTGGTGACGCCGTGGGATGAGGGTGTGCTTTTCTGGGACTTGTTGGGATCAGGGGCTATTCCGGGGATCGCGGATAGGTTTAGGTTTGGCAGGATCCGCAGGTGGCAACTCGCCCGCGCGTTCCTGGCGAGCCGCAGCCCCTTCCGCACGCACAAACGCGGCCAGCGCCTCACCATAAGATTCCAACGACAGCTGCTCGCACTGGGCATCCACCAGCGTGTCCGGATCCATGTCGAGGGAGGCGATCAGGTCCACGGGTCGGGGGACGGTTTGCTTCGGATACTTGGAAGGGACCATGAGGAACACCCATTCGTCCGTGGGTGCGCCCACGGCCAGGAACTGCGCATGGGAATCCTGGTTGACCTTGGGGAGGCGACCGCCGCGCCATCTCTTTTCGTTCGCGCCGTAGTCCGCCAACTCCTTCGCCGTCATCGGCCGACCATCCGCGTTCAACATCCCCGTAGGGGCGGAGGTGGGGAGGGCTGGTGGGCCGGCGCTGTCAGCCATCGCCGCGTCCACCCGCTGCTGGACATACTCGCGCAGGCTACCGAGCGTGTAGCAGATGACCGGCTTGTCGCTGCGCGGCGCGTTGTTGAACCACTGCGGCGGGCGCCATCCTCTTTCGCGCCAGCGATCGAGCGTGGCAGGCGACTGTTGCAGGAAGCCGCACGCTTGATAACGCGTCAGCACTTGCGATCCATCACGTCCTTCGAGCGTGCGCAAAAACGGATCGGCGATCAATTCGGCAAGGGTGGGTTTGGCCATGCACCGATCATAGGGAGCCACAACCTTGCGGCGCAAATTCAAACCGGGGAGAAGAACGAGCAACGGGGGTGTGGACGGGAGCCACAGGGGAGCCACAAACGACTTAGGCCACCCCGGAGGATGGCCTAAGTCACTGATATACATGGTGGCCGGGGACGGAATCGAACCGCCGACACGGGGATTTTCAATCCCCTGCTCTACCAACTGAGCTACCCGGCCGGAAACTGGATTTCCACTGGCGACCGCGTGGGTTGCCGATGTTGCGTGGAGCCGCGCATTAGACCGAATGCGCGGCTTTTCGTCAAGGCTTGGTGTCGGGTGCGGTGAAGCCGGCGGGCTTTGCGAAGTCGCCGCCGAACAGGAATTTCTCCATTTCCTCGGCGAGGTATTTGCGGGTTTTCGGGTCGAGCGGGTTGAGGCGGTACTCGTTGATGAGCGTGGTCTGGTGGCCCAGCCACTGCTGCCAGGCGGGCTTGGAGATCTCGGCATAGATGCGCTGGCCGAGCGGGCCGGGCCAGGGGGCGAAATCCAG
>Ga0307376_10000653_pt1 | contig 42449 bp, 43 predicted proteins | sample TR2MG_FD_202536 | JGI IMG/M metagenome (GOLD analysis project Ga0307376, IMG submission 202536) | Soil microbial communities from Risofladan, Vaasa, Finland - TR-2 | ecosystem: Environmental > Terrestrial > Soil > Coastal area > Acid sulfate soil | place: Finland: Risofladan, Vaasa | collected...
TTGCGAACAGCCTCGAACGACTCATGACAACTTCGGCTTCAGACCCTTCTCCTGGCTCGTCTCGAATATCCTATTCAAAACGAGTTGGCGCAAGCATAGGATGACAAATTAATCAGCGGTTCCTTAGGGATTTCTGACGACGACCGCTTACCCCGTACTCAACACGGTCTCATCCTGTTTGAGTGGCCGGATGGGGATCGGTCAACCGTCCCAGGCGTCCTTGGCGGCGCGGATTGCGCCGAATACCTCGGCCAGGCCGGGATGCGGGCGTTTCAGATAGCGGGCGGCAAAGGCCGTCATGTCGGGCGCGTGAAAGCGCAGAAACGGATTGGTGGCTTTTTCCAGCGCCAGGGTGGAGGGCAGGGTGGGTCGATTTTGCGCGCGCAGGGCGCGGTCGGCGCGCTCGCGTTCAAGCAGTGCAGGATTGTCGCCATCGATGGTTTTGGCAAAGTCAATATTGCTCAAGGTGTATTCGTGCGCGCAGCAGACCCGGGTAGTATCGGGCAGCGCTAAAATGGCATCGAGGCTGGCGGCCATCATCGCGGGGCTGCCTTCGAACAGTTTGCCGCAGCCGCAGCCGAATACGGTATCGCCACAGAACAGGCAGCCGTGGCCGACATAGCTGAGGTGATCGAGCGTGTGGCCCGGTGTCGCCAGGACGTCGAAGTGCAAGCCCGGTTCGGCGATGTCCACCACATCGCCGCCGCGCAGGACATGGGTGACAGCGGGAATGCGCGGGTTGTCCGGTGCATAGATGGCACATTGATAGCGTTGACGCAGGGATGCGTTGCCGCCAGTATGGTCACGGTGGTGGTGAGTGATCAGCACGGCTGTCAGCACAAGCCGATTCGCGTCGAGAAAGGCGATCAGCGGCGCCGGATCGCCGGGATCGACCGCAACGGCATGACGTCCGTCGTGCCACACCCAGATGTAGTTGTCTTCGAACGCTGGCAGGGAAATGAGGGTCAACATGTCGGGACTGCCGGAAAGGAGAGATGGCTATGTTATCCAAGTTGAATACAGGATGGTTTGAAACGCCGTTGGGGCAACACTTGCTGTTTCGCGAACAGCGCTATTTCGACGATGCCGTATCGGACGTGTTCGGTTTCAATGCGGTGCAGGTCGGCTTGCCGCAGATCGATTTCCTGCGCAACAGCCGCATTCCGCTGCGCGTGACCTGTGCAGTGGAAACCCCGGCCCAGGTGCGGGCCGATCCCATGTTTTTGCCGTTTGAGAACCAGTCGCTCGACTTGCTGTTGTTGCCGCATGTGCTGGAATTCAGCGCCAATCCGCACCAGGTGCTGCGCGAGGCCGGGCGCGTCCTGCGCCCGGAGGGCCGCCTGGTGCTGGCCGGATTCAACCCGCGCAGCCTGTGGGGGCTGGCGCGCACGCTGCAGGGCGGCGAACGCGGCTACCCGTGGAACGGCAGCTTCCTGAATATCTCTCGGGTGAAGGACTGGATGGTCCTGCTGGGACTCGAAGTGGCGGCGGGCAGGATGTGCTGCTACCGTCCGCCGATCAACCGTGAAACCTGGCTGCGCCGGCTGCGTTTCATGGAGCCTGCCGGCGACCGCTGGTGGGCGATGGGCGGCGGCGTGTATTTCCTGCAGGCGGTGAAGCGTGTGCAGGGTATGAACATTATTTTGCCGCAGTGGAAAACGCCGGTTGCACAACGCCTGTTGTCACCGGCGGCAAAAGTCATCAATCTCAAACAATATCGGGTAGGTCGTGAACGCTGACACCATTTATATCTACAGTGACGGTGCCTGCAAGGGCAATCCCGGCCCGGGCGGCTGGGGCGCCCTGCTGGTGACGGACGGGCATCGCAAGGAAATCTGCGGGGGCGAGGCCAACACTACCAACAACCGCATGGAGATGACTGCAGTCATTCGTGCGCTGGAATCGCTGAAGCGCCCGTCCACGGTCGAAGTCCATACCGATTCGCAGTACGTGCAAAAAGGCATCAGCGAATGGATGATCGGCTGGAAGCGCCGCAACTGGCGCACCGCCGACGGCAAACCGGTAAAAAACCAGGATCTGTGGCTGCAGCTGGATGCCTTGAGCCAGTTGCACCGCATCGAATGGAAATGGGTGCGCGGCCACAACGGCCACACGGAAAACGAGCGTGCCGACGAACTGGCCAACCAGGGCGTACTGCAGGCGCAATAAGACCAATATGCGACAAATCATCCTCGATACCGAAACGACCGGCCTCGACCCGAAACAGGGGCATCGCATCATCGAAGTGGCGGCGGTGGAAATGGTCAACCGGCGGCTCACCGGCAATCATCTGCATCGTTATGTGAATCCGGATCGCGACATCGACGCCGGGGCGATGCAGGTGCACGGCATCACCCCGGAATTCCTGCAGGACAAGCCGCGCTTCACCGACATCGCGCACGAGTTCGTCGACTTCATTCGGGGCGCCGAACTCGTCATACACAATGCGCCATTCGACGTCGGCTTTCTCAACATGGAGCTGCGTCTGCTTGATATGGCGCCGCTGCCCAACTGGTGCGACGGCGTGACCGATACCCTGGCGATGGCCAAGGCGCTGCGCCCCGGCCAGCGTAACAACCTGGATGCACTGTGTAAACACTATGGCGTGGACAACACGGCGCGCACGCTGCACGGCGCATTGGTGGACTGCGAACTTCTGGCGGCGGTGTACCTGGCGCTGACGCGCGGGCAGGAAAGCCTGTCGATCGGGCTGGAGGTACGCAGCGTGCAGGCCGATCGGGTGGCTGCGCGCGCGCGCCCCAAGGCTGTATTGTTGCAGGCGTCGGCTGACGAACTGGCCGCGCATGCCAGCCTGCTCGGGGCCATCGCCCAGGAAAGCAAGGGCGCCTGCCTGTGGAGCATGGAGCAGGAGTGAAGTTGACGGATGGGGTGTCGCGCAGACGGACCGCGCTCCAGCGTATCGTGCGGTTGGGGCTGGCTTGCGCCTGTCTGCTCCTGGTGTCGGCACCGGCTGTCGCGGCGCGGGTGACGGTGGTATTGAGCGACGATTCGGCGTCGTATCAGGAGGTCTATCAGGTCATCCGCGCCTATCTTGACGACACCTCCCACGAGGTTATCCGGGTGTACGCCAAGAGATTGAATGCGGTTTCGTTGAATGAGTCGCGTTTGGCCGTTGCAGTGGGGGTGCGCGCGGCGGAGTCGCTGGCCGCATTGCCGGTTCGGCCGCCAGTATTGGCGGTGCTGGTGCCGCGCGTATGGTATGCCAAAATCGGGCGCACCCGCCTGAGCGGCGGTGGCCGGAGCGCCTCGGCAATCTATCTCGATCAGCCCTTCGAGCGTCAGGTACGGCTGATTCGCCAGGCTTTCCCCGAGGTGCGACGCGTGGGAATGCTGGTGAGCGCCGAGCAAAGTGGGCTGGTGGGCGAGCTGGATGAAGCCTTGCAGGCACAGCGGCTCAGTCTGGTTCATGTCACGCTGTCCGGCGAGGAGCGGCTGATCACTGCGCTCGAAAACGTGTTGTCGGATGCTGAATTGCTGCTGGCGGTGCCCGACCCACTGATATTCAATCGCAACACCGCACAAAGCCTTTTTCTGACGTCCTATCGTTACCATGTCCCGGTTCTGGGCTACTCGCATTCGTTGACGCGGGCGGGTGCGCTGTTGTCGCTGCATTCCAGTCCTGCGCAAATCGGTCGACAGACCGCCGAATGGGTGAAGGGCACCATTCAGGACACGCCGGTGAATTTGCCGCCGCCCGCGCACCCGGCCTATTTCAGCATTTCAATCAATGAACAGGTGGCGCGCTCGCTCGGTTTCACTTTGCCGCCGGAGGCCGAGCTGGAAAGACGTTTGGGCGAGGGATATTGATGGCGGCTTCATTGGGGATACGTGGGCGTGTCATCGGCCTGGCCGTGGTGCCGATGGCCATCATCGGCGTGCTGCTGCTGTTCCAGCTCATCGCCGGGAAAATCGACGATCTCGATCAGTCGCTGCGCAACCGTGCCGTGGCCATTGCCCGCCAGCTCGCGCCGGCAACGGAATATGGCGTCGCCGCAGGCAACATCGAAGTATTGCAGACCCTGCTCGAAAAAGTGGCGATCGAGCCTGACGTTCGTGGGGTGGCGGTATTTGCCGATAACGGCCAGGCGCTGTCGCAAGTCGGCATGGGTGCCTGGACGGAACCCGCTCAGGGCGGGCTGCCCACCGATCGCATCCTTCAGATCGAATACAAGGACCGCCTGGTGTACTACGCGCCGATCACCCGTACCGAGGTGATGGTGGACGATTTCAACCTGGTGGACGGGCGCACCGCGCAGCCGGGCACGCAGACCCGGCTGCTGGGGTGGGTGGGCCTGGACGTTTCGCGCAGCGCCACTTTCACGAGCCAGCGCGAGGTCATTCTGCGCAGCCTGGCGCTTCTGCTGGCCGGTCTGGGCGTGAGCCTCTATCTCGCCTGGCGCATCGGGCGCCAGATCTCCCGGCCGATTCTGGACTTGACCCACACGGTCAGCCGCATCGGCGAGGGCCACCTGGACGAACGGGTCGAGCAGACCGGCGGGGCCGAGCTGGGCTCGCTGCAGCGCGGCATCAATCACATGGCGGCCCATTTGCAGGCGATGCATGATGAGATGCAGGAAAAGATCGACCAGGCCACCGCGCGCCTGGTTTATCAGGCCAGCCACGATGCGCTGACGGGGCTGATCAACCGCCGCGAGTTCGAGCAGCGGCTGGAGCGCACGCTGCTGTCGGCCCTGCAGCAGAACCGGGAGCACGCACTGTGCTACATGGATCTCGATCAATTCAAGGTGATCAACGATTCCTGCGGCCATGCGGCGGGCGACGAACTGCTGCGCCAGTTGGCGCTGCTACTGAAAGGAAATTTGCGCGAACGCGATACCCTGGCGCGCCTGGGTGGCGACGAATTCGCCCTGCTGCTGGAAAATTGCAGCATTCCCGATGCGCTTGAGGTGGCGGATACGTTTCGCGCCGAAGTGCAGCGCTTTCGCTTCAAATGGGGTGACCGCATTTTCACCATCGGCATGAGCGCGGGCATGGTGGCGATCAATCGCGACAGCGGCACCGTCGCGAGCCTGTTGTCGGCGGCGGATGCCGCGTGCTATGTGGCAAAGGACCGCGGGCGCAACCAGATTCATGTGTATGAAAGCAGCGGCCACGACCTGGTGCGCCATCGCGGCGAAATGCGGTGGGTGACGCGCATTCAGAGGGCGCTGGAGGAAGGTCGCCTGCGCTTGTTGTGGCAGGAGATCCGCCGCACCGATAGTGTGGGGGAGCCGCCCTGCCATGTCGAGTTGTTGTTGCGGATGATTGACGACGACGGCAGCGAAATTCTACCGATGGCTTTTATCCCCGCGGCCGAGCGTTATTCCATCATGCCCGCCCTCGACAGCTGGGTGATCGGGGAAACGCTGCGTGTGTGCCAGCGGTATCTGACGGCCAAACGCGAGCAGCATTGCCTGTTTGCGGTCAACCTGTCGGGCGCGTCGCTGAAGGACCCGGAATTCCGCCGTATGTTGCTGGTGCGCCTGCAGGAAAATCCCACGCTGGGGCCTCACTTGTGCTTTGAAATTACCGAAACCGCAGCCATCGGCAATCTCGCCATCGTCAACGAATTCATCGATGCCATGCGCGGCTTCGGTTGTAGTTTTGCGCTCGACGACTTCGGTAGCGGCCTGTCGTCCTTCACCTATCTGAAGAACCTGAAAGTGGATTTCCTCAAGATCGATGGCGCGTTCGTTCGCGATATCACGACCAATCCCGTCGACCGTTCCATGGTCGAGGCGATCCACCGCATCGGCCACCAGATGGGATTGAAGACCGTGGCCGAATATGTCGAGTCGGAGCAGACGCTGGCCGTATTGCGCGAGATCAGGGTGGATTATGTGCAGGGCAACTGGGTGCGCTGCCCAGAGTCGCTGGAAAGCCTGTACGGAAAATCCTGAGTGCGGAAGCAGGCAGACGGGTCAGTCGCCCACGCCGAATCCCGCATCGATGATGGCCTGCGCCAGCGTGGCGCGGTCAATACGGGCGGGTTCGACCACCACGCGCGCCTGACCGGGCGCCAGCGAGACCTCGACGCTTTGCACGCCCGGCAAGGCCGCCAGCACCTTCTGCACGCTGTTGACGCAGCCGCCGCAGGTCATGCCGGTCACGGATAAAATGATTTCGCTCATGTGCTGAATCCCGAAAGAATATTCGAAGCTTGATTTTATTTCAATTCATTCACCACATAGACACAGAGGCACAGAGAAAACAAGGCTATGTCACTGTTTGCTGTTGACGTTATATATCTTGCTCCCTCTCCGATGAGGCCCCTACCCTGCGGCATCTCGCAGGCGACTCCGTGGGAGCGGCTTTAGCCGCGATGTGCCGCCAGGCTGCTAGCACCCGCATCGTGGCTAAAGCCGCTCCCACGAGGTTGGCCAACACCAACAAATAACGGTGAAAGAGCCAAAAATAAACAGGTTGCAGGAAGATCCGCCATCTGACCTCTTCTGGTTTTTTGACTCTGTGTCTCTGTGATTAACTGTTTTTCCCGGGATTATTTCTTGCGCGGGCGCTTGCGCAGGGCTTCTTTGGTGTGATCGATCAGGCGGTCGGCCACCACTTCGGCATCGACGGTGAATGAGCCGTCGGCAAGGGCCGCCTTGACCGCTTCAACCTTGCCGATGTCGGTGACATCGACCGCGGCCAGCTGGGTTTCCAGCGAACGGACACGGGTGCTCGACTCGGTCAGCGTCAGCGAGTCGCTGCCGCCCGCCGTGGAGGCGGACGCCTTGCCCCTCCCTTTGCCCTTGGTGGCAGAAGCTTTGGCCGTGGCGGGCGGGGTGATGCGTTTGTCGATTTTCACGGGCTTGATTACCTGTTGGCCAGTTTTCCGGATATTGCTTATTGTTGGATGGTAATACGGCATCTATCCGGAAAACCTTAGCGCCGATTTACACCAGCATATGCGACGCCAGTCCATCCGCCAGTTTGGGCTCGAACCAGGTGGACTTGGGCGGCATGACCTCATTGGCATCGGCCACCGCCATGAGGTCTTCCATGCGGGTGGGGTGGAGCGCGAAAGCCAGCGCCATCTCCCCGCTGTTCACCCGCTTTTCAAGTTCGGGCAAGCCGCGGATACCGCCTACGAAATCGACGCGTTTGTCGCGTCGCGGGTCGGCGATGCCGAGGATGGGCGCGATCAGGTTGTTCTGCAGCAGGCTCACATCCAGGCGTCCCACCGGATCGGCCGGAATCAGCTCGGGGCGGATGCTCAGGCGGTGCCATTTGCCGTCGAGGTACATGCCGAAAACGCCCGGACGCTCGGGTTTGACCGTGCTGGCGGCAGGTTCGACGCCGAAGGCGACATTCACGCGTTCGAGGAAAGCCTGCGTAGAGAGCCCGTTGAGGTCGGCGATGACCCGGTTGTAGTCCAGGATTCGCATCTGGTGCGCGGGGAAAACAACCGACAGGAAGAAATTGTAGGGCTCGTTGCCGGTGTGCACGGGATTGGCGGCACGGCGTGCGGCAGCGATGCGCGACGCCGATGCCGAACGGTGGTGGCCGTCGGCAATGTAGAGCGCGGGCATGGCGTTGAACGCGGCGGTGATGCGCGCCTGGATCGCGGGGTCGCGGATTACCCACAGGGTGTGACGCACGCCGTCGAGCTCGGCATCGGAATCGGCAATGCCCGTCGAGGCCTCGGCCAGGATGGCATCGACTTCGGGTGCGGCGGGATGGGCCAGCAGCACCGGGCCGGTCTGGGCATCGAGCGCGTCGATCTGGCGCACGCGGTCGTCTTCCTTGTCGGGACGGGTGAATTCGTGCTTGCGGATGCGGTTGGTATCGTAGTCGGCCACCGAGGCGGCGGCGACGATGCCGGTCTGGCTGTGGCTGCCCATCACGATGCGGTAGGCGTAGTAGCAGGGCGCGGGGTCGCGTGCCAGCACGCCGGCCTGGATCAGGGCCTGCAGGTTTTCCGCCCCCTTGGCATACACCTCCGGCGCGTAGGGATTGGTGCCGGCGGGAAGGTCGATTTCCGGCTTGGAAATGTGCAGGAAGCTCCACGGGCGGCCGCTGACGCGTTCGCGCGCTTCCTCGGTCGACAGCACATCGTAAGGCGGCGCGACGACATCGTTGGCGCGTCCCGGTGCGGGGCGGAGGGCGGCGAAAGGCTGGATCAGGTTCATAAGATTATTTATTTTGCGGAAGTAATGGGTTCGCCCAACGCGGCCAGGAAGGCGTTCACTGCACCGACACGCCGGGCGACATCGGGCAGGGGCGTGGTCAGTTTCAGCCGGTCGGGACCGGCGAGCCGGTATCCGGCCTTGCCCTGGATCAACTGAATGATTTTACCCGGATCGATGGGCGGGTTGGGGACGAATTGCACGCTCATGCCCTCGCCGGACACGTCCAGCCGGACAATGCCGTAGGTGCGGGTGGCCATGCGCAGACGGTGCACCGCCAGCAGGGCGCGCGCGGTATCGGGCAGCTCGCCGAAGCGGTCGACCAGTTCCTCCTGCATCTGCGTCAGCTCGTCCGCGTTGTGGCAGCTCGCCAGCCGCTTGTACAGCACCAGCCGCTCGTGCACGTCGGGGCAATAGTCCACCGGCAGCAGCGCGGGCAGGTGCAGGTTGATTTCGGATACCACCCCGAGCGGCTGGCTCATGTCGGGTTCCTTGCCGGCTTTCAGGCTGGCCACCGCCCCGGCGAGCATGTCGTTGTAGAGCGAGAAGCCGACTTCGAGAATCTCGCCGCTTTGCTTCTCGCCCAACACCTCGCCGGCACCGCGGATTTCGAGGTCGTGCATGGCGAGATGGAAGCCGGCACCCAGTTCCTCCATCATCTGAATTGCTTCCAGGCGTTTTTTCGCCTGCGGCGTGAGGATGCGATCCTCGTCCACCAGCAGATAGGCGAAGGCCTGATGGTGCGAGCGCCCGACCCGGCCGCGCAGCTGGTGCAGCTGCGACAGGCCGAACTTGTCGGCGCGGTTGATCAGGATCGTGTTGGCAGTAGGAACGTCGATGCCGGTCTCGATGATGGTCGTGCACAGGAGGATGTCGTAGCGCTGCTGGTAGAAGTCGCGCATTACCTGTTCCAGCTCGCGCTCGCTCTGCTGCCCGTGGCCGACGCGGATGCGCGCTTCCGGCAGCAGCTTTTCCAGCCGCTCGCGCATGGCCTCGATGGTGCTGACCTCGTTATGCAGGAAATACACCTGGCCGCCGCGCTTCAGTTCGCGCAGCACCGCTTCGCGAATCAGCCCGTTGGAAAACGACTGGACGAACGTCTTCACCGCCAGCCGTTTCTGCGGGGCGGTGGCAATCACCGAAAAGTCGCGGATGCCTTCGAGCGACATCGCCAGCGTGCGCGGGATCGGCGTCGCAGTCAGCGTCAGCACGTCGACCTCGGCGCGCAGCGCCTTCAGCTGTTCCTTCTGGCGCACGCCGAAGCGGTGTTCCTCGTCGAGGATCACCAGGCCGAGGCGGGCGAATTTGACGTCCTTCTGGATCAGCCGGTGGGTACCGATGACGATGTCGAGCTTGCCGTCCGCGAGCGCCTGCAGCGCTTCGGCCTGTTCCTTGGGGCTGCGAAAGCGCGACAGCTCGGCGAGCTTCACCGGCCAGGCCGAGAAGCGGTCGGAGAAATTCTGGAAGTGCTGCTCGGCGAGCAGCGTGGTCGGCACCAGCACCGCCACCTGGTAGCCGCCCATCACCGCCATGAAGGCGGCGCGCAGCGCGACTTCGGTCTTGCCGAAGCCGACGTCGCCACACACCAGGCGGTCCATCGGCTTGCCCGTCTGCATGTCGGCCATCACCGCGGCGATGGTGGCGGCCTGATCGGGGGTTTCCTCGTAGCCGAAGCCTTCGGAAAAAGCTTCGTAGTCGTGCAGCGAGAACTTGAATGCGTGGCCCTCGCGTGCGGCGCGCAGGGCGTACAGGTTCAGCAGTTCGGCTGCGGTGTCGCGTGCCGCCTGCATGGCGCGGCGGCGCGCCTTCTCCCACTGGTCGGTGCCCAGCCTGTGCAGCGGCGCCGCGCCTTCGCCGGTGCCGCTGTAGCGCGAAATCAGGTGCAGGCTGGCGACCGGCACGTAGAGCTTGTCGCCCTTGGCGTATTCGAGCTGCAGGAACTCGGTGTCGCCGTCGCCGAGGTCCATGTTGGCGAGGCCAAGGTACTGGCCGACGCCATATTGCGCATGCACCACCGGGTCGCCGGGCTTGAGCTCGGAGAGGTCGCGCAGCAGGTTGTCGATCTGCGTCGCGCGGGCCTCGCGTGCGCGCCGGGTTTTCGGCGGAATGGCGTAGAGCTCGGTTTCGGTAATGACGGCAAGCGGGTCGTCGCTGACGATGAAACCCTCGGCGAGCGGGCCGTGTGTGAGCAGGATGCGCTCGGCGCGTGGCAGACAGTCGGCCCAGCCCTCGCACAGGATGGCGTCAAGGCCGTGCTCGGCGAGGTATTCATGCAGGGTTTCGCGCCGCCCGGCAGACGGCGCGACGATTAGCACCTTGCCCTGAAAGCTGTCGATAAAGCCCCGCAGCTTGGCGACCGGGTGTGCTTCGCGGCGGTCGACCGAAATGGGTGGAACGGGGCGGGCCAGCCCACTGCCGGTCTGTTCCACGTTCAGTCGGTCATAGGCCCTGGCCAAACTGAAAAAGGCGTCGGTCGGCAAAAACAGCTCGGCGGGCGGCAAGAGCGGGCGATCCTTGTCGCCCGACAGCAGGCGGAAGCGGCTTTGCGCGTCGGTCCAGAACGCCTGGCCGGTGGAGTCGAGCGCGCCGTGGCTGACGAATCTTGTCTGCGCGGGCAGGTAGTCGAACAGCGTCGCCGTTTCCTCGAAAAATAGCGGCAGGTAGTACTCGATGCCGGCCGGCGCGAGGCCGTTGCTGACATCCTTGTACAGCTTGGATTTCGAGGGGTCGCCCTCGAAGCGCTCACGGAAATTCTGCCGGAAGCGCGTGATGCCGGTTTCGTCGAGTGGGAACTCGCGCGCCGGCAACAGCCGCACCTCGCTCACCGGATAGATGCTGCGCTGGGTGTCGACGTCGAACGCACGCAGCGTCTCGATTTCGTTGTCGAACAGGTCGATGCGATAGGGCAGGGCGCTGCCCATGGGGAACAGGTCGATCAGGCCGCCGCGGACCGAAAACTCGCCCGGCGAGTAGACCTGGTTGACATGGGTGTAGCCGCCCAGCGCCATCTGCGCGCGGAAAGCGGCTTCGTCGAGAATGTCTTTCTGCTTAAGAAAGAAGGTGTGGGCGGCGAGGAAGGCCGGCGGCGCCAGCCGATACAGCGCGGTGGGGAGCGCCACCACCGCGATGTCGAATTCGCCGCGCGAAATCTGGTACAGCGTCGCCAGCCGCTCGGAAATCAGGTCGGGGTGAGGCGAAAAACTGTCGTAGGGCAGGGTTTCCCAGTCGGGGAAAGTGCATACCCGCAGGCCGGGGTCGAACCAGCGCAACTCCTCGGTCAGGCGGTTGGCGTCCCACGCGCTCGCGCACACCACCACCAGCGGCGCGGCACGGCGCGCCATCTCGGCCAGGTAAAGGGCATCGGCTGCGCCGGCCAGTCCGGATGCGTTGTGCGGAAGGCTGGAAGGCTGGGAGGTGGAAGAGAAGAACATCATGCAAATGGCAGGATTATAGGGTTAATCGCGGGCGGGCGAAGCGCGGTGGGGGGGCGGGTATAATGCTCGCCTTTCCTTGTTTGTGTGGCACTCCATGAGACTTAATAAAGTCAGTTCCGGCCGTAACCTGCCCGACGATTTCAACGTCATCGTCGAAATCCCCGCTCACGGCGAACCGGTCAAGTATGAAGTGGACAAGGAATCCGGCGCGATGTTCGTCGACCGCTTCATGTCGACTGCCATGCATTACCCCTGCAACTACGGCTACATCCCGCACACCCTGTCGGAAGACGGCGACCCGGTCGACGTGCTGGTGATCACGCCGATTCCGCTGATCACCGGCGTGGTGGTGCGCTGCCGTCCCATCGGCATGCTGAAGATGATCGACGAGGCCGGGGTGGACGGCAAGCTGCTGGCCGTGCCGGTCGACAAACTGTGCGGCCTCTACCGGGGCGTGAGCCGCCCCGAAGACCTGCAAGCCCTCTTGCTGGCGCAGATTTCCCATTTCTTCGAGCACTACAAGGATCTCGAAGAAGGCAAGTGGGTCAAGGTCGAAGGCTGGGTCGGCGTCGACGATGCCCGCGCAGAAATCCTGGCCGGTGTGGAGCGTTATCGCAACGCGGCGGACAAGCCGGCGTTCTGACAGCAGGGGTCAGGATTCAGGGGAGGGTGCTTTCGCATTGGTTACATGCGCGGCCGCAGGCCGCTCCACCCCTGACCCCTGCATCCTGGCCCCTGACCCCTCAATAACCAAATGAAAATCTGCATTCTTTCCGACTCTCACGACAACCGCCGTCTTTTAGGTGCGGCGGTCGAGCACGCCAGGGCGCACGGGGCAGAAGCTGTGCTGCACTGCGGCGATGTGGTCGCGCCGACTACGCTGCGGGTGCTGCAGAAGTTCGAGCTGCCGGTGCATGTCATCCACGGCAACAACACTGGCGACCTCTACAACATGAGCCGGCTTGCCGCCGAGCCCAACAGCGTGATCCGTTACCACGGCCAGGATGCATCCATCACCCTGGCCGACCGCAACCTGTTCCTGGTGCATTACCCGCACTATGCGCGCGCGCTTGCCTGTACCGGCGACTACGATCTGGTGTGCTGCGGTCACGACCACAAATCCAGCATCGCGCAGGTCGCCACCGTCAAGGGCGGGCAGACCTGGCTGATCAACCCCGGTACTGTGGGCGGCGTCGGTGCGCCGCCCACCTACATCATGGCCGACCTCGCCACCATGCAGTTCGAGATCGTCACCGTCGATGCCGCGCCGACCTCGGTGCTGCCTCCGGTTACCCCGCATGTCTAATGGCAGGTATCTGGGGCTTGAATGAATAAAAAAACGGGGCACGAAGCCCCGTTTTTTATGGGTGAAACAGCTTTATTTATTTCGCCGGCTTGACGGTGGTCAGACCGAGTACTTCCCATTCCTGCATGCCGCCCCGGTACCATTTGATTTTCTCTGCCGGGTAGCCGATTTTCAGCAAGCCCTTGATGTTGGTCGGCGACTGGCCACACCAGGGCCCGTTGCAGAACATGACGACGGTTTTGGCGTTGTCGAACATGTTGAAGCCGTCCTGGTTCTTGACCCCGAAATGCTTTTCAAGAATGTCCTGAACGGTGATGGGATCGGACTTGCCGATATTGAGCTTGTCCCAAGGAATGTTGATCGCGCCCGGGATCGTGCCTTTCGCGACCCAGTCCGGGGTGCGCGAGTCGACCACCATGATGCTCGTGTCGCCGTCGCTCATCATCTTCAAATAGTGAATGACTTCAAGTTCACCAATGGTCTGCACGCCGGGAGCCAGCACAGCGGGCTGAATACAGAACGGCGGGCATTTGCGCGAGGTCTTGGCAAAGTCAGGATTGACGGTGTTGTTTTGATTCTGGTTGCGCTGGATGCTGATTTTCTGGCCGTTGTGCATCACGTCCACCGACGGCAGGCCGGCGGCAAGGGCGACTTCCAGGGGTTTGTCGGGCGTGGCGGCCGTGTTGCCAGTGGAAGCGCAGCCCGACATGCCGATTGTGGTGGCAAGCGCCAGGGCAAGACCAGAAAGCTTGAGCAGATTTTTCTTCATGAATTTCATCCTCTGAATTTTGTAAGCTTATTGCCGGTTCAAGGCTTTACCGTGTGCAGGCCGAGCATTTCCCAATCCTGCATGCCGCCCCGGTACCATTTGATCTTGTCAGCCGGGTAGCCGATCTTCAGCAGGCCCTTGATGTTGGTTGGCGATTGGCCGCACCAGGGTCCGTTGCAGAACATGACGACGGTTTTGGCGTTGTCGAACATGTAGAAGCCGTCCTGGTTCTTGACCCCGAAATGCTTTTCAAGGATGTCCTGAACGGTGATGGGATCGGACTTGCCGATGTTGAGCTTGTCCCATGGGATGTTGATCGCGCCGGGGATCGTGCCTTTCGCGACCCAGTCCGGGGTGCGCGAGTCGACCACCATGATGCTCGTGTCGCCGTCGCTCATCATCTTCAAATAATGAATGACTTCCAGTTCACCGATGGTCGCGACGCCCGGCGCCAGTTCGCCCGGCTGGATGCAGAAGGGCGGGCATTTGCGCGAAGTCTTGGCAAAGTCAGGATTGATGGTGTTGTTTTGGTCCTGATTGCGCATGATCGCGACTTTCTGGCCGCCATGCATGACCTCGACCGAGGGCAGGCCGGCGGCGATGTTGACATCCAATGCGCTTGCCGCCATCGGCGTGGCGAGGGCGGTAAACAGGGCGGATGCGGCGAATAGGGTGCGAAGCTTCATAGGTATGTCTCCTGGAATATGCTGGACAAGCAATCGTGACGATTAATTGCAGTCCGGTTCTTGTTGGGTTTTGGCCGGCGCTTCTTGGGTTGCGGGTGTTTTGCTTTGCGATGAGTTTTGGGTGGCTTCCTCCCGGGGCGTGGACTGGTTTTCAGGGGCGTTTACGGCAGTGGGCTCGGCGTGCTGCACTTCGGTATTGTCTGCTGGATGGTCTGCGGCCATGGCAATACCACAAGTCAGGTGCAGCACGACTATCATCACGCAAGATAAGCGGGTTGTCTTCGTCATCTGTTTCCTTGGTGTGCTGAGATAAAAGCATCTTGATATAAGCACCTTGCGTGCCAGCGCCTTATTGCCTTGATTGGAATAGATTTTATCCTTATGTTTGCGCTCAAAAAACTGACAGTGTTGTCAGGTGGCCTGTCATGTTGTCATGACAGCGGGGGAGGGGAATATCATTGTTTGGCCTCTGAAAGCGAGGAGAGGGGGGTAACGGGCCGTTTTCCTTCCCGGCCCATCTGTGCCCGCCCGCGTACCCGTGCCGCACACATCCTCGTTTATTCGCACATAGAAAACTTCGATTGAAAATGCGCACTTGCCCGTGGCGGCAGGTGCGGCCTTCGGGGTACCATTTCAGGGATTCACTCCGGGCTAATAACCCGGCTGTCCGGGAGGGTATTCCGGATGGTTTCAGATTACTTTGCATCCATCGGATGGAGGAAACAATGACGGAGCATGTTGCGACCAACGAGACCATACTCGTAGTGGGCGGCGGGATTTCCGGCATGACCGCCGCACTCGAAGCGGCCGAAACCGGCAAGAATGTCGTTCTGGTTGAGAAGAATCCCGCGCTGGGCGGACGCACCTCCCAGCTCTATCGCTACTTTCCCAAGTTGTGCCACCCCATCTGCGGACTGGAGATCAACCAGCGCCGCCTCAAGGGCAATCCCCGCATACGCTTGCTGACGCTGGCCGAAGTGACCGGCATCGAAGGCGGCGCCGGCAACTACACCGCCACCATCAAGGTCCGTCCGCGCTATGTGAACGAGAACTGCACCGCCTGCGGCGACTGCGCGCGCGCGGTCGAGACGATGGTGGACGATCCGTTCAACTACAACCTCGGCCAGCACAAGGCGGCCTTTCTGCCGAACGCGATGGCCTACCCGCAGCGCTATGTGCTGGATCCGGCGATCATCGGCACGCCCGACGCCGACCGCGCGAAGGCAGCGTGCAAGTACGGTGCGATCGACCTCGACATGCAGGAAGAAACGATCCAGGTCAAGGCCGGCGCGGTGGTGTGGGCGACCGGCTGGAAGCCCTATGACGCGGCAAAGATTCAGCCCTACGGCTACGGCCGCTTCAAGAACGTCATCACCAGCGTCGAGTTCGAGCGCCTGGCGGACATCCACGGCCCCACCGGCGGCAAGATCCTGCGCCCGTCCGATGGTAAGGAAGCGAAGAACATCGCCTTCATCCAGTGCGCCGGTTCGCGCGACGAGAACCACCTGCGCCATTGTTCGCGCTTCTGCTGCATGGCCTCGCTGAAACAGACCCATTACGTGCGCGAGAAGTATCCGGAAGACGGTACGTCGACCATCTATTACATCGACATTCGCGCCATCGACCGCTTCGAGGACTTCTACCAGAAAGTGCAGGCCGATTCGTCGGTGACTTTCATCAAGTCCAAGGTGGCGAAGGTCACCGAAGACGAGCACGGCAATCCGGTGTGCTGGGGTGTCAACACCGAAGGCTACAAGCGTTACACCACGCCGCATGATCTGGTGGTACTGGCCGTCGGCATGGAGCCCTCGGTCAAGGGCATCAACATTCCCGGCCACATCGTGGCGGATTCGAGCGGCTTCATCGAGGCCGATCCAGCCAATGGCGCCGTGTTCGGCGCGGGCTGTGCAACCAATGCGCTGGACGTGAACCGTGCCGTGCAATCGGCTACCGCGGCGGCATTGCGTGCCATTCAGGTGGTCAACAAAGTAGCAAAGGCGGAGGCTTAAACCATGGCTGACATCAAAGTCGCAGCGTATATCTGCAAGGGCTGCGGACTCGGCGAGCGTCTGGATACGGACGCATTGGTCAAGATCGCACAGAAGGACGGCAAGGTGCCGCTGGCGAAATCGCACGATTTCCTGTGCAACGCCGACGGCGTGGCGATGATCAAGAACGACATCGCCAACGAAGGCGTTACCCATATCATGATCGGCGCCTGCTCGCGCCGTGCCAAGACCGAAGCGTTCTTCTTTCCCGAAAATGCGGTGGCACGCGCCAACCTGCGCGAAGGCGTAGTCTGGATTCGCCCCGACACCGACGAGGCGCGCGAAACCACCCAGGAAATGGCGGAAGACTACATCCGCATGGGCTGCGCCGAAGTGAAGGCGATGACCGCCCCGAGCGGCAACCCTAACACCGGCAGCAGCAAGACTCTGCTGGTGGTGGGGGGTGGCATCACCGGCATGACGACCGCGATCGAAGCGTCGAAGACCGGCTATCCGGTCGTGCTGGTGGAAAAAACCGGTGTGCTCGGCGGCTGGGCCGGCAAGCTCTACAAGCGCACGCCGGTGCATGAGCCCTACAAATCTCCGGCCGATACCGGCGTGGCCGATCTGGTCTCGCAGGTGCTGGCCGACAGCAACATCAAACTGTATCTGAACGCGACGCTCGCCAAGACTGATGGTGCACCGGGGCGCTTTGTGGTGGATATCGCTACCGAATCGGGCGCGACCCACACGGAAGACATCGGTGCCATCGTTCAGGCGTCCGGTTTCACCCTGTACGACATGAACAAACTGCCGGAACTCGGCGCTGGCAAGTCGCCCAACGTGGTGGATCAGGCCGGCCTCGAAGTGCTGGCGATTGAAGCCGCCGGCAAGGATGGCGTGATCCGTCGTCCGTCCGACGGTCAACCAGTCAAGTCGGTTGTGTTCGTCCAGTGTGCCGGCCAGCGTGACACGACCGGCAAGCATCTGTCGTATTGCTCGGGTTTCTGCTGTAACGCCAGCATCAAGCAGGCGATGTATTTCAAGGATACGAATCCGGCGGTCGATACCACCATCATCTACACGGATCTGCGCACACCCGGTAACGGCGAGGACTTTTATCGCAGCGCACAGGAAAAAGGCGTCATCTTCACCAAGGGCAAGGTGGCCGAAGTGGTGCCCAATGGTGCCACCAGTACGGTTAAATTCCATGACCTGATTCTGGATGACAGCAATGCCGCCATGGTCGACGTCGACCTGGTGGTGCTGGCCACTGGCCAGGTGTCGAATTCGGGTATAAACATTGACGCTCCTGTCGCAGCAGCGACGGCAGAAGGTGCCGAAGAAGGCGCCGAGCCGAAGGTTGAGGTCAAGCCGATTTCCATCCTCAACCTGACCTATCGTCAGGGCAAGGACGTGCCGCAGCTGAAACAGGGTTTTACCGATTCACACTTCATCTGCTTCCCGTATGAAACACGCCGCACCGGTATCTACACGGCCGGCCCGGTACGCCGTCCGATGGACATCGCGCAGGCGCGTGAAGACGCGACCGGCGCTGCCCTGAAGGCGATCCAGGCATTGGAGAATGCCGAACTCGGCCGCGCCGCGCATCCGCGTTCGGGTGACTTGTCTTTCCCGAAAGTACGTTTGGAAGGCTGCACCCAGTGCAAACGCTGCACGGTGGAATGCCCGTTCGGCGCCATCGATGAAGACGAAAAGCGTTTCCCGGTATTCAATGAATCGCGCTGCCGTCGTTGCGGCACCTGCATGGGTGCCTGTCCGGTGCGCGTGATCTCGTTCGAAAACTACTCGGTCAACACGGTCGGCGCACAGATCAAGGCAGTCGACATTCCCGACGAGTTCTCGGAAAAGCCGCGCATCCTGATTCTGGCGTGCGAGAACGACGCCTACCCGGCGCTCGACATGGCGGGGATGAGCCGCAACGAGTATTCGGCGTTTGTGCGCATCATCCCGATCCGCTGCCTGGGTTCGGTCAACACCATCTGGATCACCGATGCGCTGAACGCCGGCTACGACGGCGTGATGCTGATGGGCTGCAAATCCGGCGACGAATACCAGTGCCACTTCGTCAAGGGCTCAGAGCTGGGCCGCGTGCGCATGTCCAAGATCGACGACACGCTGAAGACGCTGAATCTGGAATCGGAGCGCGTACGCGATCTCGAGGTCGCGATTGCCGACATCGAGCGGGTTCCGGAAATGATCAACAAGTATGCCGCCGAGCTGGTCGCCGTTGGCCCCAGCCCGTTCAAAGGCTTCTAGTCGTGCATCGGCCATTTTTGACGATGCATCATTTAGCAGGCAAGGACACGACATGAGCGCAAACACCGCAGTGGCGGATAAATACCGCAACAATTTCCTGAAGGAAATCGAAGAACAGGTCGAGATGGGCGACTGGGTCAAGATGTGCATGCAATGCGGCGTCTGCTCCGGTTCCTGCCCGACCAACTTCCAGGGCGCGTGGGAACATCCGCCGCAGGAACTCTTCATGATGATCCGCGCCGGCAAGCGCGAAGAAGTGCTGACCAGCAGTTCGATGTGGAACTGCACGTCCTGCTACAACTGCATCGTACGCTGCCCGCGCAAGCTGCCGATCACCCACATCATGCACGGCATCGCCGAATACGCGCATCGGCTGGGTATGGCGCCGAAGATGCAGCCGACGCGCTTTTTTTCCGGCCTGTTCTGGAAAAACTGCACCCATACCGGACGTGTCAACGAGCTCAAGCTGTCGATGGGCCTCTATTTCAAGGACGGCTTCGTGCAGGGCATCAAGAACGGCATGGCGATGCAATCGGTTGCGCTGGGCCTGGTCAAGGCCGGGCGCCTGAATGTGATGGAACTGTTCGGCGGCCACAAGTGCAAGGATCAAAAGAAAATCCATGCCATGCTGGCAAAAGCCTACGAAATCGAGCGCAGCCGCAAGGCCGCCAAAATGGCGGGCTGAGGAGAGATATATGGCCAAACATGAATATGCGTTTTACCCCGGTTGTTCGTCGCAGAAAGGCGCTTCCGCCTCCAACTACCTGACCTCGGTCGAGTCGATGTGCAAGACGCTCGACGTCAAGCTCACCGAGATCCCCGACTGGAACTGCTGCGGTGCCTCGATCGGTTACGCCGAAGCCGGCGAATTGCCGCGTCACGTGCTGAATGCGCGCAACTTTGCGCTGTCCGAAAAGAACCTGCCCGGACAGGAGATGGTCGCGACCTGCGCTGCTTGCTGGCTGGGCGCACGCGAGACCCGCGAGCGGCTGACGCACTCCGATACGCTGATGGCGGACACCCGCGAAGCGTTGAAGGAAGCTGGCCTCACGATCAACGAAATGCCCAACATCCGCCACATGGTTGAAGTGCTGATCGAGGACCTCGGCTTCGAGGAAATGGCGAAGCACGTCGTGCGGCCGCTCGAAGGCGTCAAAATCGCCGGCTACGTCGGCTGCCAGACCAACCGGCCCTTCGGTGTGGCGGGTGAATCGTTCGAAAACCCGGTCTATCTCGACAAGATGGTCGAAATGGTTGGCGCCGAATCGATCCCGGAATACGAGCAGAAGGTGACCTGCTGCGGTGGCGCGCTGGCGTTCTCCGAGCCCGAAAAGGCGCAGGCGCAGATCAAGGACATCGTCGAGTCGGCCTACGACCATGGCGCCGAAATGATCGTGACGCCGTGCCCGCTGTGTCAGGCCAACGTCGAGATCTACCAGGGCCAGATCAACAAGAAATACGGTACCAAGTTCGACATTCCGGTGCTGTATTACAGCCAGCTCATGGTCGTCGCCTACGGCGGCAGCGCCAAGGAAGCCGCGCTGAATGGCCAGGTCATCAAGGCCCGCAGGCTGGAGGAAATCGCCGCCAAGCCGGTCAAGCGCTGAGCGGGTTCACATAGGCAAGCAGGGGCTGTGTGCTCCTGCTTTTTTTTCGTCTGTCGAATGTGTACCAGGTGAAAATGACAACGCAACGCTCAGGCCGCCTGCTTTCACCCCGATGACCGTAGCGGCGCTTTCGATGCGGGCCCGGCGAATGGCGTCGCGCAGAAAAGCGGAGAATCCGTGGCTGGCCTGACTGAAAGAGCGGCCGGAATCAATGCTTCGCGCGCGAGGGTGGAAACTTTCTGTTTGATGGTGTGGCCGGTTTAATCTGCGATTTCGTGAAACTGGACAGGCGGTTGTCGGACTTCAGTGAGGATCAACCGTCAGCCCATCATTCCTCGTGTTCGCGCCGCAGCAGTTCTGCCTTCCTTGCGATTCCCCAGCGGTAGCCTGATAACGCCCCATCGGCGCGCACAGCGCGATGGCAGGGAACCGCCACCGCCACGGAATTGCTGGCACAGGCATGGGCTACGGCACGGTAGGCATTCGGTTGTCCAAGGCGCTCGGCAATCTCGCCGTAGCTGGCGGTCTCGCCGGCGGGGATCGCCTGCAGTGCCTGCCAGACACGGTGTTGGAAGACCGTGCCCTGTATGTCCAGCGGCAGATCCAGCATGCCGCGTGGCTGCTCGATATAGGCAAGGACCCGTGCGATCCAGCACCGGAATTCGTCATCGGCCGGCTCGAACTGCGCTTGCGGAAAACGGACCCGCAAGTCATTTACCAGCGTCTGTGGCGCATCCCCGAGCGCGATGGCGCATATCCCCTTGCGGGTGGCCGCGACAATGACCCAGCCAAGCGAACAGGGTTCGACGGCGTAACGGATATGCTCGCCCGCGCCCCCCTTACGATAGCTGCTCGGCGACATGCCGAGCAGCGCGGGGGCGGCCGCATAAAAGCGCCCGGACGAGTTGAAGCCGGCGTCGTAAAGCGCTGCCGTCACCGACGACGCGGACTGCAGCGAATCGGTCAGGCGCCTGGCCAGGACAGCCTGATGGAAGGCCTTGGGCGTGAGGCCGATAGCAGCCTTGAATATGCGGTGGAAATGACAGGGGCTCATGCCGGCTTGCCGCGCAAGCTGCGCCAGCGTTGGTGTCGAGTCGCTGCATTCGATGGCCTTACAGATCTGGCGCACCAGCATGTTGCGCGTATGCTGCCGCGAAGCCCAATCCGGCTTGCAACGCTTACAGGGGCGGTAGCCCGCCGCCGCGGCGAGTTCGCCCGACTCGAAGAATGCCATGTTCTGCCGTCTGGCAGCGCGCGACGGGCAGGACGGCCGGCAGTACACGCCGGTGGTCCTGACGGCGTAGACGAATTCACCATCCGCCTGCGCGTCGCGGCGGACGACCGCCTGCCAGCGCCGTTCGGCAAGCGGGTCGGCGTTCAGTGTTGGGGCAAGGGATTTGGTATCCATGATGGATGTTCATCCGGGATTCGGGAATGACAGTGTCAACCGGTTTAAAGCAGCCTGCAATCCGGATCTTGCGCTCAAATCCTGTTCCGGTCGCGCTACCCGCCAGGCGACGGTGCGGTATCCTTATGCTTTGTCAAAAAGCACACGAACATGAAAAAGGCTCAAGATCTCAACCAACTGATCGACCTGGTGCACGAAGCGGTGTACGAGGTCGATGAATTACGCGCCTGCCTCGAGCATGACGACGAAGAAGCATCGATCTACATGCCGTTCCTGGATGACCTCGACACGATGTTGCGCGGCCTCTACGAATCGATGACGTCCGGAAAATACGAGGGCGTAGGGAAAGGCGAAGATCTGGCCTTCATGCCGCTGTTCAAGAAACACGAGCGCAACATCCCGTTTCGCGAACTGCTGCGCGCCATCAATGCGACCCATCGAGAAGGGTACGAGCCGTCATGACGGCCCATCACGCTGGACCGATTTATCCGCATCTGAAGGCCAGGCTGAATCGGGTTCCATGCCAGTAATCCGGATCTTCGCCCCGTTGCGTGGCCGGAATTGTCTGGCGCCTGTTTCGGGGCATGCCGACTCGCCGCAGTCAGAATCTCTGGGCATAGTACGTGCTCGATCCTGAGAATGGGCGCTTGCCGCCAGAATGAACATGAGCATAGAAAATCCCGTCAAGCACCTGCTGATGACTGTGACCCAGGGCGTCTATGTGGTGGGCGTGGGGAAAGACGGCCTGCGCAATGCTTTTACAGCTTCCTCCGTCATGCAGGTGTCCATACAGCCACCCATGCTGGCGCTTGCCGTCAATCCCGGCAACGCTTCCTATCCCTTGCTCGTGGAAAGCGGTGTTTTTGCAGTGACTGTATTGCGGCACGACCAGTGCGCCCTCGCAGATTTCTTCGGCAACCGGAGCGCCCGCGACGAAAACAAGCTGGGCGCCGTGTCCTGGACCGTGGCCCGCTCGGGTGCCCCGATACTTGAGGAAGGTCTCGCCTATCTTGACTGCAGGGTCGTGTCGAAACATCCGGCGGGTGACCACGTCATGATTCTCGCCGAGATAACGGGCGGTAATTTTTTGCGCAGCCACGCCACGCACAGCCACCCCAGGCCGTTGCGCTACGACGAGGTAGGGGATATGGACGGCAGTGACGAATTGCTGCCCGACCACCTCGGCATTCCTGGCGCTGATACGTCCTGACGTGCCGAAGCCAGCCCTGAGGCTGACCTGTTTTAAACGTCCGGCGGGCTTATTTGATCGTGAGCTGGTTGTTGACGCTCGTTACCCCGTCAACGCCCTGCGCAATCGTCGTGGCGAGCGACCTGGCGTCGTCGTTCTGCACTGTCCCCGTCAGCGTAACGACACCGTCCACGGTTTCAACCGAAATATCCAGACCTTTGAGTGTGTCGTCGGCGAAATATCTGGTTTTGATCGAGGTGGTGATGGCCGTGTCGTCGAGCGCCTGCCCGGCCTGGTCGGTCTGCTGCTCGAGCGTATTACCCAGTTCACGGGCGTTCTGTTTCGTCTCTGCGACAGTATTGTCAATCGTTTCACCGGCAGTCTGATCGGCAGGCTTGCGGTCGCAACCGGTTGCGAGCAGGGCAAGGCTTGCGGTCAGGGTGATCGCTGCGATACTGGATACGTTTTTCATGAGGTTCTCCTTACGAACGTGGTGATGAAAGGCTAAAAACTGGCACGGGCTTGCGTGTCGGCCATACACTCAGCGAGGCCACCGTGCGTATGAGTGACGCAGATGAGAATTTAGATGGACCGCTACTTTATTGGTATAGGCGAAAAAATCGGCTTCTTGTAGGACAAACGCCAATGGAAGGCGTCAAGCGTGGGCGGAGCATTGCCGGGTTTTTGCTTGCGGATGCGTATCGGACGATTTTTTGCTCGATCCGCAACGCATCCACCGGACTCAGGCGCGCCACCCGCATTGCCGGCACGCCGCCGGCGCCAGATCAACGCCCGCACGGGATCGAGCCTTGAAGTAAACCGGCTCAATGTAATATCCGGCCATGCTCAAAACTATCGCTCCCGCTCCCCTAGAATTCAAGGACGGCGTGCCGTATTCCGCCGCTTACGGCGACATCTACCATTCCGCCGACGGCGGCGCAGGGCAGGCGCGCCATGTTTTCCTGCACGGCTGCGACCTGCCGCGCAGATGGGCCGGGCGCGACAGCTTTGTGGTGCTGGAAACCGGTTTCGGCACCGGACTGAATTTCCTGACGACCTGGGCGGCCTGGCGCGACGACCCGCAACGCCCGGCGCGGCTGCATTTCCTGTCGGTCGAGAAGCATCCGTTCAACGCCGACGACCTTGCGCGTCTGCATGCGCTGTGGCCGGAGTTCAGTGCGCTCTCCGATGAACTTCTGGCGAACTGGCCGACGCTGACACCGGGCTTCCATCGTATCGCGCTCGATGGCGGGCGAGTGCAGCTGACCCTGATGCTGGGTGATGCGCACGACTGTCTGCCGCAGGTGCACGCCGGGGTGGACGCTTTCTATCTGGACGGCTTTGCGCCCGACCGCAACGCCGATTTGTGGCAGCCCCGTCTGTTCGATGCGCTGGCGAAGCTGGCCCGGTCCGGTGCGGTCGCTGCGAGCTACACGGTGGCGGCAGCGGTGCGGCAGGGCCTGACGCAGGCGGGCTTTGCCTGCGAAAAACGCGCGGGCTTTGGCCGCAAGCGGCATTGTCTGAGCGCGCGCCATGCGGGCCGATCCCGGCGCGTTGAATCTGCGGTGCCGAGGCGTGTCGCTGTCATCGGTGCCGGGGTGGCGGGTGCTGCAGTGGCGCATGCACTGGCGGCGAGGGGCCTGTCCATTACGGTATTCGAGCGTGCCGATTCGCCGGCGCAGGCCGCCTCGGGCAACCCGGTGGCGATTTTCCGGCCGCTGATCTCGCGCGACGACAACTGCGCCGTGCGCCTGACGCGCGCGGCGTTTCTGCATGACCTGCGCACCTGGGCGGCGCTGGATGGAGTTAAATGGTCGCGTTGCGGCGTACTGCATCTGGCGAACGATGCGGATGCAGCAATGAAGCAGCAACAGGCGCTGGCCGCTACGGCGCCGCCTGCCGATTACGCACGCTGGGTGGAACTGGGCGCGGCACGCGAACTGGCCAACTGGCCAGTCGCAGCACCCGGCACGTTTTATCCGACGGCAGGCTGGGTGGTGCCGACGGGCCTGTGCCGCGCCTGGCTCGATCATCCGGCGATCCAGCTGAAGACCGGCAGCGCCGTCGCATGCGTGGAGGCCGTCACAGCGGGCTGGCAGGTCCTGGGCGATGACGGCGCGGTGCTGGCCGAGGCCGATGTCGTGGTGCTGGCGAACGCGCGTGACGCGCTCAATCTGGTCCCGGATCAACCCTGGCCGCTCAGTACCGTGCGCGGGCAGATCACGCAGTTGCCGCCAGGCTACCTGCCGGCAATTCGGCGGGTGATCGCGCGCGAAGGCTATGTGGCGCCGGGTGGGGGCCAACTCCTGGTCGGTGCAACCTACGAGAACGATGACGACGATACCGCGCCGCGCACGGCGAGCGACATGGCCAACCTGGCGCGGCTGGAGGCGATCCTGCCGGGGGCGGGCGAGCATCTGGCAGCAGCTGAAGTGAAGGGGCGCGCCTCGCTGCGCGCGACCCTGCCGGACCGGCTGCCGATCATGGGGGCGGTCAGCGGGCAACCGGGATTATTCGTGGCGGCAGGCTATGCCTCGCGTGGCGTGGTGTGGGCTGGCTTGCTGGGCGAGGCGTTGGCCGATCTGCTGACGCAGCAGCCCTTGCCGCTGGAGGCCGAACTGATGCGGGCGATGAGCCCGCAGCGTTTTACGCGCCCCGATCCGGCCACATGAAATTTGAAGCCTGCAGGGAGTGGGAGGATGGCCGCCCCAGCCCGAAGCTGGCGAAGGCGCCGGTGCGTGGTTGTTACCGATTTATCGGCCTTACAACAACGGCCTACCCCGTGCGGGTGCTCCCACAGGCAGGGCGAAATGATTTCGCGGGCAAGCCCGCTGCTACGGCAAACCCGTTCAGGTCGTTTAATAAGGCTCTTTCACCGTTATTTGTTGGTGTTAGCCAGCCCCGTGGGAGCGGCTTCAGCCGCGATGCGGGCGGTAGCCCGCAAAGGTGGCGCGGCAAGATCCTGGCGAGCATTTGCTCTTTGCGCCTTGCGGCGCATCGCGGCTGAAGCCGCTTCCACGGGGCCGCCTGCGAGATGCCGCAGGGTAGGGGCTTCATCGGAGGGAGCAAGGCATAACTTCAACAGCCAACAGTGACATAGCCTTTAATAATCAGGCGGCGGCGAGCGGTTTGCCTTTGTGGGCGGCGACCGCCAGGCCCGCCTGGTCGTACAGACCGCCCTGGCTGGTTGCGCTGTGGACCAGTACATTGAGCGCCTGGCGGGTGGTGGTCAGGCGCAGCTCGATCAGCGTGCCGATGCGCTGGTTCGCCGCCTGGGCGTCCTGCTCCATTTGGTGCAGTTGCTGCCAGCAGGCGCGCGCTTCGGGCTGGCCAAGCTGCGCCAGCCAGGCGTCCATGCCGGCGTGATCGGGCGGGTGGCCGGCCGCCTGCAGATCGGCAAGACGGCTCCGCGCATGGTCGCTCATGGTCTGCAACTGGGTCAGCTTGGCGGTGTTCAGCAGCGCCAGGCGATCGGCGTCACCCTCGATCAATGCTTTCTCCTCCTCCTGCAGCACATCCAGCAATGCCTGCCACGCGGCATTTTCCATCTTCAGCCTGGCAAGCAGGGCCGTGTTGCCGTGCGACGGCTTAGCTGGCGACATGGAGCATTTCCTTCACCGAGTCGATCAGGCTTTCGGCGATATTCCCGGTATTGATGGTGTACTGGCCGCTGGTAATGGCTTCCTTGATGCTGTCCACGCGCGCACGGTCAACGACCGGAATCGCTGCAAGCCGGGTTTCCAGTTGCTTGAGTTCGACCGCACGCTGGCTCAGGCTGACATCGGTCTGTTCGATGTCGGCATGCTTGTTCGCCTGCGGCTGGGCGGGTTGGTTTTCGACGGAAGCCGGCAGCGTAAGTGGCTTCGGTCCGGGATCGATTTTCATGATGGATTCCTGTATCGGGTCGGGCAGAGCGGGGAAATGTTTTTTCAAACTACATCAGTAACGTCGTTTTGCGAATTTACTGAAGCCGGACCTCAAAAGGTAACCACTACCCGCTGGCCGTCCTGCGCCACACCGCTGACCACCTGGCCGGAGCGGGTTTTCACCCGTACCCGGTCGCCGCGGCTGGCATTGGCCAGCGCCTGCCCCTGGCTCTGGACGGAAAAGCCCGGGCCGTTCATCACCAGGCGGGTGGTCTGTCCCTGCTGCACTGCCAGTGGCGGACGCAACAATGCACCGCGCAGCGGCGCGCCCGCGGCCAGTCCGGAAACCGCGCGATAGCCCAGCATCGCATCGGCATCGGTGACGACGTCGGCGGGCAGGCTGCCGAGGTCGCCCTCGCGCAGGGCGATGTCGGCCGCAGTCAGCACGTGGTTGGCGGGTAGCGGCTGACGGGTGACGGCATAACTTCCGATCAGCCGCACCTGGGCGGACAGGTAGACCGTCCACTGGATCGGCGCCAGGCAGCGCACCCCCACGGTGATCTTGCCGATGCTGCGGCTGCCCGCAGGCTGGAAGGTGTCGAGCGCCGCACAGGCCGGCAGCGAACCGCGCGGCGGCTTGACCTGGATGCTTAGCTTGCCCGGCAGGCCGCCGGTCTGCGTTTTAAGGAAGCGTTCGACATGCGCCTGCAGCGCGGCCGGATCCTGCCGGTCCGCCGCATGGGCGACGGCCGACACGCACAGGCATGCGGCGGCCAGCCACCCCCGGTGGACTCGTTTGCCTGCCTGGATCGATCCTGCTGCCATCTGCGGCTCCTCGACTCGGTTTCTCACATTGCGCCATTGTAGGAAGCGGCGCGTCATCTTAAACGGCGAAATGGACCGGCTTTCTGCCGCTTATCGTGCGATTGGATGGACAGGCGCGTGTCTAGGATGCAGTCATCGCAAAAAGGCTTTGCGGCACACGCGGCAAAGTAACGAGGTGACGACCATGCTGAACCGGCTGGATGACATGCTGAGCTTTCACACCCAGGCGCTGCGCGTTCGCGACCAGCGCCAGCAGGTGCTGGCGTCGAACATCGCCAACGCCGACACGCCCAATTACAAGGCGCGCGACCTGGATTTCAAGTCCTCCCTGCAGGACGCGCTCAACGGCGCAGGCAGCTCCGGCGGTACTGCGCTGACCACCACGACGCCGGGGCATCTGGCGGGTAATCCCGGCCAGGCCGCCGACGCGGGTTTGCTCTACCGCACCCCGGCGCAGGGCAGCGTCGACGGCAACACGGTCGACATGGACGCCGAGCGCGCCGCCTTCGCCGACAACACTATTCATTATGAATTCAACCTGACCCGGATCAGCCAGCAGATCAAAGGCATGCTGGCGGTCATTCAGGGATAAGGAGTCTAGCGCATGTCTCTGTTCGATATTTTCAGTGTGGCCGGCTCGGCCATGAATGCCCAGTCGCAGCGGCTCAATGCCGTCGCCAGCAATCTTGCCAACGCCGACAGCGCCGTCAGTGCCAACGGCGAAGCCTACAAGGCCAAACAGGTGGTGTTTGCCGCCACTCCGGTGGGTGTAAATGGTGCAACCGGCGTCAACGTCGCTGCCGTGATCGACGATCCGTCGCCGATGAAGATGGTGTTCGATCCGAAGAATCCGCTCGCCGACGAAAAAGGCTACGTCACCATGCCCAACGTCAATGTCGTCGAGGAGATGGTCAACATGATTTCCGCCTCGCGTTCGTACCAGTCCAACGTTGAAATGACGAACACCACCAAAACCCTGCTGCTCAAGACCCTGAACCTGGGCCAGTGATCAGCCTGAATAATCAAACCTGAAAACGTAAAAAAGGATACGCCATGAGTACGGTACAAGACGCAAGCAGTGTCAGCAGCCTGTCCAGCGCTGGCACGACCAGCACCGCCAAGGAAACGGAAGACCGCTTTCTGACCCTGCTGGTCGCGCAGATGAAAAACCAGGATCCGCTGGATCCGCTCGACAACGCCGAGGTGACCAGCCAGATGGCTCAGCTTTCCACGGTGCAGGGCATCGAGGACATGAACGCCACCCTGGATGCACTTGCCGCAAGCATGGGCGTCAACCAGATGGCGCAGGCGGCCAACCTGATCGGAAGCGCCGTGCTGGTGCCGGGCGACAGCATCAGCCCGGCCGAACTGGAAAACGTGATGGGCTTCGATCTATCGCGCCCGGCCGACAAGGTGACGGTCGATATTTTCGATGCCACCGGCGGCGCGGTGCGCAGCCTCGATCTGGGGCCGCGTGAAGACGGCGTCAACCTGATGGCGTGGGATGGACTGACCAGCAGCGGGACAGCCGCGCCGGATGGTGCGTATACCTTCAGGATCAATGCCACCCAGGGCGGCGAGCAGGTCGACAGCACTGCCCTGCACCTGGGGCTGGTCAACAGCGTCTCGCAGAACAGCCAGGGTGTGCAGATCAACCTGGCGAACAGCGAGAGTGTGACGTATGCCGATATCCGGCAGATTTTTTGAGTACGACAACGTGAACCTGACGGGTAAACCGGGCGCAATCAACACAAGGAGCAGAACATGAGTTTTCAGCAAGGCTTGAGCGGCCTCAATGCCGCCGCAAAGAATCTGGATGTCATCGGCAACAACGTCGCCAACACTGGCACAGTCGGGTTCAAACAGTCGCAGGCGCAGTTCGCCGACGTCTATGCCAACTCGCTGACCGGCGCCGGCGGCGCCAATATCGGCATCGGCACCAAGGTGGCGCAGGTGTCCCAGCAGTTCACCCAGGGCAACATCACGGCCACCAACAACCCGCTCGATATGGCGATCAACGGCGGCGGCTTCTTTCGCATGGACAACAACGGCGAGGTCACCTACCAGCGCAACGGCCAGTTCCAGCTCGACCGCATGGGCTTTATCGTCAATCCGACCGGTGCCAAGCTGACCGGCTACACGGCGAATGCCAGCGGCGCGCTGTCGACCGGCGCGCCGGCGCCGTTGAACATCAATGCTGCCGACCTGTCGCCGCAGATCACGAGCGAAGTGAATGCCGTGGTCAATCTGGATTCCGGCAGTGTAGAACCAGTGACGATTCCGTTCGACATGAACAATCCGACCGCCTTCAATAATTCCACGGCGGTTTCGGTCTATGACAGCCTGGGCAATGCGCACACCCTGCAAACCTTCTACGTCAAATCGGCACCGGGAACCTGGGAGGTGCATGCGTCTTTGGATGGTGACGCAGCTTCATCTATTGGCACCCTCAGCTTCGACACGAACGGCTTGATTGACACGACGGCGACCACCATGCCGTTTTCGGTCGGTCCCTTGACGCTAGACACGGGCGCGGCCGATCTCAGTTTCGACCTCGACTTCACCGGCTCGACCCAGTTCGGCTCCGTCTTCAGCGTCAACACACTGAACCAGGACGGCTATGCCTCGGGGCGGCTGGCCAGCTTCAACATCGGCGCCGACGGCATGGTTCTGGGGCGCTATACCAACGGCCAGTCGGCGGTGCTGGGCCAGGTAGTGCTGGCCAATTTCGCCAACCCCAACGGCCTGCAGCCGCTGGGCAACAACATGTGGGCCGAGACCTCGACGTCGGGATCGGCGTTGGTGGGCACGCCGGATTCCGGCAACCTCGGCGTGCTGCAATCGTTGGCGGTCGAAGATTCCAACGTCGACCTCACCGCCGAGCTGGTCAATCTGATCACCGCCCAGCGGGCGTATCAGGCCAACGCGCAAACCATCAAGACCCAGGATGCGGTGATGCAAACCCTGGTCAACCTGCGTTAAGCGCCGATTCAATAGGGAGGTTGTATGGACCGTCTCATCTACACCGCCATGTCCGGCGCGAAGCACATCCTGGAACAGCAGGCGACCGCTTCGCACAACCTGGCGAACGCGACCACCACCGGCTTTCGCGCGCAGATCGACCAGTTCCGCGCGGTGCCGGTACAGGGCGCGATCGTGGACACCCGCGCCTTCGTGGTCGACTCCACCACCGGCAGCGATTTCCGCGGTGGAGCGATCCAGCACACCGGGCGCGAGCTCGATGTGGCGGTGCAGGGTGACGGCTGGATTGCGGTGCAGGCCGCGGACGGCAGCGAGGCCTACACCCGCAACGGCAGCCTGAAGCTGGACGAGAACGGCGTGCTGCAAACGGGCAGAGGGCTCACCGTGATGGGCGACGGCGGCCCGCTGTCGATCCCGCCCGGCCGCAACATCGCGGTGGCCAAGGACGGCACGATTTCGCTGGTGCCCGATGGCTCTGACGCCACCGGCCTGACCACGGCCGGGCGCATGAAGCTGGTGAATCCGCCGGAAGCCGATCTGAGGCGCGGCGACGACGGCCTGTTTCGTCTGCAAGACGGCAGCCTGGCGGCTGCCGATCCAGACGTGACTGTAATCAGCGGCGCGCTGGAGTCATCCAACGTCAATGTCGTCGACGGCATGGTCAACATGATTTCTCTGGCGCGCCAGTTCGACATGCAGATGAAACTGCTGCAGCACGCCGAAAACAACGACAGCAAGGCAGCGCAGCTACTGAGCATGAGTTGAAAACCTATTCACCACAGAGGCACAGAGGAAAAGCATTTGAAGCAGGCAGAAAACGAGGCGGAGTTATTCAGGATATTGACGGGTTTTCTCCGTGTCTCTGTGTCTCTGTGGTTAGTGGTTAAAACGTTTAATTAAGGAGCCGATATGATTCGCTCACTATGGATTGCCAAGACCGGCCTGGATGCGCAGCAGGCGCAGATGGACGTGATTTCCAACAACCTCGCCAACGTCAGCACCAGCGGCTTCAAGCGTGCGCGCGCGGTGTTCGAGGATCTGCTTTACCAGACCATTCGTCAGCCCGGCGCGCAGTCGTCCGAACAGACACAACTGCCGTCTGGTTTGCAGATCGGTACGGGGGTCAAGCCGGTGGCGACCGAGCGCATCTTTACCCAGGGCAACCTGCAGCAGACCGATAACGCCAAGGATGTGGCAATCCAGGGCAACGGCTTCTTCCAGGTGCTGATGCCGGACGGCACTACCGCCTACAGCCGGGACGGTTCGTTCCAGGCCGACGCCGACGGCCAGCTGGTCACCTCCAGCGGCTACGCGGTGCAGCCTGCCATCACCATTCCGGCCGACACGCAAAGTCTGACCATCGCGCGCGACGGCACAGTGTCGGTGCAGCAGGCAGGATCGGTCACGCCTGTCACGGTCGGCACTCTGCAGCTGGCGATGTTCATCAACCCGGCCGGTCTGCAGAGCCTGGGCGAGAACCTCTACAGCGAAACCGCCTCGTCCGGCGCCCCAAGCTCCAATGCACCAGGCAGCAACGGTGCCGGCCTGCTCAATCAGGGCTACGTCGAAACCTCCAATGTCAACGTTGTGGAAGAGCTGGTCAACATGATCCAGGCCCAGCGCGCGTACGAGATCAACAGCAAGGCCATCCAGACATCCGACCAGATGCTGCAGCGTCTGACCCAGACGTGAGACTGGCGATGACTATCTTGCGTTCACTTGGCGTGTTCGGTTTGCTGTTGGGGCTGGCGGGTTGCGGCACCACGCCGACGTCCATCGTCGAGAAGCCGACCACCGCACGATCGCAGGCGCAGCCCGTACCGGTGTCCAACAATGGTGCCATCTACCGGGCGGCGGTCTATCGCCCGCTGTTCGAGGACCGGCGGGCGGGCCAGGTCGGCGACGTGCTGACCATCGTCATCAACGAAAAGACCCAGGCGGGCAAGCAGGCGTCGTCCAATGCATCGAAAACCAGTGAGGTCGACTCGTCGATCAGCGCAGTCGCGGGTTTGCCGCTGAAGATGTTTCAGGGGCTGGGGGTGAACGCCGAAGCATCGAATACCTATGACGACAAGTCGGCACTCAATTCCAGCAATACCTTCAGCGGCAGCGTCACTGTCACCGTGATCGAAGTGCTGCCCAACGGCAACCTGCTCATCGCCGGCGAAAAGCAGATCGCGCTCGACAAAGGAACCGAATACATCCGCCTGTCGGGCGTGGTACAGCCCGACACCATCCAGGCAGACAACACCGTGTCGTCGACCAGGGTGGCAGACGCGCGCCTCGAATACCGCACCAGCGCCAAATTCGACACGGCCGAAGTGATGGGCTGGCTGGGACGCTTTTTCCTGAGTTTCATCCCTTTATAAAACCGAACCCTTCACCACAGAGACACGGAGGCACAGAGATGATTGAAGAAACGATGGGGTGTCGCGCGTGCAATCGCCCGATGGGTGACGCAGGCAGGCGAAGCAATCCATTTGTTCTTCTCTGTGCCCCTGTGCCTCTGTGGTTCAATTTTTCAGGATAAATGGTGGATACCATGACCATTCCACGTCTGCTCATGCTGGCCGTGCTGTTGCTCTCCGGCATGGCGCATGCCGAGCGCATCAAGGACATCGCCGCCATCCAGGGTGTGCGCATCAACCAGCTGGTGGGCTACGGTCTGGTGGTGGGCCTGGACGGCAGCGGCGACCAGACCACGCAGACGCCTTTCACCGTTCAGAGCGTCACCAACATGCTGACGCAAATGGGCGTCAACCTGCCGACAGGCGTGAGCATGCAGCTGAAGAACGTCGCCGCGGTGATGGTGACGGCCGAGCTGCCGCCATTTGCTCAGGCCGGCCAGGCTATCGACATCACGGTGTCGTCGATCGGCAATGCCAAGAGCCTGCGCGGCGGCACCCTGGTGATGGCCCCTCTGAAAGGCGCCGACGGCCAGGTCTACGCGATGGCGCAGGGCAACCTGGTGGTCGGTGGCGCCGGCGCCTCGGCCAACGGCAGCCAGGTGCAGATCAACCATCTGAGCGTCGGCCGCATCCCCGCCGGCGCAACGGTCGAGCGCAGCATCGCCAGCACACTGGGCGAAGCGGGCAGCATCAATCTTGAATTACGACAAAGCGATTTCACCACCGCCAGCCGCGTGGTCGAAGCGGTGAATGCGCACTTTGGCCAGGACACCGCGCGCGCCCTCAACGGCCGCGTGATCCAGGTGAAGACGCCGCTCGGCGACGACGCGCGGGTGGCCTTCCTGGGCGCGATCGAAAGCCTCGACGTCAGCCCCGCGCAAGCCATGGCGAAGGTCATCATTAATGCGCGTACCGGTTCGGTGGTGATGAACCGGGCCGTCATGCTCGACCCCAGCGCGGTGTCGCACGGCAACCTGTCGGTGGTCATCAGCACCGAACCGGTCATCAGCCAGCCCGCGCCGTTCTCCAAGGGCCAAACCGTGGTCGCCGCGCAGTCGCAGATCGAAATCCGCCAGCAGCCGGGTGAAATCATGCTGCTGAAGGGCAGCGCTGCGCTCTCCGATGTGGTGAAGGCGCTCAATTCCATCGGCGCCACCCCGCAGGACCTGCTGGCGATCCTGCAGGCGCTGAAAGCGTCCGGCGCACTGCGCGCCGAGCTGGAGGTCATTTGATGGGCGTCGGCGGCGCCGACCTCTCCTCGAAATTTGCCCTCGATGTCCAGGGCGTCAACCAGCTCCGGCTCGATGCTAAAAACGCGTCACCCGAGTCGCTGAAGCAGGCAGCGCAGCAGTTCGAGGCGGTGTTCATGAACATGCTGATGAAAAGCATGCGCGAGGCAACCCCGCAGGACGGCATGTTCGATAGCGAACAGACCCGCATGTACACCTCCATGCTCGACCAGCAGCTGACGCAGCGCATGGCCAGCCGCGGTATCGGCCTGGCTGAGGTGATGGTGCGCCAGCTCTCCGGCGCGCTGGATGTGCCGCCGGGCGAGGATGCTGCGCAGGGCTTTCCTTTGAACGCCTCGCAAGGGAACTCCGATCCACTACGCGCTAAAGTCCCGCAAGGCGGGATGGAGTCGTATGTGCCGGGGCTGCCGGCAACGCCGGCTCGCAGCAGCGGGGACACACCGGCGCACGTCGAGGCCTTTGTGCAGCAGCTGCTGCCGCACGCCCAGGCGGCGAGCGCCAGCACCGGCATTCCCGCCCGCTTCATGCTGGGCCAGGCGGCACTCGAAACCGGCTGGGGCAAGGCTGAAATCCGCGGGGCCGACGGCCACAACAGTCACAACCTGTTCGGCATCAAGGCCGGCGCCAACTGGAAAGGCCAGACGGTCGATATCGTTACCACGGAATACGTCAACGGCCAGCCGCAGAAGCAGGTGGAATCCTTCCGCGCCTACGATTCCTACGCCGACTCCTTCCGCGACTACGCCAACCTGCTGCGCGGCAACGCACGCTACCAGAACGTGATCGTGCAGGGACAGGATGCCGCCGGCTTTGCCCAGGGCCTGCAGCAGGCCGGCTATGCTACCGACCCCAAATACGCCCAGAAGCTGATGAGCGTTATTCGCCTGGTCGAAACCACCTGATTCAAGAAACCGGCGAACCTGCCGATTCCTCCAGCAATCGCACTCGTTCCCTCCAATCCCGACTCGCGCGCATCGACAAAACATGGCAACCAGCATACTCAGCATCGGTCAGAGCGCACTTGCAGCCGCGCAGGCAGGCATCAACACGACTGGCCACAACATCGCGAATGCCGCAACGCCGGGCTTCAATCGCCAGGTCGTGGTGCAGAGCGCAGCCCAGCCGCAGAGTTACGGTTTTGGCTTCATGGGGCAGGGCACCGAGGTTTCCACGGTCAAGCGTGTTTACAGCGAGTTTCTCGGCAGCCAGGTACGCACCGCGCAGACCACGAAAAGCGGACTCGACAGCTATTACACCCAGATCAAGCAGATCGACAACATGCTGGCCGACCCCGCTTCCGGTCTGTCGCCCGCCTTGCAGGATTTTTTTAGCGGCACGCAGGAGATGTCCTCCAATCCCTCGTCGATTCCGGCGCGTCAGGCGGCGCTGTCATCGGCCGAATCGCTGGCCTCGGGTTTTCAGAGCATGGCCGGACGGCTCGACGAGATCGAGCAGGGCGTCAATAGCCAGATCACGTCGAGCGTCAGCGTCATCAACGGCTACGCGAAGCAGATCGCGCAACTGAACGATGCCATCGGCCGCGCCCAGGGCGCGACCGGCCAGCCCGCCAACGATCTTCTCGACCAGCGTGACCAGCTGATTCTCGACCTCAACAAGGAAACCAGGGCGACGGTCGTCAAGCAGGGCGACGGCGGCTACAACGTTTTCATCGGCAATGGTCAACCGCTGGTGGTCGGGGTGAGCACCCTCTCGCTCACCACTGTCGCCTCGCCCACCGACCCTGAAAGAATCGAGGTAGCCTACCAGACCGCCAATGGCCCCGTCATTATCGGCGAGTCCAGCCTTGGCGGCGGCAAGCTTGGCGGCGTGCTCGAATTCCGCAGCCAGACGCTTGAACCGGCGCAGCAGTCACTCGACGACCTCGCCATTGGCCTCGCCACCACGTTCAACGCCCAGCATCGCCTGGGGCAGGATATCGACGGCAACCTCGGCGGCAATTTCTTTTCTGCAACGAGCGCATCCGACTTTTCTGTGGCGATCACCGATCCCAGGCAGATCGCGGCAGCCGCGCCGATTCTTGCCGAGGCCGCAAGCACCAATAGCGGGACGGGGGCCATCAGCCCGGGCAGCGTAAACACGCCATCGCCTCCCGATGCCAATTTGCAGGAACCCGTCACGATCACATTCACCTCTCCCACGAGCTACAACGTGACGGGAATCGGGACGGGAGATCCGATCGGGGTTTCGTATACGCCCGGTGAAACGATTACCTATAACGGCTGGAGCGTCACGATCAGCGGCGCACCGGCCGACACCGACACCTTCACCGTGGGCCCCAACACCGGCGGCGTGGGCGACAACCGCAACGCCCTGCTGCTGGGTGCGCTGCAAACCGCCAATACCATGAATGGGGGCACCACCACTTACCAGGGCGCCTATTCGCAGATCGTTAGCCAGATCGGCAACAAGACCCGCGAACTCGAGGTGACCAGCAGTGCAGCAGGCAATCTCTTGTCCGAGGCGAACCTCTCGCTGCAGTCCGAATCGGGCGTCAACCTCGACGAAGAGGCGGCCAATCTGCTGCGTTACCAGCAGGCCTATCAGGCGGCCGGCAAGGTCATGCAGGCTGCCAGCGAGATGTTCGACGTACTGCTTTCGCTCGGCTGACAAGAAGGGAAACGAACACCATGCGTATCAGCACCCAAACCCTGTTTGAATCCGGCGCAGCTCAACTCGGTGAACTGCAGTCCAGCCTGGTCAGGACGGACCAGCAGATCGCCTCCGGCCGTCGCATCCTCACCCCGGCGGACGATCCGGTCGCTGCCGCGCGTGCGCTGGAAGTTTCGCAGTCGCAGTCGCGCAATACCCAGTACGGTGTCAACCGCCAGTATGCCAAAAGCGCGTTAAGCGAAATGGAAGGTACGCTGTCGGGCGTGACCGAGCTGATGCAGGACGTAAAAACCACCATCATCACGGCCGGCAATGGCACATTGAGCGATACGGAACGTGGCTTCCTGGCGACTGAATTGAGCGCGCGCCGGGATCAGTTGCTGGGGCTGGCCAACAGCCGCGATGGAATGGGCAACTATATGTTCTCCGGATTCCAGACCGCAACGCCCGCGTTTTCCAAAGACGCGCTCGGTGTGGTGACATATGACGGCGACGCGGGACAACGTCTGATTCAGGTCGATACCACGCGCCAGATGTCGGCCACTGCCCCCGGGTCGACCGTGTTCCAGGGCGGAGGGCAGGACGTATTCGCCACCCTGAGCGATCTCATCGCCTTGCTACAGACACCTGTAGTCGATGCCGCAGCCGCCACAGCGCTAACAAATGGGCTGGCAACCGCCAATACCAATATGGACCAGGCGCTGGATAACGTGCTCACGGTTCGCACCTCGGCCGGGTCGCGCCTGCAGGAGCTCGATGCCCTCGACTATGCGGGCGAGGACCGCCATATCCAGTACAGCCAGACCCTGTCCGACCTGCAGGACCTCGATTACAACGAGGCGCTGACACGGCTCTCGCAGCAGCAGTTCACGCTCGAAGCCGCGCAGCGCTCCTTCGTGACAGCCTCCGGCCTGTCGCTATTCAACTTCCTGTAAGCCCGGCCATGATTGCCAACGACATCTCGGCCAGCGAGCACCTGCGCGCGCAGGTGATGCACCTGCTGTCGGGGGTGTCGGAACACGGCGACCAGCATCTGGCCGAGGTGGAGCGCGACCTGGTACAGATGGACGTGTTGCTGGACGAGGCCATCAAAAAACTGTGTGCAAGCTTCATGGCGATCCATCGCGCTGTCGACCTGCAGCAGGAGGCCCTGGACGGCCTGCTGGCCGAAGGCAGGCTGGCGCCCGTGCATGCGGCGCGCTTCGAGATGCTGCGCGGCGAGATCAATCGGCATGTCGCCGCAGCGGTGACCGGCCTGCAGTTTCAAGACATGACCAGCCAGCTGATCGGCCGCATGGTGCAGCATCTGGCCGGGCTGCGCGGCGTGTTTGGCGCACTCGACGCGAGCGGCCCGGTTCTGCCGGAAAGCAACAATGAAGCCCTGCTGGCGATGCTGAGCCAGATCGGCAACCGGGTGGGGACGTGCTGCACCGAACGGGCAGGCGGCGTGCGCAGCACGGTGAACCAGCGCCACATGAACAGTGGCGACATCGAACTTTTTTGAAATGATGGAATATGCGGGCAGCGGTCCGAACATGGAAAGAGCGGGAGCGACAAAGATGAAAACAATACTTGCAGTGGACGACTCGGGCTCATTGCGCCAGATGCTGTCCTTCAGTCTTAAAGCCGCGGGCTATGGCGTGATCGAAGCGGTGGACGGCCAGGATGGCCTCGACAAGGCGAAGCAGCAGAAAGTCGACCTGGTGCTGACCGACCAGAACATGCCGGGCATGGACGGCTTGAGCCTGATCAGGGCGCTGCGCGCCATGAGGAATTACCAGAATGTGCCGATATTGATGCTGACCACGGAGTCCGGCGACGACATGAAGGCCATGGGTCGTGCCGCGGGGGCCAATGGCTGGCTGGTCAAGCCATTTGATCCGGCGCGGCTGACCGAGGTGGTGAAAAAGCTGATTGGCTGAGTCGCAGCCAGACGACACGTAACAATCCGCACAACAAAAACGGAGTTTCAGCATGACGATTGATATGAGCCAGTTCTACCAGGTTTTTTTCGACGAAGCGGATGAACTGCTCGCCGAAATGGAGAAGCTGTTGCTGGCTCTCGATGTATCCACACCCGATAGCGAGGATCTCAATGCGATCTTCCGCGCCGCCCATTCCATCAAGGGCGGCGCCGCCACGTTCGCTTTCAACGACATCACCGAAGTCACCCACATGCTGGAGTCGCTGCTCGACCGCATCCGCAAGGGCGAGATGGCGTTGACGTCCGAGCATGTGGAAGCCTTCCTGGTGTCGAAGGATATCCTGGTCATGCAAATGGATGGTCATCATCATGGTTCGAGCGTCGACCAGGATGCGGTGGGCAGCGTATGCCAGCGGCTGAAGGCGCTGTCGCAGGGCATGCTTCCGGAGACAACGGATGCCGTGGCGAGTCCGGCGCCTGCACCTGAATCCGTACCTGAACCCGCCAGGGCCGAGGCCGCACCGATTGCGGATGCGGACGGCAACTTTCACTTCCGTATCGAACTGCCCGAAGTGCCGCAGCGGGATGTGGATGCGCTGGCGACGGAACTGGGTTTGCTGGGAACGATCAGCCAGGAGGGTCTGGCCGACAAGCGCGTGGTGTTCACCCTGATCACCAGCGAGGGCCAGGACAGCATCGTGGCGATCTGCTCGTTCGTACTCGACCCGGACGACCTCAAGATTACGCATGGCGGTGCGGAAGGATCGCCGCAGGCAGCGGCGGAAACCAGCGCCGAACCGGAGCATGCCGATGCCAAACCATCGGCCGAAGATCCCGGCTATGGGATTTTCGAGCCGGAGAATACCGGCGCCGCCAGCGCGCCCGCCGTTACGGCCGAGGTGGCCAAAGCCGAGCCTGCGGCCGAGGCCAAGAACTTTGGCCGTCGGGCTTCAGACAAGGAAGGCACCAGCCAGGAATCCTCGTCGATCCGGGTCGGCATTGAAAAGGTCGACCAGCTGATCAATCTGGTCGGCGAACTGGTCATCACCCAGGCCATGATCGAGCAGCGTATCGGCGTGCTCGACCCCATCCATCACGAACGCCTTCTCAACAGCGTCGGCCAGCTTACCCGGAATACGCGCGACCTGCAGGAAGCGGTCATGTCGATCCGCATGATGCCGATGGATTACGTGTTCTCGCGTTTTCCGCGCATGGTGCGCGACCTCGCCGGCAAGCTGGGCAAGAAGGTCGATTTTGTCACGCGCGGTGCCGCCACCGAACTCGATAAGGGATTGATCGAGCGCATTGTCGATCCGCTCACCCACCTGGTGCGCAACAGCGTCGACCATGGCATCGAAATGCCCGAGAAGCGCCGTGCCGGTGGCAAGAGCGAAACCGGCAGGCTGACCCTGTCGGCCGCGCATCAGGGCGGCAATATCGTGATCGAGGTAAGCGATGATGGCGGCGGCCTGAATCGCGACCGGATTCTTGCCAAGGCGAAGCAGCAAGGTCTGGATGTATCGGACACGATGCCCAATGCCGATGTCTGGCAGCTCATTTTTGCCCCCGGTTTTTCCACCGCGGAAGTCGTCACCGACGTGTCCGGCCGTGGCGTCGGCATGGACGTGGTCAAGCGCAACATCGCGGCAATGGGCGGCACCGTCGATATCCGTTCCGTCCCCGGCGCCGGCACTACCATTGCCATCTCGCTGCCGCTGACCCTGGCGATTCTCGACGGCATGTCGGTAAAGGTGGGAGAAGAGGTGTACATCCTGCCACTCGGCTACGTCATCGAATCGTTGCAGCCGGCAGCTGCAGACGTCAAGGAAATCGCCGGCCAGGGCAAGGTGGTCAAGATCCGCGAAGAGTATTTGCCACTGATTCCGCTGTACCGGATTTTTGACATCGAGCCGGGCTTTACCGACCCGACCCAAGGGATCGTCGTCATTCTCGAAGCCGACGGCAAAAAGGCAGCCCTGCTGGTCGACAGCCTGGTCGGGCAGCAGCAGGTCGTTGTCAAAAACCTCGAGTCGAATTTCCGCAAGGTGGCCGGCATTTCTGGCGCCACCATTCTGGGGGATGGCGGTGTTTCCCTGATTCTCGATGTTTCCGCACTCTTGCGCTCCAGCCGCCAGCTCAACGCCGACCCCGTTTTTTTCTGAGGCCAGATAAGGATCAAAGCCATGTCGTATAGCACGCAGACACAAGCAAAAGCCGAAGCCGGGGAGGCTGCCGGAAAAGAGTTTCTGGCCTTCACCCTGGGGCAGGAAGAATACGGCATCGACATCCTGCGGGTGCAGGAGATTCGCGGTTACGAGCCGGTCACGCGGATTGCCAACGCGCCCGACTTCATCAAGGGCGTGGTCAATCTGCGCGGCATCATCGTGCCGGTCGTCGACATGCGCATCAAGTTCAGTCTGGGCACCCCCACCTACGACCAGTTCACCGTGGTGATCATTCTGAACATTGCCGGCCGCGTGATGGGCATGGTGGTGGACAGCGTCTCCGACGTCACCACGCTGTCCCCCGGCCAGGTAAAGCCCGCTCCGGAAATGGGGACGATCTTCGACAGCGATTACCTCATCGGCCTTGGTACGCTCAGTGAGCGCATGCTGATTCTGGTGGACATCGACAAGCTCATGTCCAGCAGCGAAATGGGTCTGATCGAAAAAATCGCAGCCTGAAAATCCGTTCAAACCAATACGCACACCATAACCAGGGAGCTTTGTAAATGTTTAAAAACCTGAGTATCAAGGCACGTTTGATCTTCATCATGTCCTTTATGTCCGTCATGTTGCTGGGGGGCGCAGCCATCGGCTTGTATGGGATCAGTGAAAACGGGAAGGGGATCAAAACCATTTACGAGGACCGCACGGTTCCGCTGATGGATCTGGGGCGCATCATCGATATGGTCAACCGTACCCGCGCCAATACAATAATTACGGCCAATGCGGGCATGCCGGGCGTGGCCGAAGCCGCTAATGCGGAAACGTTGATGCTGGACGGGGAGATCGACAAGCTCTGGGCAAAATACATGAGCGCCACGCTGACCCCGGAGGAAAAGCAACTGACGGATGCGTTCGCGCCCCAGTGGAAATCCTATCAGACATCGCGCAACGTCACCCTGAAGCTGGTAATGGAAGATGGAGACCTTGCCGCAGCCCAGGAAAACGCCGCCAGCGATGCCGGCCCGAAATTTGCCGCTGCGCGTGAAACCCTATTCAAGCTGATCGAGTTGCAGGGCGCGGTCGCCAAGCGGGAATTCAATCAGGCACATGACCGCAGCGTAAGCATTCGCAACTTTGCCATCGTTGCGGTCACCGTTGGCCTGGCCCTGGCGGCATGGCTGAGTTTTTCCCTGATTCGTGCCATCACCCGTCCGCTGGATGCCGCCGTGAAACTGGCGCGTGGCGTTGCCGAAGGCGATCTGACGCAGAATATCGACGTCCATTCGACGGACGAAATCGGCCAGTTGATGCAGGCGCTGAAAGACATGAACGACAGCCTGGTGCGAGTGGTCGGCCAGGTGCGCACCGGCACCGACACCGTCGCCACCGCGTCGAGCCAGATTGCCGCCGGCAACCTCGACCTGTCGTCGCGTACCGAGCAGCAGGCGTCGAGCCTGGAAGAGACCGCCAGCTCGATGGAAGAACTGACCAGCACCGTCAAGCAGAACGCCGAGAACGCCCGCCAGGCCAACCAGCTGGTGGGGTCCACCGCCGACATTGCGGTCAAGGGTGGGGCGG
>Ga0307376_10000654_pt1 | contig 42449 bp, 121 predicted proteins | sample TR2MG_FD_202536 | JGI IMG/M metagenome (GOLD analysis project Ga0307376, IMG submission 202536) | Soil microbial communities from Risofladan, Vaasa, Finland - TR-2 | ecosystem: Environmental > Terrestrial > Soil > Coastal area > Acid sulfate soil | place: Finland: Risofladan, Vaasa | collected...
ACGTAACCTGTGGTCTTCTTTTTCCTGAGTTTCAGTATTGAGCTTCTGAGTGAACGACTCTTTCACAGTCATTGCCGTCGATTCCAACAGAACCAACTGATTTCCGACTCCCTGTGCTGTTTGTTTTCCGATGTCCACTTGACCTGGACCTTTTACATTCTCTTCAAATCCGGATGGGGTTAGAAGTTTGGCTTGAAAACCTGGCGGTACTGGAATAATTGTTTGACAACTTGTCAGGAATAGGAATGCTACTGCTGATAATAATAATAATGTTTTTTTCATTTTTTTAATTTTTGTTTATTGTGTCTTGTTTCGATTTTTCTATTGCATAATCAGACCTTTCTTTTTTAATTGAATGATCTACATCATTTCGAGGTGTTTCATTAATCATTGCCATTCTGAGAACAGCAATAGAGAAAATAAGTAGAACTCCGAAAAGTACATACTTAAAGAATTTTTTGGGACCTTCTTTTTGATCCTCACTTAAATTTTTCATTGTGATTTTATACGCAATGAAAAGGAAAATTAGAATTGGTAATAGCACATATATAAATGGGCTAATTGTTCTTAGGAAATCCATTTTATTTTATTTTTAATTTGTTAAATTCAATTCTTTATTTCTTATGTTTTTCTTTACGTGTATACGTTTTCTTAGACGTATGAATTTTATGAGACCCTATGAAGCCAGTACTATTCTCAATCTCAGCTTCTCTCGAACCTTTACGATTAGCTTTTATGTAATCAATAACAATTTTCATGATCCTTATTTTTTTCCGTTTTCCCATATCCATCATACAAATATAACAAAAATTTTTAAAAGAAAAAAATAATTATGAAATATCAGTCGTCTTCTTCACCGTAAAGTTCTTTATTTAGTTTAAGTTGGCGGTTCCAAACATAAACACACGCACCCCACATAAGACTTACAATAGTATACATTATTTTTCCCTCTGGAATGGTGACGGCACTAACAAAATACAGACCAGTTATAATTATACATGCTGTAACTAACCACTCATTAAGAGCAATTTTCTTTTTCATGTCAGTTTTTTCCAGTAGGTAAAGAACTAAAATAATCAGCTCAATTACTACTGCAATGATTTGTAATTTACCTAAAATTTCCATTTTTATTAATTTAGACTATGTTCATACTTCCATTAAAAAATTCTTTCAGACGATAATAATAATCTTCTCTTGATCCATCAATAGAAAACAAATGAGCTCTTTTTACATCATCATCTGTCATGTTTGGGAACCCACGCTCTTCACCTACTGATCTAATATAATCGACATCCATATTATTTAATGTTAATATTTGTATCTACACAGAAACTTCTGTTATGAGAAGAAGTTATAACTGCTCGTTCAGGTAAATATTCAATGAATTTCTTAATATCCCGAACATTATATCCAGTCATTTCAAATTCTATGAAATATCTTCCATACTTCTTGTATACATCAACCTTGAATTTTTCTTGTTCAAGCAAACGTAAGATGTTTTTTAATGTTTTATCTCCCATTATTTCAAAGATTAATATGCTGCTTGTTCTACATTTACACAAACCTGGTCAATGGCATCTTCAATGATATTGTAAAGATTAGTAATATCTGTAAAGGTACCACTCTCTTCATCTTTTTCATCAATTCTGCCGTCTTTACTTCCCAATTCAGCTACTACCTTATACGTTCCTTTAGTGAGACTGTATTCTACAATTACATCACACCAGGGATGACGACCTTCACGGTCACACCAATTAACATTATAGCCATTTTCCCCACGGAAAACTAATGCTTCCTCGTCCCAAATCTCAACATCTATTTCTTCAGTTCCGTAATAACCTGAAATTTCCCAACCACTCGGAGCATCATCATAAATCTTATTCAGTTCGTCGTCTGTATATGCTTTCTTTTCGTACATATAATTTGGTTTAAATTTATATAAAAGACTGAGAGTGTGATAAGTAAGAAGCCAACTTCAACAGTACTTCTTAATGTGTGATCTATTAGCTATTTACAATACATTCCCAGAAATCTTCTTCTCCACATTCTCCCCAATTAATAAAAGGGTAATAAAATTCCACCCAATCCTTTACATGAATAAGAATCTTTGGATGAATATTTAATAAAGAGTTTTTAAATATTCCTTTTGGATTTGTTGGAATATTCGTTGAGTTATAAAACTCGCAAATGTTATGACGCATTATATTTCCGGCAATCATAGGTAAGCAAGTTTCCCCAGTATCTAATTCACTTAAAATTTCTTCATCAATTTGATATATGATTTTTATCAATTCTTCTTCATTAACATCCTCATCTTGGAGAACGTTTCCTGGTCCCCAAGTTACTTTCCCTTTTTTTGCAAAATATTCTAAATAAATATTTACTACCTCATCAGTATTATGTTCATTAATTCTCCCATGTTTATCTAAAACATAGGGTTTATCATAAAACTTCCCGGGAGTTTCTTCATCTTCCTCAAAATACTTTACAATCCAATCGTCGTATTTTAATTTTTCTGTCATCTTTGTAAAATTATGCCACGGGTATAATTTTTATTAATTATAATTGATATTTCTTTTAAACAAGTAGTTCACAGAGTGATTTCTAATGAACAAGAATATTAAGGTTAATATATTATATTAAAATAATATGGTACCCTTAAAGTTCACTAAAGAACTTTCGGTTCCAAGTACCTGTTTTAGCATATTCACCAAGTTTAAAACCAATTGCCATAAGAACTACTATGACAACTAATCCAATATTAAATGCCCAGCCAAATAGATAAGGATGATTGCTGAACCAACCTAGATCTTCACCGCCACCAGCTAAGCCTGCTAAACAAGCAATTGCAGGAACAGCATTGGTAGCTAATAAAATAACTGCCAACTTTGCTAATTTTTGTAATTTAGTTTTCTTTTTCATTTTTTATAATTGTAAATGTTTTCCCCTTTTTTGGGCATACTTACCAATTTCCATTTTCTTCCTACTTGTTCACAATACTCATGAAGTAATCCACTATGATAATAAAAACCACCATAAAGAGCTGTGCACCAATGGCCTCTTGTGTGTCTTAACAGAGGAAAAGAATTCCACCTTGAAGGCTCGTCTTTTCTCCAAAATGATTCTTCACTATATCCATCCAATTTAGTCCAGATAAAATGTTGAATTTCTGTTAAACCAACTCCTCCTTTACCTTTGGAACCTATAAACTCCAGTACTTTCCAAGCCTTTGTATTTTCTTTCATGATTAAAATGAATAGTTTTTAGTAGGTTTTCTACACTTTAATTGTGTCTTTGTATTATTTTTAGCACTTGCACCATTTTCTAATCTTCCATCTTTTCTCTTTAGAACAAGTCCTTCATACATATCATAAGGAATAATTTTGTCAAATACAGATTTAAAATCTCCAACCAAAGAAATTACTCTATAACAATTTTCAGATACTCTAGACAGAAATAGTTTTATTTCATATTTAGGATATAACTTCTCTAATAAAATAGCTCTTTCTTCAAATGTACTCCCAACCATGTAATCTCCGTCATAAACAAGAATATCAAAAATCACAAATTTATGATTCCAATATTTTCCTAACTCATCCTTCTTATTCTTATTCATTAGCTCACCAACTAAAACCATCCACTCTCCACTTCCTCGATAAAGAGATTTAAGTTCCTCTATATCTAATTTATGAGCCAAAGGTTTCTTATGACGATTCATAATAATAACCTCTTTACCATTAGTGTAGAGTTCCATGCAACTACCATTCAATTTGGGCTGTGCAAGGAAAACTCCCTCATTATCTAATTCCTGTAAAACAATTGAAGGAATTTGTAATTCTGGTCGAGGTGGATATTTATATGAATAGCTATTATACTTCATAAACTGGAAACAATTTAATAGATTTACAAGTAGTTTTGGTAGCCCTGGACTTTCCAAGAAGACTTTCATTATCTTCCCTTGCTTCATGTTTATATAAAGCTGTCCACCGCTGGATAATTTCTACTGAAACTGAGCCAGATGCAGTAAACTTAATTGGCTTACATATCACAACATCAGTTATTCCATTATGATCTGTTGTGTAGCCATAAGTTTCTCCAAATTTAATCGGCTTACCTAATGCGTCTTTGGTATTTGTTTTATCTGACATCTTAAAATTTTGAACTCAGAAACTTCGGGACTCCACTATGGTTTATCTCTTCTAAGTCAGCTTCCATAGCCAAGAGCAAAGCTTCTCCTTCTTCCTGCCACTTTTGTTCCATGTAATCCACATCAATTACAATATCTTCGCCATCTGCCATGGCACAAATTTCGTCGTGAAAAAATTCTTTGATGGCTCCCATTAGTCTTTAGCTTTTACATTTTTAACTGAAAATACTGGTTGAATGTCTTCAATTAAAGATTCAACATCATCGGAAATAGTAAGGATATCCTTGATGGTTCCTTTCTTAACAGTGTAAGAAGTTTTGCTGGTAAGTAGTTCTGCCTTTTCAGCATCGGACAATTTATCACTACCCATAAGCAGCTCGGAAATATGATTCATGTGTTTTTCCAGGATTTGGGTATTAAAGGAATAAGTTGTGCTTTCCTCCACCAACTCTTCACCATACTGAGATGCAAGTTCCATGAAACGATCTTCATCCAACATTTTATATCTGTCTGAAGTAATAAACTGAAAAGATGCAGCCCCAGCCTGAATTTTAAGGGTTCCTGGAAACCTTTTCTTATCAATGTAAAATTGAACCATTGCATCTTTACCTGCGGTCCGGATATTGCTATCATGTACTGAAGCCTTAGCTTCCAAAGCAGCAATATCAATTTTGTACTGAGCCAAAGCAACAACATCCTTCTCCAAATTAGGAAGATCTACTACCTCATGGTTTTCAGCCTTCTTCTTGGCAGCGCCTGTTTTTGCTTGTGCGAAAATGTTCTTTGTCGCCATAATTATTTTTTATTAAATTATTATAATACAAATATAACCAATAATTTCAACAGTAAAAAATTTTAAATGTTAAAAAATGTTAACTCATAACTCATCTTCTAAAAAATCAACAAATTCTGTTAATTCATTTGAGTTAAAGTAATTACAAAGTGCAATAACCATTTTTTCTTCAACACCTAATTCTTCAAGTCTGTTGGCTAATTCTTCTTTTGTCTTTGTTTTCATTTCAATTATTTTTTAACCTGCATCCACAAATTCTTCTATGATTTCATCAAACGACATTCCCTCTTTAATAGAATCTAGCACATCTGGCATGCAATCATCTACCAATTCTTCAGCTTCATCAGGATTAAATCCATGTTTGGCCACTAATTCATCTACAAGTTTCTCCTTATAAACGTTTTCATCAAAATCCCTCGGACCTACTCTTTCAATAAGTTGGTCAATATTCAAATCATTAGATAAAAATCCATGATCATCACTTGCATGTATGGCAAGTTGGTCAATGAAATATGCTTCCACATTTCCATCTCCAGGGAATACTTCCTTAACAAGGTCCATCACTTCAAATAAAAGTTCTTTGGCCTCTAACAATTTCGAAATCTTTTCTCTGTTTGTCATTAACTATCAATTTTATCAGATTTTTTTGTTGCTTTCAATACTTCTGTATTTTCTAAAAGGATATTCAAAATTCCTTTAAATTGAGCTTCAGTAAGCTTATTCAAACCTCTTAATGAATATGTCCTTGTACCAGTTATTTCTACATGTTTACCATCTTCATAACTAGTCCCAATTTCAGTACTAATCTTATATCCCTCATATTCACTATATTCATTTTCAGGTAGCTTAGTTACCAACATATAAGAATAAGACATCCAAGAATTATTTCTCCCATACTTGGAATATTCTCTTTTCTTGAGAATAGTTACAGGATGCCCAGTTACTTCAGCCAATAATCTTGCCTGAGCCCTTCTTTCCAGGAGTGCTTTATTATCCCTCTTGTTTGTATATTCTCTGGTAGTAATGAAATCATCTACTGCTTCAATAAATTTAAGAAGAAGTGTTAAAGGATGGATTGATCTTTTGGCTTTCCCTTCATTAATTCTTTGATGTTCTCCATTTTCCTTGGCGTTTTGCCACTCAAGTTTACCACTCCAATCCGACACACCTGTAGTAAATCCCCTATAGGAAAATACCACATTACATTTTTCATGCTTAACAAAGTACTCTTCATTACATGGATGTATTATCACTTCATCCCTTTTTGCTTTAAGAGTTTTATTCTTATCTTTATAAAGCTCATTTCTTAAGGTAACTGCCCAACAGGATTTGTACAATTTTTTATACTTTTCCACCCTAATTTTTTCCTGGGCTTCTTTAAGTTCCTTTTCATGTTCCTTTGCTTTCTCAACAAGAACCCCATATTCTTTTAGCACCGTTGAAAAATCAATTTCAATACCAGCCTTTATAATATCATCAAATTGTTGAAGAGTATAATTAGTTAATCTACACACATAAGGATGCCCTTCAGAATCATAATCCTTAGAATACTCCAATTTAATTTCTTTTACAGTATTCCCTACTTTAACTGAAACCTCTGCCAGGTATTCATAATTATAAGGAGAATCTGCTCTACCTTTTTGAAAGGTTATTTCATTTACTACTTCCGCAGTTAACTTCGCAATAACCTCTTTAGTTGTCTTTTCCATTGTGTATTTTTTATTATAATATAAATTTAACCATAAAAACCCACAGTTAAAAATCAATTGTTAAAATAATATTCTAAATGTTAAATACTGTTATTAAAGAAAAAGGGAAACCTTGTACTTCAGCTTCCCCTCTTATCAGTTAATCTTCCTCATGCGAATAAGCCATTGAACGGTCTTACCGCCTCCGATTTACCTATCATTCTCAAATCTCTCAAACCTGGCATTAATTATAAACTCCTTATATTCATCAAATAGGTTAGTATGATTCTGAAGCATTTTAACACCCTTGTGATCTACTATAGAATAGTGTCCCTTTCCATTTTTAACAAGAGTATTTAAATAATTTCTTAATCCCTCCACAGTAGCAATATCTCCAAGAGATTCTCCTCCAATAATTTCCTTCAATTTAGAAACTATCACTTCAAAATCAGAAGTGACTCCTCCCTCAATCAATTCAGTTCCCATTTCGTTATAAAGGCTCCAAGATGCACCCCAAATGGTTTGCCCCTCAAATCCTTCCCATTCTTCGGTAGCTTTTTCTGAATTCACCCATCCAATTTGGAGGCAATCCAAGTAATCATCTTCGGTGTCAAACATAAAATCATATGCACCTTCTCCGGAATCATAGGAAACTTCAAAATCGGATTTTAATCCCATTTTATTGAACACTTTTTGCGCTGCGAGAAGTACTTTTAGGTCTTCCTTGGGCATTTTAGTTTTGTCATTTCTGGCCATAACCTTATACGTAATGTGATAAATAATCATCATCAATAAAAAATCCAAAAGTATTCAATTTTCGGACTTCATCTTCTGGAATTCCCCCTTCAATTAAATCTCCAATATCAGGTCCATAGATTTGATCATGCTCTGCACCAGCAATTACATTCATATCACCATCAATATACTTGCTCATGATATTCAAGCCTTCGAGTATTGTGTCTTTATCAGAACGATTATAAGGAAATTCTTCTTCCATTATTTCGTAAAATCTTTCTTCGGTCAACATAAAAAATATTTTTAATTATAATATAAAGGTAACCAAAATAAACAACAGATAAAAATAAAAAGAAAACCAGGGATAAGGGAACCCTGGTTTTCCGGAGGTGGCAGAACCTCAGCCCTGCCTAAAATTTCATGTTATATTTTACTTAATAAATTCTCCTAAAGCAACAATATTAAAGATAGAATAAATCATACCAGTATTTTTAAACAACTTAGGTTCATACTCCAACCTATATGCCATCTTCACCTTGTCAACATTCACATCGCCATACATATTCATTATGAAATTTCTGGCTTCTTTTCTCATCATATCTACTTCGTCGTCCGTCAATTCCAATTGAAATTCTTCTTCATTTAAATGAGTTAAATTCCAACTCGTCTTTAACTCATCATACGTAAGTACACTTATTTCTTTATTCATTTACTTCTTAAAGTTTTGATCTTAAAAAATATAGTTAGCGATATAACCCATTGGATCTTCAATACCTTTTACATCCCTTAGATATTCTTCCAATCCCTCTTCATCAAAAAGTACTCCATCGGCAATATCAAATGCCATGCTGTCATCAATATCTCCAGCATCCTGAGCACCTTCTCTCAACTCTTTGATAAGAGTTTGTAACTTTTGTTCTGTGTACTTTGCCATTATAGTTTATATTTAGAAATTATTTTTTCTGCGAATCGTTCGGCTTGTTGAAGAGTCCAATCATCCAAGTCATCCCAGTAGTTTCCTCCAACCCCTTCCATCAAATCCAAATAGAATCCCTCCCAATCTACATCAGCTTGCATATTTCCTGAAGTAAGGATTCGTTGATCAAGTTCATTAACCCTTTCAACTATTTCCCTTAATTCGGATTGGTGATTGCCATTCCCGACCATCGGACCAAATGCACATGCACTACTCATTAAACCAATTTTTTACTTGTGATCTTACTAATTTTTGTGTAGCAACAAACAATACAAATCCATTGACCGTTTCCCTGGTCATAAGATTATGATTTCTTAGAAACCATTCTGTACTATTATAGTTGTGTTCGCTTGCGTAGTATTCATGGGCTTCGACTGTAACACTACCAAATGAATAGTTGTTAGTCCATCCCCTCCATCCCCTTGCTTTACAGAATTGTCTTTTGAATTCTACAAGAGACATAGATTTATGCTTCTTTAGATACCGGGCTATAGCCTCGGCGGCATTCAAATTTTTGCTAGATAGTTGTCCTTTTTTCATAGTCCCTTATTTTTAAAAAATGTTGGAGGTTGAGAGTGTCCATGGCAAGGACTTTCTCCCCCCTCCAACTCACCATTTAAAAAATATTTTTTTATTATTTTATAATATAAAGGTAACCAAAAAAACCCACAGTTAAAAATTTATTTTTCTATATTAGATTTGATAATAATTTCCGGAAATTCTATATTAAGCCACTCATATTCTTTAAATGAGATACCAATTAATATATTTTCTTTATTTCTTCTCATATACTCACGTAAAGAAATATCGTGTTCTTTAATACCTTCTTTAGTTTTAATATGATATCTAAAATATATTTGATCTAATCTCTTATTCATTACGGGTAGGAAATAGTCTTTATAAATTTCTCGTAACTCATATCCTTCTTATCTCTATTACATTTAAAACAGCACTCTAAAAAATTAGAAGAATCGGTTGGATCTTCAGTTTTACTGGCAGCTATTTTATGATCAATTGTTACGCAATCTTTTACACTTTGCCTATTCTTATTTCTCTTAGGTAATTTATAAAGTTTTGTTCCACAGTAATGACAAGTCCAATGTCCATTATTTTTAACATGTCTCAACCAAGTTCTTTTAACGATAAACAAATATCTCCAATCTTTCCCTCGTATAAAAGAAATATCATGATCTTGATAATATTGCTTTAAAAGAAGAGCAGATGCGTAGGTCGAAGGGTCTAAGTTCTCAATAAATATTAAATGATTTAATACATTCCTTTTAGATAATTTCTCCCTTACCAATTCCATTATTCCTCTTCGTCTTTATAATCTTCTAAATTAATTTCATATAATTGTTTCCTCCACCATTCATCTTCCACACATTTCTTTGCAAGCAAAACCAAAGCTGTTACTGTTTCATTAAAACACCCGGCTTCTATTTGTCCATCCCAAAGTATTTGGAGCAAAGTATTTTCAGTACCAAACCTTTTACGCTCTATATCTTCTAACTTCTTGAATTCATCAGCAAATTCACTCATTATTCTTTAGTTTAAAATAATTATATCTTGCTCTTATGTGTTCTTCATTTTGCTTTCCTAAAAAAAGAGCACCAATGAAAGAACAAAATGTAGCTTTTTGCTCAATGGATAGTTCTTCCCATTTTACATCCCAGAAATCAATATCATGTTCCTCTGCTTTGAGAATTTCTTCTCCAGTAATCGGATTTATTTTACCTGTTTTTTTCATACTCCAAAGAATTTCTTAACATCAGCCCAGGTTCCAGATATAAGAGGTTCTTTAAATACATTTTCTTTCCCCCAAACTTCAGCTACTCCTTTTTTGTGGTCATATCCAACACTAGGAGTGATAGTATAGATAACATCATGGGATTCAATATCACATATCCGAAAATCATCATATAAACTTCCTAACATAGGACAATTATTCTTAAAGAAAACATAAGAATTTTCACAATCAATCTTTTCAGATTCCATAATCTGCTTCAATTTGGCTGCAAGCTTCTTAGTTTTATTTCCAAGAGCTTCATCCGCACAAAACCAGTCAAACCACCCGGCTTCTATTTGGACCTCCACGAGATTGGGTACAAATTCTCGGTTATCGAATTTCTCTACCCATTCGCTTAAATTAGTTTCGTCTCTCATATTGTTTGTTTAATGTATGTTCCCACTATCATAATAACATTCATGTCGGATTACCTTTACATCCTTTTTAGATAAACCTAAACTTTTCAGGAACTGGATATAACTTCCAAAATAAGGTTTGGGATAGTTTCCCATATACCCACTCCCTGTGTAACCTTTGATTGTTTCCTTTCCCTCTTCTCTTAATTGATACTCAAGTACTCGAGTATAACTTTCATAATAAGCTGATTTTTTTGCTTCCGGAAAAATATGTAGTTCTTTTACCATTGTTTTTGAGTTTTAGATGTGATATACCCAAGTTTAAAACCCACTTCATAAACTTGGTACATTTTTTCAGTAATGCAATCATCTTTTTTGTTATCTTCATCATGCATTACAATATTAAACCAATTAATCATTTCCTGGAGATAAAAATCTCCATCACCATCTTCATGGTTAAACATTCTCATACCTGTCGCACTGTAATTTGCTTCAGTAATATATGCCCCACCCTGAAAACCAATAAATTCTTCGTTTAAAGTCTTCATACATAAAAGACTAAATTCGTTTAATGTCATATCTTAATTTTTAAATAATCCAGCCAAAAATCCTCCAACAAACAATCCTCCAGAAAAACACAAACACATTATAATATCCCAATCTATAAAAAATCGAGAAGCAATAAAAATTAATACAAATCCAACAGCTGCATTTAAGCTTCCTAGTACTGCAGCATCTTTTAAATTTTCTTTTTTAATACTCATCGCTATGTAAAGTTTCTAATATTTTTTCTTCGAGTTCTTCCCAATAATCTTCTAGAAATTCTGAGAAATCAACTCCTTCATGTTTAATTGAAGTTATGTTTGCTTCCTCTGCACATCCGGGATATCCACTACCATCACCGTAATACATTACCATTTTTTCTTCTGGCTGATAATCAAATTCAACATCAAAATAAACTCCCTTAAATTCAATTTGTATTTTCATATCTGTCCTAATTTTTCATATCGAGTTACACCATTTATTCCCTCTTCATCAAATTTATTTACTGCAGTAGTAAACTCTTGGATAGTGTAATAATACCTTCTCATCCAAAGTTTTTCATCTTCATCATAATATTTTATACTCCACCTCTCCATGTGTGTGTTTTTTCTAACGTTATTTTTTTAATATATTATAAAGGTAACCAAAATAATTAACAGTAAAAAACATAATTGGTATAAAAATATAAAGGCCCTTAGGGACCCAAGAAGGGACCTATATATTAATTAATGGTTACCTTAATTATAATATATAATGACACAAGAAGTTCCCCAGTGAATCCAGGGAACCTAATAGAATACCATTATAAATAAATTAATTAACCAAAGGTCTCCTTCCAACCTTCAGGACTTATACCAGAAATTAGGAATTCCCTATCATCTGCAGATACGTTTGGCATTGCATATTGAATAGCTTCTCCATCCGCCCAGCAGGTATATTCATCAATATTTACAGTTACCGAATATGGTTTTTTAGTAAAGACACAGTTTCCGGATATAGTGACAGTCCCATCACCATTATCAGTTGCTTCTTGATTTTTCTTTCCTATCATTATTTATATTTTTTGATTTCTTCTTTTAATCTATCAGTAGCAATTGCCTGCTTAAATTCCTCAAGATTTGCTTTCTTAATCTCCTTTGAATTGTCAAATACTCTAAACCATTTCACCGCATCAGTATGAGGATCGCAGAAAATCAGAGTTATATCTTCTCCTCGATACACCCGCTTGGGATAGAATCTTTGGGTATAAATCTCATCCTGATAATAATCACCATCACTATGATATTGCCCTACACTTTTAGCATATTTTACATGCTTTCCATCTTCACTCCACACTTTATCCATGTGATTGTCGATTGCATATTCTACCCAGTCAGGTACAAATCCAACATGCTCAAACAGAGCTGCTTGAGCTTCAAAGAATTTTTGTCCTATATTTCTATGTTCCATTATTATGTTTTTAATTCTTCTATTATTTCATCGAACCAATTTCCATAAATTTCATCCTCTTCATCAATATCGAAATTATCACAAATAGATCCCCACACTTCGGTTAAACCTTGATGTTGAAAACGATTGTAATAATCAATTACAATACCTTCAAACTCTTCGTAACTATAATTTGCTTCTTCCATTATCCAAAAATTACTTCGCCCATCACGGCAAGTTGAAATAATACATCTGCAGTATTGCCATCTCCCTGACCTTCAAAAAGATCATGATAGATATGAAAATAATCTTTATGCGCAAACTCAATAGCTTTTAACATAGATTTCTGAGTTACAACACCAAGAAGATCTTCCTCAAGTGCTTCGGCATCATATACATTCATTTCAAATGTTGGATCCTCATAAAGAGATTTTGAAATTCGAGTTGTTAAAGGATCTCCTTTTTCTCCTAAGAGTTTATCCTCAAACTCATCTACATTGAGAGAATACCAGTAATTCGATCCACCCTCAAGAGCAGATACAATAATTTCTTCAAAATACTCCAAAGAAATTTTCTGTTTGATTGTAATGTGTAAATCTCTCATGGTTCTGTTGCTGATAGTTCGTACAATAAATCTGCTATAGAATCTTGAACACGTTCCTCGACATCACCCATGTCATGTCCCATAGCCTCAAGATCTTCAACCATCTCTTCTGTTAATTTAATTATAATTTCCATTTTATTTAATTTTCTGAATTAATTAAATCCTGTACTTCTTGTGTATAGAGAATTGCATTCCCATAATTCGAAACATTTTTATATCGATTAAAATCATCAGTTACTGTAGCTGTTGTATAAGAACCTGAATTAAATACATGTAGATATAAAATACAGTATTCCTTATTTGAATTAAGGATTCTTTTTTTAGTTTTATCATCTAATTGTAAAACAACTTCTGTAAAATTTTGTAATGTTATCATGATTGTAAATATTTTTTCTCTTCATGCTTCAATATTTCCATAATTTTGGTTCGAAATATTATTTTACCCATTCCTTCCCACCCTGAAAAACCTTTGAATAAATCGCTGGATCCAGATTTATGAATAATATAAGAAGTAGGACCATCTCCTTCGTCGGTTATAGCATCAAAAACTAAATCAATTTTTGATTCTCCTATTGTAATTCGAGTTTTATATCCAATTGTCCATTTTCTTCCATTTTGAGCCATTATATCTTTACCTGGTTGAGTAATTGCGTATCCAGTATGAGGAAGAAACTCAATATCAAAACCTTCGTCTAAAATCCTTTTTGAAAGATAACCCACAAATCGATTTCTTAATTTTTTATTCGCAAACTTAACTAATTTCTCTGAATATTCAGAAGGAACTTCATTCTCTTCAAACACATTTTGAATTTCTTCAACAGAGGCACCTAAGGACAATGCTTTATTTCCAAATTCAGAAAATGAACCTAAGTATTGTTTCCAGTTTTTGCTGTACCTTAGATCTTCATTTTCAAGTTTCACCCCAGCGATAAATCTGGCAATCGCTTTATTTTTGTCCTTAATAACTTTTGCTGTTCCGGCTCCGTCTTTACCAGACAGAACTAAAGCAGTCATTCGATTCCAATCTTTGTCTGTTATCATCATATTAATAGTTCTTTCCATTTTTAAGGGGACAAAATACAGGTATATCTTTCACTACATTATAAGATCGTCCTGGACGATTAAAGGAATCTTTATTAAAAATATTCCTGTTATCTTCAGTAACTTTAGTGAAAGGAATTACCCTATCAAAACAAGAATCTCCTCTCATTTCTACTAAATGAGGATGATTACAACAAGGCTTAGAACCACCTGGAGTAAATGCTCCAGTATGATCAGAATGCGTACAATCTGTACAGGTTTCTATACTAATAATTACTTCCATTTTTATAAAAATTTAATCCTGTCTTCACCAGGAATCATAGATAAGTTAGAACCATTGTCCCATTGTATCATGTGTTGACGCATATCATCTTGTCCAACATATGTTCCTTGATCTCCTGATTTTAAACTTGTATGGGGATCACTTGTGTAGATTAATTCTACTCTTTTTCCTTCGTTTGAAAAGTCCATTAGTCAATTAATTTCATGTAAGCATCTGGATATAGTTCGGCAAATAGATATCTTGCCTGATCAAAATCTTTATAATTTCCGGTGATTTCGCATCCCTTAATGAAATCATATAATGCAACTCCTCTACTATCCAATTCAACTTTAACACTTGACCAGGGATTAATGATAGTATATTTTTTATCACCATCATTAAAATCAAGTTCATCTAAAATTCGTTGTTGTGTCTTGTTAGCCATGTATTATTATTTTTAATATATTATAAAGGTAACCAATATTTCCCTCAGTTAAAAACTCTAAATGTTAAATAATGTTAATCTAAAAAAACATGACCTGTTAATTTCTGTTTGCAATTTCTTTTCCGAAATCAAATGCCATACACGCAATCCACCCAATAAGGTAGGATCCAGCGCTCCATGTACCACCAGCCTTATCTAAAATTATTTCTCCTACAAATACTACAACTAACGCTAGTCCAATTGCGTATAACCAAGCTTTTCCATTCATAATTATTATTTTTAGTCTTCGTCTTCTTCGTCTTCTTTAGCATTTTGGCAATCCTCACAAAGGTCATCTTCATCTGCATCCCAGTCTAGTTCTTCACCACACTCACAGAAATAAGGCTCCCAATCATCTGCTCCTTCACGTACGCTACTCCAGGCATCTCCAAGATCATCTTCATATCCAAGTTCTTCACATATAGTATAAACTTCCCATGGAAAATCTTGTTCTTCGTCCTTATCTCTATTCGTTAATCCGGTAATATCAAACCAGTTGTCATCAACATAAGATGCAATTTCAAAGGGATCAATCCCTTCACCATTCAACCAATCCTTTTTTTCATCTTTGGAAAGTCCTTCAAAAATAGCAAGTGCGTGCCCGCTTAAATCTTCTTTTTTCATTACCAGCTCTTTAATTGCGAATATGTTTTTCCAAAAATGCTATCCATCCCAGGTGTCAAATCATGTTCCCGTGTAGCTCCAATCATAAAATTCTCTGTAGTCTTGTAAAAACCACCATCCATTCTCATAATGACTTTATTATCCTTTACGAAATAAACAGCCAATTTACTTTTATAAACTCCGTCTTCCATTTTAACTGTTTCATTTATTGGGTTAATACTAATTGTAAAGTTTTTTTATAACATATACTCTTTGATTTGGATGAATGGTTATAGACATATCCAACGAAATACCGCTTGGTCTAACCCGAATCCTATCTTGGCTATCAAGTCCATTCTTAACAACCACTGCTGTTCTTTGCATACCTCCATCTTGCAGTAGAACTGAATCACCTTTTTTAATATCTTTCATGGCATTACAAATTTCTTTAATTCTTCATTAATTACTGATATCTTACTCTTTACATCAATAGTTTTTCTTTTCAACGTATCATCACATACTTTTTTAACTTCTTTAAGTAGTCGTTCAGGTCCTTTGGGCGCAAACTCAGAAATAATTGAGCTCATATCCTGTGCACTTTGCGTACGACTTGTAATAGAATTACAAAATGTATGAGCACTTACTGTATTCAAAGAATCGATCTTATTTGACAATTCTTTTATTTCTTTTTTAGAATAATCAGGAAAAGCTTTAGTCACAGCCGGAATTATTTGATACAAATACCCATTTTGAGTACGACCAATTATATGCTCAACACTTAAACTTCTCATTTGAGTAGGAGTCATATCTCCTTCTTCACACAGTTTACAATGCCATTTACATCTTGTATGCACAGATAAAGAATATCCGAACAAAGATTGGCATTGTTTAGGATCATAACTCATTATTTTTTGTCTAATAATAAACCAATAATAGCTCCAAGGAGAGGACTAAGTATTACACATAATAGAAAAGCCCCAAACCATCCAATTTTTCTGTTAGCAGATATAAAAGATGCTACTATTGCTGAAATAATTAACCAAGCTATAATCATAATAAAGATTTTAATTTATTAATTTATATACAAATATAACCAAAATAATTAACAGTTTAAAATTCTTTTTAACTAATGAATAAAATTTTGTTTTTTGAGAAAGGAATGAAAGTACTAAATTCTGTAGGTAATTCCATTTTTAACCACTCAACTATGTGTGCAAAGTATTCTTCCTCATTTAAAGAAATCCAAAACTTCATTTGCGGCCGGGACCTCTCCCATTCGCTATATATAATTACAATATCTCCAATCCCCATTCGAATAAATTCAAATTGAATCTCTTCTTTTATTGCTTCAACTAATTCTTTTCCAACTAGTTTCATCTCTTTTACATAAGCATCTGCTTTCATATCATTTTTCTTAGAACCCTTTTAAGGGCATTAAAATTTTAATTATATAATATATTGGTTTGTTCTTCTGTGTCACTAGAAGTCACTAAAAGAACAACAGTAATTCTTTGTATTAATTTAATAATTAAAATTTGGGTTTCTTTTGTATGTAGCTTTCATACCACCAATGCATGCATGACTACAATTAACAAAAGTCTGGCATCTAAATCCTCAATAGGATTGTTCTCATCCTTATACATTCCTTCCAACCATTGAGATTTTTTTGGGAATCTCATCATAGTTATACCAATAGTTTGGCGGATCCCTTCTGCATCCTGGTTTTTGATATTCAGCCCAATTTGCCAGGCCATATTAAGTTTTATTTCAAATTGAAAATCAGTATTATGAAGAGCTTTTGCTAATGACTCAAAATTTCTACCATCGAAATGAGACATAAATACCTCAAGACAACTCATTAAATGATTTTTCTCTGAATCAGGTTGTTTTTCATCAAAAAGCCAATCCCTAAAATACTTATCATTAATAAGAATTGCACTCATTGTAGACTGCTGATTGTGGTCAAATGTAAGTTTATACATCACTGTAAAATTTTTTCAAATAAATCTTTCTTATTTTTACCATAGCACTGTATTATAGTATGTCCTTCATTATCTATAAAAGCCCAACCTGGATAAGCCATTATCTGCTTTGAGATCGGATCATACACCTCCAGCATTCGGATTTGTATGATAGTAAATTCCATTATTTCTGCTCGTTAAGATCAAACTCTTTTAAAGTTCCAACCAAAATGTCTTTGTTAACTCCTATCCACCATTTAAAACTTTCGTCTTTTTCGGATTCTATCAGAGTTTCCAACCTCTTTATTTTCTCTTCTATAAATTCTCTCATCTTATTGTGGAATTTCGGCCAGTCCCTCAACAAAATCTTCTGCATCTGAGGCTTCCCAATCAAAGGATTTCTCTTTCCCAACTTTTGCAGTACTGGAAATTTTCCTTAACTCATCCAACTCATCAATGTAAGTGGCTGTCCCAACTTCCATTTTATAAGTTCCTTTGATCGTAATAGTTCCATCCGGTTTGATGAATCCGACCCCATCCACATCAATGGCAGTATTATAAGAATCACCATAACCAGACATTGGATGTTCAATGTCTCCGGAAATTGTAATTTCTAATTCAGCATCATCATCTTCCGTTCCATCTACTGAATCATAACTGAAATCCGTATCTTCAAAGATTGAACCATGAGATGATTTCATGTGTTCCTCAATGTCTTCGGCAATTGCCCAAGTGTTTACTTTTTTTGTCATATTTCTCTATTTTATAAAAGTTCCTTTTTTTATACAATATCCCATTCGCTCCAGTAAATGACAAATTCTCCTTTTTGATCAATCCACTTTGAATCGCTATACCCTTTTCCGGTATCAAAAATTCTGTGATGACCTTGCTTACAATTTTTCTTTAGATAAGCAACTAATTCTTTATCTTCAGGATCAGCTTTTGCCCATCCCTTAACACCAGTCTCATAATCATCCCATATTTTAGTAATGATCATGGTAGCCGGCTTATGAAATCTTTCTCCATAAAACAAAGGATCTGAAGAACCTGTTCCACCTGATAAATTAGTGTAATTGAATTCCTTTACTGCTATCTTTTCTCCAACGTTCATAATAATATTATTTAATTTATAATATAAAGGTAACCAAAAAAACCCACAGTTAAAAATTCTTGTGCACATAATGTAAAAAAATGCCGGCAAGCTATCCCCCATGACAAGAATGGCTACCGGCATTTGCCTCAATAGAGACGCTTACTCTGAAATTATAAAATTTATGAATACCGCTTGGTTGGATTTGATTCTACTATTATAGTTGAATCTTTGTTCCATGAAGTCTTCAGCATTTAAGGATTCTTCCAGTACTTCTCCTAATTCCTCTATTTTAAAACCAACTTCTTTACATGGAAACATGTCCATCCCTCCATCTTTATATTTTTTTATGACTTCGAACTTCACCACATCTCCTTCAATAAGCTCTCCTACCAATTCTTTATCGAATATTGCAGTAGTTCCTTTTTTGCTTGTAGCTAAACAAAGGTTGTGAGCAATTACACGATAGTCAAAATCTACTGGACCCTCTTCATTAGTTTTCAAAAAAGAATCAATAGTCTCATTTAATTTCTCAACGTTTAACCGTCTTACTTCGATGTCTTTTAGTTCCATTTTATTATTTTTTATTCTTGAACTTCTCCTAATCCTTGAGCTAAGTAATTATCAGCAGCATAGTCTACTGCCATTACCAAAGAGGACGCCATATCCAGATATTCCTGAATTTCTTCGTCAGTATAAACGAGATCTAAAAATCCCTTTGTTTCCCTCCACAAATCTTTAAATTCTTCTATCATTTTAATTAGTTGTTAAATTACTTTCAATCGTTGCCAATACACCAACACTGGTCACATTACTTGAAAAGTAAATCGAAACAGTTCCATGTTGAGTTTCTCCTGAAACCACGCAAATATCTCCGCAATTAGTTTCATAAAGAGTTTCTGTTAAAGAAGTATCATATTCTTCATCATACCTCTCACACCTCTCTTTATAATCATTGCATTCAACAATTTCCTCTAACACTTCCATATATTCATAGTCAAATCCCTCCTCAGTATCTCCAATGAGAACAATTTTATTTGCAGGTAAACCCAACATTCTCTCAATGATTAACCGAGTTTGTGGTCCAGTATTATCATCTGGAATATCAGCCTCATATTTTTCGGGCTTCATATAATAATCAAGTTCGCTTAACTTTTTCATTTTTCAAGTATGTTTTACTTTTTCCACATCTATTAATTAATTATTATTTTATAATATAAAGGTAACCAAAAAAACCCACAGTTAAAAATTTAATGTTCCCCACATCTGCAATAATCAGCCCTTAAATTACATATAGAGCAGATATCTAATTCAACCCCACCATGGGCATCCCAGCTTCCATCTTCCATTAATTCACTCTCTACCATATCCGCATGAGATGGAAAGCCTCTTTTTCTTGCCATGTAATCTCTTCCAGTTTCAACCCAATTAGCTCTCCTCTCATTATTCCGAGCTACTCTTTCTGGATTATATCCTGGTTTTGTTTTCTCCCTTAACTTTGCAGCACAAGACTTCGAACAACACTTACCCCACCCTCTATTAAGATTTCTGGTGTCGGCCTTATATTCATCCCCACAATTGTCGCAATTTCTTTTAACGTAGCTCATGTCAGTTATATCCCTCTATATTAAATCTTTCAGCTAATTCTTCTTCGGATGGTGTATAAATACCTTCAATGAATTGAACATAGAAATTATACTCACTGGCCCAAAGATTTATATCTCCTATCTTAAATAATTCATATTTACGAGGGCTGACAATAAATCCATCATCATCTTCCATTTGAGAACATATCAAACGATTGTCAAATGCAAACCAAGCTCCAAGATCTGGTGTCAACCCAACTTTAGCAGCCAATTCCTCAATTGATGTAAAGAAACCAACAGCATCTAAATCTGTTGTCGAGGTATGTCCTGTCTCTCCTTGTTCAAAGTTGTCTTCAGTCCAACGTTTTTCGGCACTATAGACATAAAATGCTTTTTCTTTCATATTTTTTTATAATAAGATGCGACATCAAAAGTATTAAAGTCGACTTCATCCATCATAAATGAAGTCGAGGTAGATAAAGAAATTCCCTCTTTATTTCTATAATATATTTTAACAAAATGTTTTTTCTTTACTTCCCAAAACGCATGTGAAATTTTTGAATAAAGTTCCTTTGCTTTTGGAAATTGTTTAAATAAGTCTTCTTCTGTGTGAATACTACTTACTTCCGTCGATATTTCAAGGTCTTTGTAACTCATTTAAATAAATCTGGTTCGTCTTTTCTTAATTGATAATAATAATCTCCTTCATCTTCCTGTAAATCTTCAGGATAATCCCATTCAAAATCTTCAGGAACGACGCTATCAAATAGTTTGTCCACCCACCCCAAAAATTCTTTATCATTTACAATATCCTTAGAATATTCTTTGAATTGACTGAAATATTCCACAATTTCTTCATCATCACATTCATCCACTAATTCCGGCCCACTCCATTCCTTAAATCCTCCACTTTCATTTTCAGCGCGAATCTGAAAATCAATAGGATATTTTTTCATAAACTCTACACGAAAATCACTCATAGAGTCATCACTTTGATTCCATGGAGCATTAGGATCATGCTCTGCGCCTGCGGGATAGTCCCAACCAAAAGGTCCTGCCATTTCCTTTAATTTAAAAGATAACTAATTTCATCAACTACATAATTGGGGTCATCATCATAACGACCTTCACCCCATCCTTCAACAATGTCCGCAAATTCGGAATTGTTTTCTTCATTCATACCTGATTTCTCAGCCTCTGCAATCAAAGACGATTCAACTGAAACGAAGGATTGCATTTCACGTAATAAGTTTGCTGCTGTTGTCATAGTTTTATTTTTAACGTTCCCCTAATTTAGACATCATTTTATTAAGGTGAGCACTATACCCTACCTGTTTTTCTACCCATTCCAATATTTCGACTTCGCTCTTCGGATTGGGATTAAGAATTTTTACATACTTAGGCTTAACCCAAAACCTATTACCCTCTTCATCTACACATTGTAGATTCTTATTAAGGATATCCCTTAAGCGATTCCCCATAAAGGAATTTCTGGATTGATTTACAATTTGAAGAATTCCTTGAGCTCTCCAGTTAGTTGCTCCAGTTCCACTTTCTGTGAAATTACTACCATTAACGTAATAATCTTCAGCAAATTTCTGGATGGTACCAACTTTTCCAGGATGCTTCCGTCCCCGGATAACTTCAATTTTATCTCCCACACAAGGAATTTCTGCATACTCCTTATTTAATTCTACAGATTCTTCCATGTATCTGGCTTTTAACTTCTCTTTCCTTAGCTCTTCAGCTTGTGCAAGAAGTTCTTCCAAGTTATCTGGAGCTTCCACCACTTCATAATTTTCTGCAAATGATTTGTCCTCATAGTAACTTGAGCCCATCCCACCACCGATTTTGATGTCTTGGACAACCAGGTCATCTAAAATGAGACACAAAGCATATCTGGTATACACTGGCATGTCCGTAAACGGAGCGTCTGCTTCTCTTTCACTTAATTTTACTACCTTTTTCATATCTTAAAAATTTGGTTGAAAACCCTCATGAACTCCACCTTGCTCATCAATCCAAATAACTTCATTAATTCTTTGCATGTTTACACCATCAAACTCAGGATATTTCTCCATAAGTTCTTCTGTATTCTCACAATAGACAGGATAATCGTCATAATCAAATGTATCACATACAGAAATAATGAATCTTGATCCATTTTCTTTTGCTGTTTCAATCCAGCGGTCTACGTCTGTTCTTGATGCTGCCATAATATATTTTTTATTTTTCATTCAGGATCCCAGTCAATCTCTTCGGAGGTTTCAACCCAATTCCAGGCTTCGTCCGAGGTATCAAACTTAGGAGATTTATGTTTTGCCCTTATTTCTCTGTCACTTTTGTAAAACTCATCCTCATCTTCTTCATCTCCACAATACATTGCTTCTTTTACCTTAGCAGAGAATTTACCATCGTCATGTTCACGAATTTCTGTTTCAACTCTTAAGGTATTGTAACTCCCCATATAACCAGACATCGGATGTTCAAAATCCTCTTGCCCTTTATCTACTATTTTTACTACGCTCATAATATATTTTTTTAATAACCTTCTGCTTTAAATTGAGTCCATAATTCGTTGGCGTCAATATCTTCTGTCATATCATCAACTTTACCAATAATGTATTTCACAAAATTACATTTTGTCCTGATTTCTTCAACCCTTTCGGCTTCTCCTTGAGGTTTGGACATTGTGAAGGAGCTCAATTCCTGTACATCGGACAGGTGACTCATGCATACTAATCTTGCTGGAACCCTCATAATAATTTTTTAATTAATTATAATACAAATATAACCAAAAAGATTAACAGTTAAAAATTTTAAGTGTTAATAAATGTTAACTTTACTTGTGTGTGCTCTTCTTCTACTTTGAATTCTCCAACATCTGTAACCAATAAACAATTGAACTAAAATCGGATATAAGTTAGCCAACACATTTATTGGATGCCAAAACATTTCTACGTGTCCGGCGACTAAACTTATTATAAAAAATATTAAAGCTCCAATTACATGTACTAAACCTAAAGAGTAAGCCATACCTAATCTATTTTGAGTGCTCCCCATATATTTTTCTTTGGAAACTCTCCCCCACACTTTCCTAATCAAAATATTTTTACTTTGAGGATTGGTTGGTAGAATCCAATTTAAATAGAAATTTCCACCACATAAGATAAAAATCCAACTTACAATTCTATCTAGAATTGGCTGTTTCTTACGTATTAAATTTAAAGTATACATAGTTTCTAAGGGGCCCAAGAAGTGACCTTATATTTAATTAATGGTTACCTTAACCTGGGTATTCTGGTTTATTAGAAGTCACTAGAAGTAACCCGGATTAAAAAGAAAACCAATTAATAATTAAAATTTATTATGTTTTCTTTTAAGTAGATATATTTTATGAAAGATCCAGAATAGACTGGTCATAATAAATAGAGAACTTAAAAAAAGAATGATCATTTTCATAGTGAACCCTCCCAAAAAGAACCCAACATGAAAAGCGCTCCCTAATATATTAGCTGCCATGATTGCCCAGTATGTAGGAAATTTTAATTTCCTTTTGCAGAATTTAAAAACTGGCTTACCAAAATATTTTACATAAATCCAGAAAGGAAATACTCCAGCTCCGTATAGGCTTCCTCTATTAAGATCTTCACGATATAGCCACTTGGGAACTTTCATTAATAATCTTCCTCAAGGCGTTCTCCAGCTCCTTCATAATCATAACGGTCTTTCCGGTAATGATATTTGCTACTGTCATCATAGCAAGTGTCGCACCAATGCCCTGTTGTAATTCCATAAGCATCGTGGCGTTCATATGCATGAACAGTTTCACATCCCTTACATTTGGTATGAATGTATTGAGTTCCTTCCTCAATCCAAAACTCATCTTCTGGCCAAAACTTTTTACAATCAGCTAATTCAGAATCAGCTTCTTCTTTAGTTTCATACCAATTTTGAAGAGTTGGCATACCATAACGATCTTCTACTAGTACTTGAAATACTTGTTCTTCTTTCATGGTTTTATTTTTTATCTCCAAAGTGTAACATATTCTCCAAAATTATCTTCAAATACTTGTAATAAATGCTCATAATCTGAAGATCTCATATCAATTAGCATTGCATCAATTTTCTCTTGGGTATAGTCCAATTGCTTAGCATATTGCTTAGCATATCCCATAAGAACATATGCATTACCATCCGGACCTGAGAGATCTATTTCAATCCCTCTTTCTTCCTTTTCCTTTTTATCTCTTATCATTTTAAAAAGATATTATAAACAAATACTCCCATTCCCCTATCATACTTTACGGCAGGATCTAAATCTTTTATTTCTTCAAAGATTTTCCCAATTGCTTGTTTCACTTCCTTCTCCTTATAGCGGAATTCAGACCTCCCCATTGATTCTCTGAAATTATCATCAAACTTTGTACAAGCAAAAGCAAATCCATACTGCCCTCCTGGTTTAGTCTTAATCAGATCTACACAGCCTTCTCCATCTGCATGACTGGCGAATCTAATGCCATGCTTTTGAGTAAGTTCTGCTATTAATATTTCCTCAACTTTTTCTTTGAGTCCTTGACTTTTCTCATTGCTATCATCATCAACAGCAGATAAACCAATTGTAATTCTTACTTTTTCCATTTTTAAGGTTTTGGTATGTTATATTCTAGATTGCCACCCCAAAGAAATCCATTACTTTCAAATGTTTCTGATGCAACTAACACTCCACCATCATATATATTGAATGTCATGGTTCTGTCTTTACCTGATGTAATCACCCCAATTTTTACTGGATGTCCAGTGCAAGTTTCAACAGTTTTGCTCCATGGTACTTCCACCTCCGTCACAGTTACGACTTCCCATACAAGAGAGTCAGGATAATTCGGCAGACTGTATTTCAAGTCACCATAATTTACGGTCAGAGGATTCAGGTCACCGGTACCAAGTACTTCATAAGTAATTTCAGTAAACAGTTCTGGATCATCTGGTGGAATGATGTCATCCTTCTCACATCCAAATAATACAAAGGAAATTAACAATGCAAATAATACTTTTTTCATGATTCTGGTCTTTAAATTGGTAAAATTATTTTATAATATAAATATAACCAAAAGAACCCACAGTTAAAAATTATAAGTGTTAAAAAATGTTAATACTATTTTAAAGAAAAAGGGCAGGAGTAACCAGCTCCTGCCCAACCATTTAAAAACCACCTCAGAAAGAGGCTAACCAAAAATTTTAAAAGGAGTTGAGTGATCAAAGGCTTTTACGTCAGTCCCACGACTTGTTATGGTCATAATCACTCCCGATTTAGTTTCCCATCCAATGGCCAGTGATTCTGTAAGATTCACCTCCGGGTCGGTTCGCTCCTATCGTTTTAACTCCTTTACCAGGGGAATTCCACCCGGGCATATTCGGCTGTATCCCACCGAACTTAACCAGCGACTGCTTGGTCCGTTCTTTTAATAACGACAGCTTCAACGCATAATGCTCCACCATCGTCTTCATATTGGAGGGTCCGGCCCGACATCTTGCCGATACTCTGCCCTCCCCAGGCATGGGGTAGCTAACCCCTGGATTTGCCGGCCTAAGCTATAAATCCGGCTGCTTCTTTATACTGGCCACTTTTGTACTCTACCATCATCATCATCCGGGTGGAGCATTGACCTTAAACGCTCATCTGATAGAGTTTCCAATACTTCTTTCGAATACACTCTACCATGATAAGCAGATACAAGCGTAATTAATTCTGATCTTTCCATTTTTCCTTATTTTTATAATGTTTCTTCTACGTTTTCTATTTCAAAATCATCTCCTCTCATAATTCCAAACACCCACGTTGGTGGCATATACAAACCTGCCACTTGCTGCTTGGAAAGATTTTCTGTGTTCTTGAACTCTCCATTCTCCGCAATGGCATGCATTCCAGCCATGGCTCCTACAAAGAATTCAACCTTTGCCTTTTTATAGACTGCGCTTCCAGGCTTGATGTTTGAAGTACTCATACGATTTCTGAAAGCTTTTTCTACTTGTGCTACTATTTTATTTCTTGCTTCCATTATAAAAGTGCTTTTGCTCTAAAGGTTGATAATCTGGGATAAATATTGCAATTTTGGGAAAAATTGAAGATGTGGATTTTGTCATTATCCTTATCAATTTTCTTGATTTCAATTACATCATAAGATGGTAATTGATATTTCATCCCTTCAATCAATTCCGGTCCATCAGGAAGTTTAGTTTCTTTTTTTGCTTTTTCGGCTTTAATTTTAGCAAATTCCTCGGAGGAAACGATAGTTCTTGGTCTTTGGTTCATGATAAATGGTTTTTAATTAATAAATTATTATAATATAAAGGTAACCAAAAAATCCCACAGTAAAAAATCTAGGGTAATTATTATAATTCTGCTTTTTGGTTCATAATTCTACATTCATCCTGTATAACAGGATGCCAAATTCCTTTAATGTCATCAAAGATTGTGTAATTTTCTCTTGCCCATTGACGGAATTCTTTTTCTTCTTTTTCTGATAAATCTCTAAATATGCTCATAATGTTTTATTTTAAAGGTCATCACATAATTCTCTGCAATCATCGCAAATATCAGCATCATCAGAATATCCATGACAAACAGGACACTCATCATTTATAGGAAACGCATCATTATCTCTGTCTCCACCATCTATTCTAAAAATTTCTTCTTCCATTACATATTGTGCTTAGTTTTTATATCTTCTATATGTCTACATTTTCTCCTAAATCCAAAACCTGGACAATCACAATCCCATGTTCCATTATTGTAAAGAACTGTATATTTTTTATCTCCCTTTGAAGAAGTTACAAATTCTTTTATAGGCTTGTGTGAGTGAGTCTCTTCTACATTGTAATTTATTCTCTCCCACTGTTCATACACCTCGTCCAATGTAGTTTCGATTGGAACTGGATGCCAGCCCGGAACCACATACTTTTGCCCTCCAAATATAGAAATTGCTGGGGCTAAAAAAGAAGTATATTTTATTGACTTTTTCATGGATCTTTTAATAAATCTCTTAACTCTACTAATTGAGATATTAATTTTAATAGCCCTTCATTGTTTGATCTAAACTGAACAGTCATATGAGTTTTACTTCCAATCACACTCCATTTCTTTGGATATTTCTTAACAAAGCATCTTACTGCATCTCTATTAGGCTCCCTCATAAATTTCTTCAATTTGGCCTCAATTCTATGAGGATTTCTCACATATATTTCTTGAGTCCAAGTATAATCAACTTTTCTTCTTGATTGTTCTCTTCTTTTATGAAGCCAGGAATCCCAATCAAAATCAAAATCATCTTGATGTTTCCAAAAACCTCCTGCTGCAAAATCTCCATAAGATCTTGAACCAGAAGTGCGTGTGGGATTCTTTATCTTGGCTAATGAACTGTCATACTGTTGTTGTAAATCTTGAAATTGCTGAGCAGAACCTCCATGGTCTGGATGACACTTAAAAGCTAACCGCCGATATTCGACTTTTATCTCTTCCTCTGTTGTACAATATGCAAAATAATTAGAGTGCCGCATCTTAATTTTCTATATGACTACTAAAAAGTTCTGCCAATAAAGTATGGTGTGCTGCAAATTCATCCTCTGGATCATACACTTCCTTTGACTCATCTTCAAATACAGGTTCCCATGACGGTGCGAAAGATATTTCCATACAATCATCACATATATAATAGGGAGGGCTAAACCCTCCAGAAGTCTGCGCCACCAACCTATGACTTTTACATTTGGGATTGGTACAAATATAAACTCTTTTACCGAATCCATTGTCATAAATATATTGATTTTTTTTCATTGCGTTTGTATTAAGGCATCTAACTTAGCGCCATTTGAGTTTTCAATAATTTGTCTGCAATACTTATGAATTCTCTTATGTAGATACACCATTTGCTTTGGGGAAAGAAACCCTTTGTTCTTTAATTGAACAGCCATGGATGACATAAATTCTGCATCATTCCCAGCAAAACCAACATTATTATATTGGTGTGTAGTACCTGTAGATTTTTCACTTTCTGTTTGTTTGGAATAGATAACCAAGAGAGCTCGTTTGGCCCATCTTGGATCTTTCTTCAGACGCTCCCGGACGTAGTCCATACGAGCTGATTGAGTTATTTTCTTCGCCATGGTAATAAGTTTTTAAATGGTAATAATTATATAAATGTAACCAAAAAATCCCACAGAAAAAAATTCTAGTGCAATTATTGTAAATTTCTAAGGGACCCAAGAAGGGACCCATATATTAATTAATGGTTACCATTGGATGGGTCTTCTAATTCATTAGATGTCACTAAAGATATCTAGAAATTATAATAGAAAACCTTTATTATTATTTTTTTAATATAATGAACTCAACGGAGAAGGACCTGGAGTGGTAGCATTTACTACTATTACTACAATTCCAACTCCAATCCACAAAATGCCAAAGAAAAGTTTTGTTTCATCTTTAGTTTTGAAGTACTTGTCAATATTCATTGCTCCCCAGCCAATTTCAATAATGCCGAGTAAAATCATTAATACACTTAATGGATGCATAGTTTCTATTTTTTAGTGATTACATACTTTCTTATCCATATTGCTCCCCTAACATTTGCAATAATAAACCTTTCAACACTGGATTCTGTTCGCCAACAGTTTTCATCTTCTCAATCCTTTTCTTTTCTGCCATTGCAGCTTGCTTCTCTTCATATTCCTTCCTCCGATACTCAACCACCCACTTTTTGAGGTTTTTATTGTATTCCTCCAACGCTTTGGATTGCTCTTCTGCGTTATCGAATACTTCCCGACTCTTTCCATACATTCCATCCCATTCAATGGTAGGTAAGTCGAATTCTCCTGTTTCTGAATTGTATGCAAAATCTAAATCAGATAATGCATTGTTACCTTCTTGGCAATACTGGTCAAATTCTTGATTTGTCATGGTGTTTTATCTTATTCATTTATAATTTCAACAATTTCATCTAACTGATCTTCAGAAAACCATTTCCAAATTACTTCAAATTCCTCTGCTTCAGGTATTCCAATACCCATCTCCAAATCTTCCAAAGAAATATTTTCCAGATCTGCCGGATCAATGCTTTTACAAACAGATATATTAAACTGGGGATCACCCATAGAAATCATAGTAACTTCATATCCAAGAACATTATGAAATTCTACGGCTTTTTTCTCTGTAACAAAATCTACGATAATGTCAATTTTTTCTTCTCTTGTCATGGTTATCTTCTTAATTAAATAATTATTGCCCTTGAGCTTGTTGTTGTGTCAATAACGTGAGCCCAATCAGCCCCTCCGTCTCCTTCCAGCCAGTCTTTAGCATTTTCAACAGAGTCAAAATCTCCTTTGAAATCATCCCACCCACCGTTAGGATAATAAAAATCGCCTGCAAATAATAAAAATCTTTTCATCTGTAACTTCTTATTTTAGTTTCACAACATTTCTTATATTTTAATCCACTTTCACAAAGACACAGATCATTCCTTCCCAAATTCTGGAATCTCTTCTTCTCCACGATCTCGGCGTCTCTCACTTGTCGCCTCTCTTCCGCCTTTACTTCTCTTTCCTTCCGCGCCTCTTCATCGATAGCTCTTTGACCTGCATCACTCTCCCTAATATCCACATCACTTCCAGGCTCGCTAAACATACTCATTCCACTCGTAAACATAGCTCCAAAAAACCTATTCATCTCATATTGAGTATGGATTTTATATCTTTCTCTTTGTTCCTTTATCTTTTCATCAGGAATATCACTTAATAAAGAAGGTTCCCATTTAGTCTCACATTCTGGACAAAACCAATCTTCCCAATTAGGATAATGCCTCTCATGTAATTCCCATTCTTTACAAGTACTACACCAAACTCTATATAATTGTCTTGTTGGCATATTATCTCTCCTTATATCTTTCAACATCTACAGAAATAAACCCATCACAATCTTTGTTCATCAAACTCGGATGCTTCGGAGTCCGATTAAAAGAAATATGATACTTTGTTCCCATATAAAATCCTTCATCCTTTTCCCAAAAGATAATAACATCTACAGAAACTCCACCATTCTTTTTATCTCCCCACGTTTGCCTATTACGTACAAATAATTTATCACCAGGAAGATAGTCTTTGTCCATTGCTTTAAATTGAGCAATAACATTAATAAGAGATTTGATTTCTGAATTTGGATTCTTGGTATCATACGGGTAGCCATAATCTGCAGCGTCATTAAAAATGCGGCTCTGCTTTCTGACTATTGTTTCGATGGCATGTGCCTCTTCTTTGAAAACTCCCATTGCTTTCTGGTTTTTAAATGGTTTATTAATTATAATATAAATATAACCATAATAACTCAAAGATGAAAATTTTAAACACATTAAATAAAAAAAGGACCCAAGTCTCCAAGGGTCCTTTCATCATTTACCATGACGTGTACCATGCTACACGAACGTCGGAATCATATACTCACTCATCTAACACACTATTGATTAAGCAAATCTTCAATATCTTCATAATCAAATTCTACAGTATCACCCCACTCACAATTGGCAATGACTACTGGAGTATTGTGGAGAATTCCCTTAAGTTTCCTTCCGGCAATATTAGTTACCAGAATCCACATATGCTCTACTTGTTTCCCATCAGGAATTCCAAGTTTGCAATAATCTCCCTCCTCAATAACAACATCAGGATTTGATTCCTGCCATGCTTTCTTCCGGTTTAATCCACATTCTGCGTGGACTAACCTAATATTTCCATTTTCTTCTTTTCCCATAGCTTTATTCTATTTTTTGGTGCGTAAACGGATATTTCAATAGGAATAAACATTCTTTGCCACCAAGGTATAAATTTATTAGCCAACATACTTGTAACTACTTCAGCCATTTCTTCAGACGTATCATTATTAATTTTTATAGCAAGATGATGACCTAATTCATGTGCCAAAGTCCACACATCTCTTCCACTTAAATGAATTTCCGGTTTAAAATCTGAATCAGGATCCCTATCTCTCCTATAACATCCAACAGCCCAATTTCCCCAAGGTGTATTTTGAAGTTGTTCCTTACTCCAAAGTGCTTCATTAAGAGCTTTAAACCCATCATGATAGATAATAGGGACACCCTCAACCTCAGCAGCACTCTCCAATTTCTTATAAAATTTATTTAGAATCCAATTCATCTTCCTCTTCTTTTCGCGGATATTCTACAATAGGCAAAGTATTCCGAATCATTTCTCTGAACATTTTGTCAGACAATTTATTATTGTCTACGTTCACAGCAATTGTTTCCATGAAACTCTCTGCAGGAATTTTATCCATTCTACTGTAATTTCCCATTAGTCCATATTTTCAATTAAATACATATGCACAGTGTTGATAAGAATTGCAACTGCTGAGGAAGCCACACCAATAATAAGAATTGATATAATATCCTTTCCAGCAAGCCATGCAATAAGAAATCCTATCCAGGTAGAGTTGCACACTATACAAGCCCCAAGGGGTTTAGCAAGCTTCTCACCCAATTTTGATTTTGACATCCGCTTCAGAAGTTTTCCCCAAAAGGCAAATATCATTTTAGGTTCTTGAAACTTTTGGAATGCAAAAGCCACCAATCCAGAAACGAATATAATTTGTAACATTGTAAGTTCCATAACTATACGATTCTTATTCCCAGATCATACCTGGTAGCTTCTTCTTCGGTAGCAAACCTCATTTTCTCTGCTGCCACATCCAGCCAATTCCAGGAATTTTCTTCATAATCCTTTGATCTGGCAACTTCCACCTCATCATAATCTTCATCCGTCATAGCCTTTACAAGACCATTTTCACGAAGTTTCATTTTGCCACATCCGTACCTTTGGGTTTTGATGCAAACCAGGATGTCTCCTTTTCTTATTTTTCTTTTTTCTGTCATGGTAAAAAGAATTAAATTATTATAATTATATAAATATAACCAAAAGAATCAACAGTAGAAAATTTATTTTTCATCTACTGTAATGGCATTAATTTCTTTATAATTGCTAAAAGTTTATATGCTGCTGTATCTGGAGCAATTCCATCATTATACAACCTTTGAAATTCTTCATCATACTCTTTAAATTTCTCATCATTCTCATCAATTTTATCTGCTTTGGTAACAACATCCCAAACATTGAAAATAAATTCTTCATCATCTATTTCATCCAGAATCTCAATAACATGATCTGTCATTGTTTCATACCACTCTATTCTTTTTTCGTCTTCGTCCATGATTATGCTATTATTGAATTCATTTTCAAAACATTTACAATTTTCTCTTCAATTGTAGGAACTTTATCCACACTAAACATGGTGTTCCAAACATTTTTCGTATGCAATGATTTGTACAAATATTCTAAAGAAACTTCAACAATGTTATCTTTACTTAAAGAAGATAAATCCTGTTCACCATCAGAATCATAATAATTTTCTCCATCATATACTAACACATGAGTACAAGCGCTACCTCTCCCCTTCTTAAGAGCTGCCCAATCATCTGGATATTTATAATAAATTTTTAAATGTGGAAATTGCTTAACCATGAGGTATGCAAACCACCCGCACCCACCTTTGTTAATGTCATATTTGAAACTTAGTTTCAAATCAGCAATTTCACTAAAAACAGTTCCAAAATCTAAACCTTCTTTAGGAACCACTTTCTCTGGCTTTTTCCTAAAAATTTTCATTTTCCCTTATTTTTAAAAGTTTGACTTACTGCTGTTCGTTAAACCAATTTTCAAAAAATTCGTCAAAAGTTACTTCATCCTCATCCCAGAAATTACTTTCTGGATCAAACGTGTAAGATTCGCCTGGCCCTGTTATGTCATAATCAATATAAATTTCTCCTGTGCCATCCTCTTCTAATTCTACAAACCCCACCCCCGTAGTCATTTGAGAATTAACATTATCTTCCACTTCTGATTTAAACCGGGCTAATCCCTCTTCCCGGTTCCCTTTACAAATCTCTATGTTTGTATAATCTTCTGTATTAACAATAATTGCGTATTTCTTCATATGTTCTAAATTTCTATAATAGTTTTATAATCATCATACACATTAATAAGAGTTCTACATAACCTCTTAATTTCAATTTGCATTTTGTCTTTCGTATCTCTTCCTAATCCTTTATATGTTGGATCAGAAATTGTCCTTAAATTATCCAATTCATATTCTTTCACCAAGTTTTTGTACCTCCTCTTGATTGAATAATATTTCCTTACCTCTCTTATAAATCCTTTAATCTTTTTCATAATTAAAAAATTAAATTATTTAATATAAATATAACCAAAAGAAATAACAGTAGAAAATCCTTAGCACATTTGTTAAATAAAAAGAGGGAATCCTGTTGGACACCCTCTCTCTACCTGGTTCGACTCCTTTTACTAAATTTGCATAAGCATTCTCCTTTAATTCGTAATACGTATGTATTTTATTATCGAATTTAAAATTAACCATTAATTCCCACAGAAAAAAATTTATTTTTCTATGTGTGGGTTCTTTCTTTCAAGTGGCCAAACAAAGCTTGATAGCAGCTTGGATAAAAAAAGCCGCACACCTTAAGGCATACGGCTTCTGTCTGAAAGAAAAAGAATCTTAGACCACAACTACGTATGGAGATAATTTCTTAATGTTGCTATCATCTCTCCTTTGAGTAAAATTACTCTGGAAGTATTTTCTTGGACCAATTGTAATATGGTCTGCAGTAAACCCTTCCCTGGTTCTATCCCAATTTGTGGGATGACTAATGATAACACAATCTCTTACATCACCCGTCTTTAAATAAATTCGAGCACTTTTTGCATTCAATTTGAAATACGGTTCAAGACCTGTGCCACCAACCACTAACATGACAATTGACTTGTCATCTTCTCTTACTCCTTGACCCCTAAAATAACCCTTACTCGAAATCGAGTTAAGAATGTTTAGCAAATTTTCAATTGCGGCTTCGGAATAACCTTCTCTTGTCAAAACTTCTGTAAGTCTCAACACACTAACTTTTCTAGTTTTCATTATTTATTGTATTTATGAGCTGTATGCCTTGGCTTCAGCCCTGGTTTAAAATGACCAATACGATCATTTATATATTATAATATAACCAAAATAATTAACAGAAAAAAATATTTAACACTTTTTAACAAATAACAATAAAGTGTTTTCTACCTTCAAGTTCTGCACAATCAACAGGACGAATGTCTTTTCTTTCATTATCTTCTCTTGCAACTTCCACCCACCCACCACTTGTTCCAGCAGGATTTTTAATATTGGCCACTTCTAATATCTCTTCATCAGTGGCGTCAGAAACTGCACATACTTGCATATAGCAAATACCTATCATTGCTTTTGAAACTACTACTCTATCCATAATTTTAAATTGTTACTTCCCAAAAATTAACCCAATTACAAGATCTATTTTCAAAGTTTTTTTCCATCGTTTCGTATTTCCCTCTTCTCAAACTAACATCAATATAATATTTCCCTACTTCTCCAGTATGTTGTTTTCCATCTTCAGCTTCATAATATAATCCTGCTTTCTTCACTAGCCTCCTGGCCTTTGCTAATTGTGCAGGAGTATACTCATCTTCTACATAATTTTCCTGGAACCATTTGATAAGATTCACATGGTTTTCGTTATCCAAGTCTACACTCATGTTAATAATTGGATAGCTAACGTAGAAAAATAAATATGGATATAAGTCTGTCATCTGTTTAGCGGATCATAATAAAATTTACTAGTTTTTCCTGTAGGAGGAGTCAAAATAGATTCTTTCAATCCAGGTAATCTTTCAATCACCCAATTCCTTTTATTAATTGTACTCTTCCTGCAATACTTATAGAGAATTCCTTCATAAGCCCAATAACCATAAAGGGGATCACAATACCATCCTCTGGTTTTTCTTAATTTTGGACGAGCTTTCCCAGGAGGAGCCCAACCTTCTTCTGTTTCCCAAAACTTTTCAGGATCAAATCCTTTGAGTTCTGTCCAGATAAAAAACTGAATGTCCGTAAGTCTTATACCCTCTTCTCCCTTTGAAGCGATATAATGTAAAATCTTTGCAACATTAGAAACTTTCTTCATTTGGTTCTCTTTATTTCTATTTTTCAATTCCCTTTTCCCCTAATGTTAAGACAACCATGAAATCTGTCATAGCATCAATCAAATCATCTTTGTAGGATTTCTCATTAACTAAATATCCATCTTCATCATTGGTAATCCCCCACCCCCAACCATCATTATTGAGACCTGCCCAATTTTTCTCTTTTTCAGGTAAATAAGAAAGGGTCCATCCCTTCTCACTAATTATTTCATCAATCTTTGGATTAGAAAAATTACTATTTAAAGTTACTTCATATCCAATTTGATTGAGAACTTTGGCTACCCATTTTGCGTCTTTCTTCATGGTATTTATTTTTGGTTTTCGATTTCATCTACACATAGTGGACAGAAAAGTTCATTATTAAAAACTTTCCCTTCCTTTACATTAAACCAATCTCCACATTGGCAAACATCTCTGCCTCTTCCAGGCCCATCATTATCTTCATCATATTGGCTGGAATAATAGTCATCCATTTGCTCTTGATAGGTAGGAATTGTTTCATACCCCAGCAATTCTCCTTCGTTATTGAAAATAGGATTCTTCATGGTAAAGTTTTTTAAATGGTTTTAATAATATAAATATAACCAAAAAAACCCACAGAAAAAAAATTTATTTATGGTAATCTATTCTAATTATTGCAGCTCTGTTAAGGTCAAATCTCCACTCAGGTTCTTTATCCAATGACCAATAACAAATTAATTTATTTGAGTACGCTTCTTTTACTCCGGGCCACAGACCAGTCCAATTATCATTTTCAACTGCGCCACACTCACATTCTCCAAATAATGTTTGATCTCCACAATGAACGCACCGTGCCAGATCACACCCAACTATGTGTGTCTCTCCAGACTTTACACCACAATCCGGACAATCGTCAGCACGTTCATTTTCTTCTTTCCATAGTCTCTCAACTATGTCATTTATTTCTTGCTGAGATAATTCAGCTTCTTTATCATTTATCCACATATCTATGATATTGTCCAGCTCTTGTCTCCCCAATGAAGAACAGCCGCCTTACCTTTATAATAATCATACTCTCTTTCAGTCCTGGCCATCTCCCAGATCTCTTCCTGGGGTGTTGAGATATCCACATAAGTAATTCTATCTGGAGCACCGTACTTTTCAATCCCTTTCCGTATCTCATCCATTTTCCAGTCCTGGCTGGAAAGATAATCAGATTCTTTTCCAAAAACTGTGCTCCTCTTGGCTTCATACCAAGTAACAATTACATCAGAAATTCCAAATTTCCTAAGTACTTCTACATTACTTAAATTTTTCAGATCCATAATAAGTTAGATTTTGTTTTTTTACTTCTTGTTTACTTTCTTCTAAGTAGGCAAGGAATTCAAGCAATGTATCATCTGACAATTCCCACCAATTTTCAACTTCTTCATCTCTTTCAGCAATTTCAACCATTGCCTCAATATGACATACACCATTCAGTGAAACATAAAACTTATCATTCCTGATGTGCCAATTCCACAAACCTCTGATACTTTCAACTATTTCTATGTGTTCCTTCATTCTTTTGCCCTCCATTCTTCCATCTCTTTTTCAATTGCTTCATTACAGGCTTCTTCATTCTTGTGGACAATTCCAGTATGGATGTCCTTAATTTTGTATTTATTGTCTCCTATTGGTGGAGTAGAATAAATGTATGTAGCCGTGTCGATAAAGTGCTCTCCAAAGTCATCCTCATCATATTCCGGATATTTTTCCAAGAATCGGTCAATTGCTAAGAAATATCCAGGATGAAAACTGTTCATGCCAACTTCTTCACCTCTTCCGACATAGTACATAATATTTTCCCAATCTCTGACAGTTGGAATCATATTATATCGTCTCTTACAATATTCTACAATCACTTCCTTTTGATGATACATTTTATCCCATTCATCCCATTCTCCTTTAGGATCCATAAATGATAAATTTTGAATTCTTCCTGTTTCCATCCCCTCCAGTATTGTTTTTGCTACTTCTTCAACTGTTGGAATCTTCCTTCCCATTTTCAAAATTTGCTCCATAGCAAAGATTTCATAGGAAGAATAGTCCATGGGATTCTCCTCAAAGTATTTTTTGAAGTCATCCAATACAACCTTCTGTCTTTCTTCTGTCATAATATTTTTAATTTTATTATAATTAAAGGTAACCAAAATAACCCACAGTTAAAAACTTCTTAGACATAATAAAACCGGAGAAAATTAATTCTCCGGTGTGTGCTACTCTATCTTTATTTAATTCCTGCGTTCTTCCTTATACGCTTTACAGATTTCATAAGGAGTTTTGCCATGTAGTGATATTCCTTAGGAAATAAAACTCTATCCCATTGTCCCCATTTTGAACTAGGAGCACTATTTACTTTGGGATTTAATTGGTAATTAGCTGTACCCAAATAAAGGTGGTCACTCTTTACATAAGTCCGGATGTACCCAATTTCTGTAAGGGAAAATTTTCTCATTGTTTTGAGATCCATTACGATAATTGAGCCACGCTTTGCCTCATGGAATTTTGTGGTAAAGTGCATTCCCTTCATTTCAAGAAACTGACATGCTGCAATGTATTTTTTGAATTCAAAGAAGTTAAGAACGAATTCATTTTCTTCTAGGAATGTTTTTGTGTCAGGGTAGTTCATAGAATAAAACTCCCTGTGGTTGAATAAGTTAGCCATATTTTTATATTTTTATTTAATATAAAGGTAACCAATAAATCCCAAAGTAAAAAACCTGCGGAATATTCTTTATTTAGATTTCAAAGCTCCAACTCGGTACTTCCTTAGTGAGTGCCTCCACTACTTCTTTGATATCAACACCTGCTTTCTTCGTACCCTTAATACGAATCTCTCCATTACCGAAGCTATACCCTTTGCCGGACACTTTAACTTTCAAGTCAGAACTAAATCCTTCCACCACATCTTCCATATCACTCTTAGCATAAGCCACTTCACCCTTCTCAATAGAAGGATAGTCTGAATAATCATAATAAATCGTCTTCATATCTTTAGTTTTTAATTTGAAACTCTTTATAGATAGTGTTGGTGGGTACAATCACAGTCTTTTCACTACCCGCCATTTGGTAATCACGTACCTCTTGACCGTGGTGCGCTCCCACATGAAGTACCCCCTTTATGTTAAGGAGGTAGTCATCTATCAGCTCGTTTAGTGGGATTATCACGGTGTATAGTCTATCGTTATAGTGTTACCGCTTATGTTGATGTTTAAAATTGGTCCGGGCTGGATGGTCATTGTGGCTGTCCATTGACCACCCTCATACCATGACAGGATCTCGTCACGTATAACCTTTTTTTTCTTCTTTTTCATTTGTTCATTAATTTAAATACGTATTCAGCTATTGTCCATAGGATGAGACCTACCACAATAACTCCAATAACTCCTGCAATGGCTGTTCCTACTTCTCCCATTCTCCAGTTCTTGGTTTACTATTCCAGAACCACAATGACTTATAACCCACCCATTTTTTCCTGACCCAATAATCCTTAATCACTGGAGCTACACTATCAGTCTCCATAACATAAGTCTTATAGGCATCAACCTTAACTCTCAAATCTCCCTTATCCATAGGAGCATAAGCAACATAAAAATCAGTAGATTCTCCACGAATGCTCCCACATCCAAGGAAAAAAGAACCATACAATTCCCCCTCAGTTTTATTAATTAATGAAGTAATTGCTTGATCTTTAAACTCATATTCTTTAAATTTATCTTGATCTATCATAACAAGTCGGGGAAGCAAAAGCCCCAATACTCCATAGAACATAATTCCTGCTACTAGAGATGAAAAGAAAACATCAGAATCAAAATACCAAGTATCTTTATCCCAAAATCCCCAGAAATTAAGAAAGAGGATAGCTAACACTACAATACCTACTATTAACATAACTTTAATTTTTTAATTAATACTCAACTCATAGATCTTACAATTAGACCGGCAATTACTGGAATTAAAAATATTCCAACAATAACCCACCACGACCACTCAATACCATCTCTCCATTTTTGGAGCTTAGTTCTCATTTCTTTTACCATAATTTCTAATCCAATGTCCAACAACTTATAAAATTCTTTCTTTTCCCCAGAAGTTCAGTAATTTTTTTAACCACATCTTCATCAGAAGTATTCCCAATAATAATAAGACGTACACCAGACTGGGCAATCCCTCCAGCATACCTACAATTATCTTCTCCAAACTTTTCTTTAAGAAGAGATAAAAACTTTGCATCACTCCTTGGAGTGGATTCTATTAATACACAAGCTTCTTCCATAATTTCTAACTATTTCCGATTGCGATTATAATGATAAGTAACAGGGACACTGATCCCCATACAATAGCAAAAGGCAAAGAAATACTCCACCAAGCCATTACAGCTACGATGTGAATAAAATCATTTCCCCCTTTACCTTCATTTACAGCAAATGCTATATGACCAAGTACTGACCCTACAAGGGCTACAATTGCGATTGCTAATAACATATCTATTTTTTTAATTAATAAACTTCATAATAACCCTCTGCCCATTTGCCATTCATTATTTTAAAGGCAACCCCCAGAGCTCTTTCTCTATCAACAATTATATCCACCACACCTATACTCGTCTCTGCACTAACGTAATAAGTTAAATTATCAGTTCCTAAGACTGGATCACTTATATTTACAAGACCCTCTTCCGGACCAAAGTAATCATTCAAATACTTTATTACCATCGCTTCAGCAATAATTTCTACTGCCTCAAACAAATACTTTCTTAAATCTCCTGAATACAATTTCATATCTTTCTATTTATATAAATTATACCACATTTTGCACTCTCTTAAATCAATTTTAATATTTTCTTCTTTAAATTCTTCTGCTAAATGCTCCTCTAAGCCATTAATAAAATGTCCCGCTTTTCCAATTAATATCCCAGGTCTGTGCGTTTCTATTTCTATAGTGGTCTGTTTCTCATCTTTAAATACTCTAACGGAAGTAATAGTAGTTTCATATCCCCACTCTTTCCATCTGAAATATTGATAGATCTCCCTCCTATATTTCACATCATTTACTTCAGTGATAAACTTCATCTCCTCTTTGTAGATGTGATCCATATTTTCTTCACTTAATAGACAGCGGGTAGTGTGAAAATATCTCATTGAAAGATACTCCCTAACTTCCTGATCTAACGCTTTCCAATATTCTTCTTTGGTAATCATATCTTTTAATTTAACTAAATTCACTTTCCACAACAAAACCATAAGATTCACATAGCTTGATAAATCGGTCATGTTCTCTTTTATCCAAAACAAAAGAAAACATAGCGTCTTCACCTTTATAACCAGGCTTCCATACAGGTTCTCCACAATAAGTTTTGCCAATTTCTGATAAGCTATTTTTAATACCTATTGAGTGACAAAACTCTTGTGCTTTCAGATTACGATGTAAGCGCACGTGCATGTACCCCTCATCCTTAATATAAATGTCTGCTTTTTTCATATCTTAAACTTAATGTCCATAATCGAATGCAAAATAAATATCTTTCCCTGTGCTCAACTTTATATCCCTTACAATAATACCACAACACATATCTTCCACACGAATCTCCCTCTCCACTATATCCGTAGTAAGAATAAAATTTCCACAGAATTCATACTCTTCACTATCAAAATAATCCATAAATTCAGGATCTCCAGTGAGCTCATCTAACTCCACATCAGAAATATATTCCGAATCTACGTCTACAATATTTCTTAATATATGACTCATATCTAAAAATATTTTTGGTACAAATCAGATAACGGTTCAATAGCTTCTTCCAAATCAGTCTGAACATCATAAGCATCGAAATCCAGCTCTTCATCATAATATGAATCACTAATGAAATTGTTCAAATGCTCCCAGGCTTCGTTCATCTTCTTTAAAGCCAACTGTAATTCTTCGTTCATATCTTCTTATTTTATAGGTTTTAAAATTCTATATGGAACTCCCTTAAAAATCATGTCTTCAGGAGTTTGTAAGGTTCCGCCCTGTGTACCAAGATAATGTTCTTCCTGAATTCGAACCCAACATACAGTCTTAAAAGTTTTAATTATCTCGTAAGCATATACGAAAGAATTCACTTTACTCTTTACTTTCATTCCGATTTTTGCTTCTTCTACTTTCATAATTCTGATAATTCAAATAATAATAATTATATAAATATAACCATAAAGATTAACAGTAGAAAATCCTGGGCACTTTATTTTAACAATAAAAAGGAACCCTGAGCTCCCTCTTTAAATTATCTTTTCTTCATCACCCAACATAAATTCGTAATCACTGGATCTTCTATCCATCCACTCATGATAGACTTTAATACTCTTTCTTCATTTACTTCTTCAAAACCACTAAAGAACATAACATCTCTCTGTATGTGTGTGATTTCTTCTCCATTGAATTGGCGATCGTAAGAAGCTATTACTTTCTTACTCGGTGTAGAAATATGTTTCCATGCGTACTCTTTCATATCTCCTATTTCTTAATTTTTTACAAATAAGAGGGAACCCTCGAGCTCCCTCTTATACAATACTCATTTAAATTCACACAATCACAATACTTAATATATTTTCTACATACCCTTTATCTTCTTTATTAAAAGACATAGTAGTTCTATTCCGATCTTCAACATCTATCATAACAGTGTGCAATTCTTTATTAGATAGACAAACTCCCATATACGGATCAGCTTCTAAACAAAAAGCTTCACTTCTTTCTTTAAACAGAGCGGGCTTCATCTTCATATCATTCAAGATAATCAGATAATCTTTTCCACTACCTTTAATACTAACTACTCTTTCTCTTTCAGTCATGGTATAATTATTAAATTATTAAAATACAATATAACCATAATTTCCCACAGTAAAAAACTTAAGCACTATTTAATAAAAAAATATTTCTCCCTTCTATGTGTGTGATTCTTCTATATAGTAAAAATACAATGCTCCAGATGCGGTCTACAGGTACAGCCCTGAGGCTCAATAAAATAGTATACCAGATCGGTCTACAGAGCAAGCCCAGAGCTCCAGACCTAATCCCTTCCCTAAGGCGTGCCCAGAGCCCGAACTGCTGTCCTTCTAAACTTCGAACGCTCATTTTAAAACTTTCCATGTGTTAAAATTTGTAAAAGACACTACCCTCAAGTAATTGGAAACAAACTGGCCCTCTAGAAAAAAAATACATTCTGCTTACTGGAGTACATACTTTC